>Ga0065711_1032267_pt1 | contig 27656 bp, 15 predicted proteins | sample Hoacrofraction12_FD_59098 | JGI IMG/M metagenome (GOLD analysis project Ga0065711, IMG submission 59098) | Hoatzin crop microbial communities from Cojedes, Venezuela - Epithelial fraction 12 v2 (version 2) | ecosystem: Host-associated > Birds > Digestive system > Esophagus > Crop | place...
GGGGGGGGGGCAGGTGTTTGATTGTTGTTTTTTTTTAAATTAGAGACCTTCTGCCAACAAGGTTTGGAGAACTTTCTATCTGAGAGCAAAGGACTGTTCTGGCTACCACCAAGAACCAACACACACTGCTGCTTGTGAAGTGAGGAAGGACATCAGGAAGGGACCTATCTCCCATGGGCTTGTGGCACCTGGCTGCCACAGTGACACACGGCCATCTGGACCAGCGCAACTGAAGCAGGGACGCAGCTCAGCAAGGCTCAGCAGGACAGAGTGCAGCAGGGCCTACCCTCAGCACGGTCACGAGGCAAGAGCTGTCAGGGAGGAAAGCCATTCACCTTAATGCCTGGTGACTGAAGAACACAGCATCAATATTTAAAGCAATCCAAACCCCTTGACAGAAAGGAACACATTTGTGCCAAGTTTATTGTCCAAGCAGGTGAAAGCAGTATGCTTCAATGATGGGTTTAGTCATTTTGTTGGTCTGAGAGTAATTCCAGATCCTTTGGTTAAAAAGTGCTACAGAATTTAAAAATTTATATTAATCTGATCCTTCCAAAATAATTTTATTTTCTTTCTTTTGATCTAGTGATCTAGCATCAAAGACTTTCAGGATACGTGTATCATTAACTATGCCAGTCAGCAGAGCAGTGAACCTCCAAACCAACTATTTACAGTATATGTAGGGAAAAGCATGCATTAAATATTTCTAAATCAGATCTTGAAAGATTATGGGAGAAACAGGGGGTTCCTGCTAATAAGCAGGACTTCCAGGAAGTTTTATACACAGAGTAGTTCTAGGGAAGGCTTTAGACATCAGGCAAGCGACATTATCTGCGTTGAAGGGGTCCATTAAATGCTCCAACCCAAATATTCTAGATAGATACAGTCCCTACCAAAATAAGACACAACACAAGGCACGAGCCATCACCACAGTCCAAGATCCACCAGGCCTAGAAAACTACATAAAGACTAACATGTGAGGCTCAACTGCCCACAGTGCAGACGGACCACTTGTTGGTCATCACTAAGAGAAGAACATCAAAAAATAGGAGATTACAGCTCCTCTGGAACAATTTATCTCCCCCTGACTCTGCCCTTGCAGACTCCTGGTGCATGTGCACAAAGCTGCTTTTAGCAGAAAGTTGGAGCTCACAGCCTTAAGGAGAAGATTAGCTGTGCAAGTCAAATGAAGAGCGTATGCTCTTTTTCAAGTTTCCTTTTAATCTTCTGATGCTAGATAAAAGAAAAAGCTCCATCTCAGGTATGCAACTCTTCCCAAAATGAGCACTGAACAGCACAGATTTAAAACAGACAGGCTCAACAATAAAGACAATATCCACATGCAGCTTAAGTGTGTCATCCACAAACACTGAATCTGTCAGCAAGAAAGAGAAGATGATCTCACGGCGAAGGACTCCTCTCAGCCTTACCTGTGTTCAACCCCTGCCAAACTTCAGCACCCAATTCAAAGGAACAGGATGCACTCCAACTTCTTGCAAGAATCTGGACCCTACTGCAGGTCCTTGGACACACAAGTATCTGAATGAGGCTCTTTCAAATACCTCATTCTTAGCTCTTCTATTTGCTACAGAACGATAACTCTCTCAAATACGATCACAGCGTGACACAACCACCCTAACGGATCACCCGGCACTCACCCAAGCAAACAACATTCTGCACAAAGACACCCCTTCGTGACTGAAGCCTTAATTCCAAATCACAATCCAGTCTGTAATGCTGGTCAGTCAGCTGCTCTTCACAAAGACATTTATACCTATAATAATTCTATTCAAGTCAAATGAGATTCTAAGTTTCCTCCAAAATAACCAAAAGCAGAATACAGGACGTCTAAACAAGCATTGTCTAGAGGTGGAGGGAACATCATTCTCACACCACTGATCTGGGAAGGGCAGAGGAAACAGCAAAGATAAGAGAAAAGCAAAAAAACCAACCTGATTGAAAGCAGCATTATCTGTCTATCATCAAGCTACATTATTTTACAGAACACAGCCAGCAAAGACCATGATCTCTACCCTATGTTATTTTTAGAGGCAGAAGGGGCTCTTTAGGTCAATTAATCTGACATCCTACGAAATGAAATCCCAGCCAGTTCCTCCTGCACTGAAACCAATTATTTTCTGTGAATAAAGCACTTCTTCCACAACAGTGTTAGGGCTCAATCTAATTTAAGATCTTCAAATTGAATAAATTAAGAAGATCAGAACTAAGAATTCTGATGAACAATTTATTTTGTTAGACATAAGAATTGCATACATCACAGTAAAATGCAGAAAGACATAAGTATTTCTCTCATCTGCCAGAAAAGGACCCTCCCACCCCAAGATTCGCATGCAATAGTTTTGAAGATTCTGAAATGGACAGGCACCTACATACTTTCTAGTAAAGATGCTGATCTCTAGTGAGCAAACGTAAGCCCGCAGGCAGCCACCTCACTTCCTTCAAGTTATCTTTTATAGCTCCCTAAACGATAATCCAAGTTCCACATGGCCCAGAGATCACAGGTGGGAAACTGGTGCACTCCAGACTGCAGCCAACCAGAGAGGGCTTGGGTTGCTCTCACACCTATTCCTATGGCAGCACACACACACACAAAAAAAAAAAAAAGGCAAAAATAAACCCACAAACAGTAATAGCCCAAGAAATTTTTTTTCCATCTTCTATTTTTCAAAAGCTTTATACAAAACAGCTTCTTTCAAAGATGCCAGATTCACACAATGCCACAGTAACTGACATGGAAGCCAAAATTTCTGATACAAATTCACATTTAATTAACCATAGAAGACTACCAATGTGTTTTTACTTTAAACCCACCAAAACTATCACAAGGAAATGCAGATTCAAAAGCTTCAGACAGGGGCAAAGGAAAAATCATAAATTTTAATCGTATACTCTGACTTCTGTAACAAAAGAGTAAACAAGCTCAGCCACCTCCCAATTACCTATTATTAAAGGTTAGCCTCAAAGGAATGTCTCCCAGAAAAAAAATTCTGTAAGAAATAAAATATCGATGTAAATTAATCCTTATTAATATGCACACAAGTAACACAGGCATAGACATTACTACAAGCACTTGAAGACTTAAAACTAAAAAAAGACAATCTTTTCCCCACATTAGCTGTGGTGTTCATCCAAAATTATGTCCCACCTCTGGAGAGCCCACACATGGGCATGCTTTAAGCAGCACACTGCGTCAATTTGAGTTTGTCTGACTTTAATAGCAGCAGGATCTGGCTAGTAATTAAGTACCAGATTTCCCATTGTCCCAACCCTACCACACCTTTCCTGATTTAAAAAAATGCAGCTTTTAGAGCATTTTTGTTTTAGCTGCTGCTCAGCCAGCTTTGGCTGCAGAGCCATTTTCTGGCATATATTCACTTATCAGAACTGCTGCTCTCACTTATCACAAGTGCCTTTCTGATCTCCGGAAAGCAGCCCCCAATAACACATTTCATTTTCATCCTCTCAGCTTGGAGATGCCAGTCACCTACCACTGCTGATAGCCGTGAAGTAAACAGAAGATAAACAGGCTCAAGTCATCTCCTTGACATCCAGAAGCTTTTCCTGGCTCACCTCCCACCCTGATGAACACCATCTCATCAAAGCCCTGCCCTCGGCCTCTTCTCTTTGCCTGGGCTTACCTCACAGCCCAATTAAAAAAGGCACACCAGAACCTGTCCTCCTACTCTGTTCCTCTCAGACTGCCACATGACAGTCACCACTGGACGTCTCCCCACAAGGAACAGAGAGTCTATCCCACCCCCATCCTTCCCCACAACCCCATCTTCCCTCAGACCAGCAGCTCCCCTCTCCTCCAAGCTCCTGCACACTGGTTCAGATTCCCCAGAGGGCTTTATCCAGGCCTTCTGAACTGCCAACACTACTCCATCTGCACAACATCTAGTTCTCTGAGACACGGCCACTCACACAGCTCCCGACGCTGTCTCAGTGTCTCATACATCCAAAGCACAGCCTTTGCTCAGCAGTGTCTGAGGACTGCAGCTGCACCAGATGAGCCCCTTGGGCCAGGAGCATGAAAACAGCAGGACCACCCCAGCCACCCCCCTTTGAGCCTACTCCAACAGAATTCTATGATGGATCAACGGTCTTGGAATCATCCTAAAACACACTCCTGCAAAACAATTGTGATAGATTTGGATTCTGCTTAAAAACAGACAGCACATAACACATGCAAGTCTGGAGTACCCACACAGAGTATCTAGTATGTATTCCAGCAATTTACCCTGGCTCTCCTCTCAACCAAACTTCCCTTCATCTCATTTTCCTCCTTTATGTTAGCTAAAAGGACTGGGAAACCCATGAGACCCACATGGCCTACATGACTTCACTACTACATCATGAGAAACCTGCTTTCCATAGACAAAGGAGTCAGCCAGCCACCCTCACATCACCTTTCACATATGTGACTTAGCTTTGTAACAGAGCTACCACCTAGTCAAGTAACCAACTCTTGTTCTTATGTTTGTCCAGCTACAACCCACTCTTCTGCTACAGTTCCCATGCACTACTTCTGCCTGAAAACAGCCACCAGAAAACCCTGCAAGATGCCGGTAAGATAGCAATCGATTACCATCAGCCCCAGATACCTCAGTGATAGCACAGCCAGGGGTAAACAGCTGACAAAAGACCACGTTAGTGCCTAACACCCAATTAAGACCCCTCCCTTCCTAGAAGCTCCAAGGATATTTTTCAAGCTTATTAGGTCTCTAACCTTGCAGTATTTCATGCAGACCTGAAATCCAGCTAAAAGTTCTCCCAGTAGCTCATCTTTCTTCTGTTACATATCCTTTCCCAAATATTCCAGCTCTGCTCCATTTATATCACTACTACTGCAGAGGGAATTGCCTTACCCTGGTACCTTAGCTAGGATGATCCTTCTTCACATCCCCATCCCTCTCCAGCAGTTCTGCCCATCGACGTTTTTATCTCTCAACCTTCAAAGCACTGTCATTTGGCCCGAGATGTCAGCTCCTACCTTCTCATTCATCTGTAGCGCCTGTTCCCACCACACCACTTCTAGGTGCAAGTTTTCAAACAAGAATCACTGCACTTTTCTCTGCACATGCCCTCCTGCTTCGGAAAAGCTTCTCATTAATTGTAAACTAGATTACCAGAACAGGAAATTCCAGAAGGAAACAGATGACATTGCATGGAGGGAATGGGACCCAAGCAACATGAACAACAAACCAGAGCTCTATAAAGGCAACAAGAAAGCTCAGATCTTGACAAGGACTGGAGCTGGTGAAGTCTTTCACAAGCAGACTTATTCACATAACTTATTCACAGTCCAGCAACACTATACAGATAACTTTCCAAAGACCTAAAGAGACAGAAGGTAGAAGAGGCACACAGTAGACTACCAGGAAAGCCACCTGCACAAGCCTGGAAGAAAATCTTTAGCCAGACAGACAAAAGAAAAACAAATATTCCAATCTGTAAGAGCAGGTACCTCCCAAAGCCTGCGTGCAGTTTCAGCTTTCCATACAGCATCCAGTCATTGCGAGAGAAATTCCTTTTGGAGGTCAAGCAGATCAGCCATGCACACAGCAGCAGCCCGTCAATGGCACCCTTCATTCCTCGGGATACAACACTGCAGTGCTCCTCTGAATGTCTCAGTTAAACAAGGTACACAACTATCCTCTCTGGGGTCTTAATTTGAAAAGCTAGGAGTGTACCCCAGCGTCTGCCCAAGGATCATTGTGTCTGCAGCACTCTAACTAAACACATGAGAACACACACAACTACACTGCCTACTGAGGAGCATTGGTTTAACTGAGTTGGTGCAACCGGACCAACTCCATCTGCTATGAGCGAACAGGATTCTCTGCAAAACTCAGGTACACTTTTTTAATTCTAATGTGAAAGCTACAGTTGCTTATATTTATAAAGCTATTACAGAAATTGGGTTCTTAACTGGTCTGGCTCCATCATTCAGCTTTGGTGATTGGCATACATCAGTGAAAGCCTGTAACACTCAGCTTTAAACAGCACTGAACAAGTGGCAAGCCCTTTATTTAAGCTCCCAATAGTGAGACATTAAGGCCTCCTAAGCTGTTAAAAGCAGACATTTGTTCGCATCACTGCATAGGCAGTGACGCCTCCATTTGTGGTAAGACTTCCAACTAGATCCCACATGACTACGTCACTTGATATTAGTCAAACAGAGAGTCATGACAATACAAGGCGCAAATACTGCCTTTAATGGAATATAGGTCTAACAGACACACAAAGAACTAAGACCATTAGCAGAAAGAGCTGATTTCTAGTGTACAATTCACAATAAATGCAGGTAATACTCCAACAGTATAACTTCAAAATACACTAAGTAGAAGCATCGTTAGCTTTTCCACTTGCTATTCTCAGCTTCTCAATCACCTGTTGACTGGCACAACCACTCTTGCCCTGGCAAGGTGGTAACACCACAGTTAACCTCACAGCGCTTCCATGTCCCAACAGAGATGCTGCCAGCCCTGTCCCCTGTGCGCACGTACCGCCCGTGTGAGTGGAGCCAGCCACAAGAAGCATATGCCAGGATGGGGCTTTACCACCCGATTTTTTATTGCTTCCACAAACTTCTCTCCAGAAAGCTACTTTTGGAGATGACAAAGCATTAGCAGGCATGAAAATTTTCTCTCTCACACTTTAATGCAGGGCCCAATCCTACACATTCTTTCCTCTGGCTAAACTCCCAGCCGTGCTATAAAAAAAAAAATATCTTGCTTTCCATGCTCTGATAACTGGGACTCTTTGCTCTGAGTCTTGAATACTCAAATGTTGCTTTGTTTTAAAGTTTCATATTTGGCACAAAAGCAATACCAAATGAGGAACATAGCAGGTTTTGTCTAGTTTAAAAAAAAAAAAAGAGATCTGATCTAGGAAGAAAGTAATGAACAACACGTGGGAGGTGATATTCACTTGGAGAAAATCAGAGACTACATGTCTCCACCGTGTTCCACACCTTCCCTCCTGCATTTAATGCTGCAGACGCATGGGATACAGACACATGAGGTAGCTTTACACAAATTCACACATATCACAGTCCGGCCATCGGAAACCTGAAGCTCTGAGCAAGCCAAGCAGCAGGACAAATCCGACTGCGCTGAGGTAACTAGATTGTCACTGTTACCTTGGGTGGCTCATCTCTCAGTAGGCTCACAGATCTTTTACGACAAACCCAAACTGCTATGCTGTCATCAGTGGCATCCCAAAATATGGGAGCTGATTCACATAGGCCTTCTGACACTGTGACACTTACCACTTACGTGCTAATAAATTGTTAGAAAATAAATAAGCAATAAATTTTAAGGCCTTGACCGTAAACAATGATACGGTGGGTGGAACTAGATAAGCCCAAAGGCCCTTGAAACCCAAATTACTCTGTGTTCCTATGAGCTGATCCTACTACCACACAGGAGATCTTATCTTTCGGTCCAAAAATGTAAGTGCTGCAAAAGGAGGGCTGCCAGAGCCAAAACCACATTTCTGAAAGAAAAAGTATCACTGCATCAGACTGCCTGGTCTACTGGGCTGGTCCTCCAAAAGTTAACATAGGTGCACTTAGTGCTAAAAACACAATGGAAGGTTAAAAAAAAAGTATTTTTATTACTATATATCAAGTATTTTTCAGTCTTATTTTTAAGGAAAAGATTGTTAAATTGTTCATGTATCATTCATATATTCTTCCCTCTCGCCATAACTTCTGAATCATTTAACAAATTTTAGCAAATGTCAGCCTATCATGGTTGAGAAAATAGAGATCCCAAAGATATTATGCTCTTACAAATACAGCAACCAAGCAAAAGAGGTTCCATTAAAAGACAGACTTCAGCATGAGGAAAACCACAGCATTAGACACCAGCAAATCTATATAGCAAAAGCCAACGAGGCTTCATAAAACTCCTCTGCTTACAAAAATCACTTAATTAAAACTAGACAGAGGCAACTAGACCCCACTGCCAATGAGATGAAGTAGGTGATTTTTCATGCTGAAGTTCAAAGGGCAAGACAAGAATGGCTTTCCAGACGACTTCAAGGAACATCCCACAAAGATGCAGAAGAGTGTGCGTACTTTTGGCTGAGAAGCTAACAGGCTGGTGCTGGTGAGGGGACCCTAGGGGCTGATGAGTATTTCTTTCAGCATTAAGAGGACAACAGAACTCCACTGAGCCATTTAGAGACTAGCAAAAATTTAAGATGCCCATAAACCCACCACTGCAACTAACCTCCAGTTCAGGCAACCATCCTCAGGCAGGAGTCACCACACCAGGGAAAATGAGGATTCTCTTCCCTACTCACCCTACTACCTGCTAAACACGAGGGGAGCTGGATCACACAGGCGTATGAGCGACCGCTAATTCTCATCCAGAGGTCACAGGCACAAGATCCCCAGGCACAGCATGAACAGCCTCTGTAAGTCACTCTGGGATTTCCAAGGACCAAAACCAGCACACTTCTTAAAATATTTGCATTTATTCAAAGTGTTAGAGCAGTTTCAGGCACAGTATCATATCTGTTCTACCATACAGACAAGGGACTATCACTGTGCACAACCCTCTTATTCTATATTGTATATAGACTATTCAAAATCATCCCAAGATGTCTTGTCCTTATCTATTTCTCCCCACGATTTTTCCAATGTTCTCACTGCAGGCAACTTTCATCTCACATCCTGCCTAAATTTACTCACAGCCAGTTTATACCCGTTTGTTCTTGTGCTAACCTTGACCTTTAGATCTAATAGTTCTTTCCCCTCCCTGATGTTCACCCCTCTGATGTATTTATAGACAGCAGTCATATCCCCTCTCAGCCTTCATACTGTAAACTAAACAAGCCAAGCTTCTAGTCTCCTCTGGTTAGGCAGGCTCTCCACTCCCCTAAACACCACAGTAGCCCTTCCCTGCACCTGTTCCAGCTTGAATTCCTTCCTCGCAGACGGGCAACTAGGACTGTACTACACATGCCACAGAAGGGCCCAACAAGGCACTGTACAATAGCATTAGTGCGCCCTTATCCCCACAGAAATAAATCCCCAATAATCTGCCTTTTCCACCGATGCATCAGCTGTGACCCTCAGCCTACAGTCAAGTAATACACCCAAGGTTTCCCAAGAGCTAGCGAACTGTGTGAGACCTCTGAATAAACCCTAGTGACAAGCACTGCAGTGCTGCAACTGAAACACTACACCAGCATTAAAGGAATAGCTTTATCCTCTCAACTTAGTAACCACAATGGTTTGGTCTGTTGTGTGTTGACCAGACTCTCAGGCCCAGATGAAAGCCTGTTTGGCCTTGCCAATGCTGAGGCAGCCATGCTGCCACACACCCAAGAGAAAACAAACAAAAAAGCAGCCATAAACAACACTCTTGCCCCGAGCCAGAGTCAGCACTAAAATCCTATGGGAATCCACTATAAATTTGCTCAGAAAGCAAAATTAGGGGCTCGGATCTCTATAAAACAGAAGGATATGCAAGAGACATTTACTCTGTATCCCATTTTCCTACTCACCTCTCACCATCCACTACCGGCCCCCAAGAGACAGGGTACCAAGTTACACAGACCCTGCATGTGCCACTGTGGAAACAAACTTCTGTCCTATTTATTTCAACATTGGGTCTCCATTCTTCACACTCCCCTGGGATCCTGTAGGTTCTCATCATTTATATTTGATTTCATAATACTTCAGTAAACAAATGAAAGATATTGTTGTTTGGTATGCTGAGGCTCACAAAATTTGTTTTATGCAACCAGTAGCACATCCACATTGTATATAAAACAACCAGAAAGTGTTACTACTCCACTACAGTTCTTCCCACCCCAGCTGGAAAAAGACAACCCTTCCTGTTACAGCCAGTCATCATTATCTTTTCAGTATTAGGAAAAAGTCACTGTAAACGGTGACTTCCTACAGCAGCTAATTTTTTCCTGTCCTGAAAAAGAAGGATTGAAGCTAGCATTAAATTCGATCTAGCCCAGCTGCTGGAGATCGGTTCTGCATTGCACCCTCCATGGCGCTCCCCACACTGCTGATACCAAACAGGTAAAAGCTGCACCATAATCCGCTCAAATTACCACACAGAGCAGTAAGTGTTGGAAAGGCAGGCCCAGCTACTAGAGCCACAGAAAAAACAACTGATCAGCTGGACTGGGAATTATCATCAATGCCTACAGGAAAGTGGATATCCTGGAGCCAAAACTCTGCTCTTCCGTAAGCTTAAGACAGGAAAACCCACCTATTAGGAGCATGCATCACAGGAACCTACAAAATCAAGGACAGGGCACACTCTGCAAATGCAGTTCAAGCCTGATGAGTCTCCAGCCCTTCCTAAAACAGCTCTTCTCTCCACATAAGAGGAGTCATCAGGAGCAGTTTTTGACAAGACACCTTTTGCAATATGGGCCTTTGCAAGGAACAGGCTCTACTCACAAGTCCAGATCTCAAGCCCCCTCTTCCTGCATAGCCCATTTCTCACATATTTTGGGCATCAAAACTAACTTAGGTCTTTTTAATTAGCAATTACAGCTTCCTGGTAAAGAGTTTTTCGGGGATGAAACTGCTAAATGCACGTATACATTACTGATCCTCATGTACCCCTCAGCATCCCAAAACTCACCAGCTTGGAAACCCTTTACAAGTCTCTTTCTTCCCGAGATGGTGAAGTCCTTTTTCTCTTGTGCATTAAATACTCAAAACACACATACCAAATTATCGTATCAACCCATAACCATGCATGGTAATTATTCCTTAAATCGGGATTTCTTCCACTGAATTTCAACCAAAATAAACACGGTATAGAGAACTAATGTATGCTCCTAGTGAACAACCATTCATCAGCTTAAGTAACTCTAATGGATGCCACTTTAAACTAAGCCTGCACCATCTGTTCTACCCCTCAATTAGCAAAGCCAAAAAAAATTATTCAATACACAGTTTAAGAAAGCCAGCTGATTTATGTATGTAAGTTCTATTTCTCTTCAGCTTAGTGAAGCATGGTCTTGTAATGCTTGATATTCAGACTCAGGTCAGAATGGAAGGCTGCTTTCTCTAACACTATTAGGAGTTCTGTCAGGGGGAATAAAATTCCCCTGCAATATTTCACCATATAAAAAGATCTCTCTAACATCCCACCATACATTTTATTTTAAAGAGTTCGATGCCTTTAAGTGACAAAATCAACCAGGAGCTGCACAAGTAAAATCTGCAGTCCTGCACACATGAACACAAACAAAGCTCAGGACACAGCCCTGACAGACTGGGTTGCCTTCACGAGCAGAGATGTCCTCAGCTACTGGGGTCTGTTAACCATGTCAGTTCCCTACTCCCCTCTCACAGGCAAAGCCCAGCCCTGCGAGGTGCTGGGCAGAGCCTCACACAGATCAAGCTGCACTGGGACAAAGAGCTCATCCCACGCAAGGGTGGGAGACACTCTCCTTGGCAAGCACAGCCTGTGCAGTCAGAAAAGTGCAGCGCCAAAAAAAATCACTACTCGCCAAAGTGCAGGAAAAAAACAGAAAGTTTCATCCAGTTCCTTGCTGTAAACCCCCATCCAGTTTCACTTCAAACTGGTCTCTCCTACCACTCTGCAATACGAAAAAACATTGAGCAGAACCCCTCTTCAATTTGATGGACCCCAATCTCCTTGAAGGCTTTCTCACCACCAAATCTCTAAGCTGAGTTCTCTCTTGAGTGTTCCTAGTCAGTAACAACAAACCAGCAATACCAAGGGCACTTCCAATGTAAACCTCAACTCCAACAGCACAGACCACACATCACAGAGAAGAGGAAGGTGCAAAAGACCTTGTTCCCATTGCTAGATGGAGGCAACAGTACAATACTCTCCTGCTGTGGAGAAGCAGGCAAGAGAAGGTCACTGTCAAACAGCCTCAGCTCACCTCTAGTAATATCAGGCTGGCAGAAAACTACTTTAAGATCCTAGACATACTCCTTTAGGCTACACCTCAAAATGAAACATCAATGGCACACCATAGTCTGGGTACTGAGAAAGGCGCATCAGCTACAGACGAGTCAGGAGATCGTGCGTACTCAACAGCAGCATTACTAAATACTGCCACAAGCAGCTCAAAGTGAGATTGTTTACCGAGGAATTACTTATGGTTTCAGCTCTCTCCCTCTGTTACAGGACCATGAAGCTGAGAGGACATGCTGAACCCCTGACACTGCTGCATTGTTTTGCTACACATCTCAAGGCAGATAGCTCTGTGCAGGCCTCAGTTATTGTTCACGGATTCAAAGCTCTGCAAAATAACTCATTCGCTTAGCAGGGGAAGGAATGGAGTCCAGTAGAACCACCATCCTGAAACGGCACAGACCAAGCAAACAAAGCATGTGAAGAAACACAGCAGAGACAGGATTCCTCTTTGGTCTGCAGCATCCTACAGTACCTTCCCCCGCCCAAGCTTGCTAACATGCCCCACAACTCCTAGTGCCCACGTAAACACAGGCTGTCTGCTCTGAGTAACTGAGCTCCAGAGAAGAGCAAGAGCTCCCGAAGAGAAATCCTCTTTTCCACTCTGCAGCATTCTTCTGTCTTCCACCTACCCATAAGCACCGCTGGGAAAACGCAGGCCAGGCAGTGTCTGTTGGGTGCAGTTCAAGCACGCTCCTGGCAAGCGCAGACACACAAATGGCCTTGCACTGGACCTCAGTGCCTTGCTCCATGTAACAACCCCCCTGCTTCCTTGACTTGAAAGGCATCCTGAACTATCCCGTGCCTTCCGCACCCAAGGCAGCTGCCTGTTATGAAGCAGGGATCAGCGGCCAGGTCACAAGGCCATTTGTCAGAAGGGTTTCAGAGTGCTGAGTGCTATCAGAAGCGTGTTAGCTCTCGCTCTGTTTCACACATGGTGCTTTTACAGACTTGGACAGCACCAAGGAAAGAGAAGCACCTCTTCACCCTCCATCATTGCTTTTTTGCTACACCACTTGAAAGAGATGATTGTATTGTCTCCAATCCCAATGCTGAGGTCAAGGACTTCACAAAATAGTATCAGGTTAAAATAGAAACAACATACTAAAGCCACCTAAGCCTAAAAATGTCAGTGATAGTCGTGCTTTACATCGCTCAAACTTGTAGGCCAACGAGGGTGACAGCTCGAGCCCACCCTGTAAAGGCATAGTAATTTCACCATCAATTGAGGCTCCTTTTGATCCGAACTGAACTGGACTGCCTCAGAAAGTCACTTCGATTCGCTGATGTTTCCCCTGTGATAACATATAAGCACAAGTGTTTAGTTAGAAGAGGCCTAGACAAGCAGGAGCCATGAATCAACTGGATGTTCTCCCAAGATAACGGGTCTGTTATCCAAACCCAGTCTAAGTCTGAGAGCACACGTTATCACTGAAGTGTTAGGAAATTTCAGATCATGCAGATCATCTCAATCTTTGTTTTAAGCTGATGCTTTTTCAAATGAAGGGAGGTGAGCAGAGAAACAGACTGCAAATATAATGGCTTTTTCAACCGTGACCAAACTGCAGTTTAGCTCTCCAGATGGCTATTCCAGGGCAGCAATGCTTGGCCTTTCGCTCTCAGGGTTGTTAGCATTAATCCATGAACTGGATCAGATGACACCAGCTACCCTGTCCTCCCTCACACCAGCCAGAGGCGAGCTTCCAAACCCCCACCCCGCCGGCAGTCAAGGAGAAAGGCAACAATAACGCAGACGCAGGCACTAAAACAGAAGGAAAAGACTGGCATACAATGATGCACTAAGCCTTGGCTGGACACTGAAGCAGACCTCACTACGTCACTAACGGCCAGGTAGCCAGCTTGCCCCACTCAAAGGTTTCACATCCTCTATTATACTCATTCACTGAGAAAACACCCTCCAGACATCCAAGACACGGCTCTGTTATGCTTACTAAAACTTACTAATGCTATCTTTAGAACACGCACATTAACGAACAGTCAGCTCAGCAGCGTGAGTTCTGGAACAGAGTCACTGCAGTACAGAAGCACCACCAGTTTGTCACTGGAGAATGAATACCACAGTGAGCACAGTGGTTCAGCAGACGAAAGACTGGGAAGGGCGGTGGAAGCGAGAGAGAACAAATTATCCTTGAAAAAGTTCTGCAAATGAAGTGTGATGCTGGAATTTCAAAGTACTGCATAGCTCTGTGATCCACATCACTTTGTAAAATCCAGGAAAACAGCACGTTTTGTAATAATTTCAAGTTCACTGTGCGTGGGTTACGTTTCCACTGAGAATCATGAAAGTCTAAGAGAAAGCCAGTTAGCAAGAAAAGGGGGAATAAGAACATGCAATGTCCTCAGAAAATTACACATACACCACTTTTAATAACAAACTACGATTTCTTCATGTGCTCAGCCACAGTGGATCCACTACTGAGACTGTATTGGCTTTGGTGGTTTGTTGGTTTGGTTTTTTTTTTGGTTCCTACATGCTAAACGGCTTCTACCACAGCTGCTTGTTGACAAAAATGAAGATAAAAAGTGCTGCTGTGCAGAACACATTGACTAATACACTGCAATCTCACAACCACTTCTCAGTCAAGATTTCTGTTAAAAGTAAATGACTGAGTATGTTCAGGTCCGGAGCACTTCCAACCGACATGGCTAGTCTCCTTCACTTCTACAGGAAAGAACTCCAGTACAACTGTCAGCTAACTAGCTTCAGGCTCACCCCGGTAGGAACTTTAACTCTTAGATTTTTCTGGACTTGTCAGAAAGGAATAAAGTGTCCTACTGCATCCCATACAACAGCTTAAGTACTCTATTAGCCTTGTCAGAGCACCTCAGGAAGGGAGCAGGACAGGAGTTTTCCAAGCCACAGCAGAGAACCCCTCCCCAGTCGCACAGCACATGGGAGTGGTGGGACTTCCTCACTACGGCCTGTAAGGAGATGAACAGGTAACAAGGCAGTGGACTTCCATGTCCTATCAACTTACTCCTGTGGATGCAACACTTGAGTTCAACAGAACATACAGATACACACAACCTTCCCTGAGCTAACCGCACTAGATCAATTATACTTAAACTGCCCACAGAAAATCGGAGAAGTCTAGCAAGATTTAATGACAGTGAAAAATACTGATGTTTATATATGCTTTTTGCAGTTTTATAAACCTTTTTAATGTGGCAGGAAATCATCAACATTCCTAATTACTGGGATGATCAAAGCATGCCACTAGCTAACAGGGTACACAAAGAAACCAGCATATAACAAAGCACAAACACCAAATGTAAATTCGTTTACTAAAACCCCCTTTACTGAATTCTTACTGCCTTGAGTCCTCAATATCATATCGGCTATCAACTACCACGAAATGGGACAGGAATGGCTGATTCAGAATAATTATCAGCTTATAGAACAGTGCATTAGAAAGTCAGCTACACAACTCTCACTTTGATCAAGTAGCACTTGACACTGAAACTTCTGTCTGTAATCACAAGCCATCTGACAAGTCTTACCTTATAATTGCTGGAATTTACCCAAGAAGTGGCCAGTCCGTCAACCATTTTATCCAGCATAGTCTGATCATGTTCAAGATCAGCTGACTTCTGTTTATCCGAGAAGTAATCAATTAATTCCTGGCCAACCTGAAGTCTCTTTCCAACATCCTTCTGCAGCACCTGCGCTAAGCAGTACTCCATACTGGGCTCCATAGTGCCTTAGAAATACAGCACCAGCAAGAAAGCTAGAGGGCAGCAGGTCTGAAAAATCCCTCTATAAACGCACGCAGGAGGTCGCCTCTTTGTTCGATGAAGGTTACTGAGGGTCTGGGTTTCAAAGATGCAATTCTGAGAATGGCAACAATGCACCATGTGTGTGTGAACAGCAGCTGGCAGGATATTAAAAGTCCAATTTAAATAACTAGTAATAGATGAAGCAACGAGCCGTGCTGTTACTGTTGAGTCTGCAGTAATTCCCAGTTCAGCAGTCCATTCTGAAAGAAATGAAAAAGAACAGTATTACAGGTTAAATTAAGACTGGAGCAAAAACAGATCGAAAGCATGTCACAAAATAGGTTATTCATATACAGCTGCGAAGCTGTGATAAGCTGGATACGAGCGGCATTGTTCTATTTTAAGGAATCAGACAAGGTAGGTCAGGACAAAATCCTTTGGTTATTCTTTACAACAACAGGTACCCATCAGTTCCCTGGAAGTTTTAGTGACAGACAGTAAATCTGGGGCTTAAGTAAGAGCTGATTAGTAGTGAATATTATGGCAACTACCAACATCACCATCCACCCACCTACAACGGCAGAGACAAAATCCTTACGCAGGTCACCAAGAAAATGCATCTGCTTCAAGCAGTGAAAGCAGGAAGCGGTCTGGATCCTGTTTTGACTGTCGGCCTTCAGCAATCAAGGCTATCAGCGGGCTGGCAAGATACAGCACTAACCCTGGGCTCCAGGAATGTAAAACGAGCAGTTTTCAAAACCTAGGTGCTCATGCTGTTTCCAGGCTGAATCCTGTTGTATTCCAACCACACGTGCCCAGGGAACAGCGCTGGCCTAGTGCAACAGTGCAAACACAGCTCAACCAGCAGTGCCGGGGCCGTCCCGAGCACCAAGGCCACGCACAAGAAAGGCCAGGCCTAACTGCTGCTGCTCAGAGGTGCAGTGCCACCTGAGGAGCAAGCTTTTGGCTTATGTGTAATAACAGATGGCTGTACGTCTGGGGTTTGGGTATGTTCCTCAACACCAGAAACTCTCCTGTCCAAGAACTTCATTAGGGACCCAGCTACAGCTTTTGTTTTGTCCCTGCACCTGCAGCCAAACGAAACCCTCCAGCGAACAGACCCGCAGCCTGTCCTCCGTCCTCCCACAGGCCAAGGCTGCACCGTTTCCTGAAGCACTCCCTTGTCACAGGTCAGCTCTTCTAGGAGGGGGTGGTAAAAATCCAGAGTGTCTTTTTGTTTCCTGCCTATATAATACCTAAAGCTAGAAATCTGCCCTACTTTTTCGACAAGCATGAGGAAAGCAGGTCAAGCTCAGAGCAAGGGAAGCGGCTGTGGAGCAGACACCTGGTTCATTAAACAACTGGAAGGAAGCTGGAGGCAAAAGTCCACTAATTGGAAGCACTGGGGCAGCAAATCTAAATACCTTCTGTTTGAGCAAATAAGGCCTTCACAAAAGTCTTAATAAAACAAAGTGAATCTAACAGCAGACGAGATGCACACAAGAACTCCAGTCTGGAAATGAACACACAGTCCGCACAGCAGACTATTTCGGTTCATTATCTCACCTCCATCCTCCTTGGCCACATCTTACCAACACCACGCACAGCATCTAGATGCAGCACAGAGGCTTGTGGCGTTGAGCTTCCCTAACCCCACCAGCGCTGCCAGCCATGTCCCAGCTGCCAGCACCGCTTATTCACCAGGCAGGAGGAGTCACCAAAAAGCAGGTCCCTCCGCTCCAGGCAGCCAGTTCAAATCCCCGCTGGCTGACAGTGACCAAAACTGGTTCTGTACATCCAGGGACTCGCCTCAGCCAACTGCCTGGCAAATCCTACCATGAGCCAGAAGGGATTACTTGTGACTGTAGACTAAAATCCCTCCTTGCCAGCAAAACCTCACCCTTCAGAGAGACAAGGCAGCAATAGCTGCAGCTGCCCCCACAGCACCTAGGGCTTTAAGCTCACACTGTGACAGCTTGGTGCTTGTGACCACTACCACAACCCGAAGTGTCTAAAGAACATGCCAAACTCTCACCTGTTTGCTCCAAGTCACTTCAAAAGTGATATGACTTCAAGTTCTAAAATTGTCAACACCTCCTCAATCAACTCTTAGAGTAACACCTTTTTTCTTTCTAAGAGAAAGACATTGGTTCCAGACCACAGCAAAGCCATGCCTTTTCTTATTGGTGAAGCTACAGTTCCTCACTTGTTTTGGTTTAGCACCAACTCGGAAAGCAGTGCTCTGAGCTTTCCCATCCTCAACCAAAACGGTTCACAACATGGCTTTAAATACTCACGGCAGCACAGGCAAAAACCAGTGTCGCCTCAAGCGCAGCAGAAGTCTTCCTCTGAGTCTCCCTGTCTGTACCTCGAATACTGGTCCCTGCCCTGCCCTGTAGCATGGGCTGGCCTTGCTCCTTGCTGCAGGCACTCCAGTTATGTGAGACAGTATTGCACACAGGAGTCTCTAAGCGTCTAACAGAAGGGTTTAAACACGGTAGGGCCGCATTTCACTGGACACCTCGCTAGCAGAGAGCTACTGGAGAAGGGGCAAGTAAGAGATACTTTGCAGCTAGCATGTTCTAGCTGAAACTTTTCAAGTTGGCCGCGTGGTTTGCTTCTGGACTCCAGAAGCTGCACACATGGTCAGAAGGGGACTCTTCTGTTAAACTGGATAGAACATGGTGAAGAAAATCCCCTAACTGCTTTTAAAATGGAAATGTGGAACTTGCTTAAACTTGAAAAATCAGATCACAGGAGGGTGTGAATGACTGTTAGTTACCGCAGAATAGCCATTTTTTATTAACTTCACACACAGACAAGTCCTAACACACACAAGAAACCATTAGCTGGCCATACTGCCATGAGAAAGAAACATTCAAAGTTTCAAGTCTTTCTTCTATGTGGTTTTCATTTAAGCATTTGTAAGTCTCTGCCTACAAGCACAGAAACAATCTTTTAACCAAACTAATATAAACAAATTTCTCTCCAAGTTCCTCAATTTTTAAACACATGAAGGCAGGCACAGGATAAAAATTATGGTGCACTACAGAAGAACAGATTCATATTATAATCTTGAGGACTGCAGTCTAAATAAGATCCACTGTACATTACAGCACCACCACCAAACGCATACAGGGGAGAAGAGCCAGAAATACCTTTGAAGCCTGGGGAAAATAATAATATCAAGCCAAGAGGAAAGGCTCAAGCTAGCTTCCATCTACCAGTCAACAGGTGTTTAAGTTGCACTATTTTTAACTAAAGAAAAAAAAGCTTTTCCACGCATGTTAGGAAGTCTGTTGACTCCCCCTCTTCATCGCAGGAAGAAGTGGAAAAAATAATACCTGAGAAAAATTAAGATCCAAGCTGACAACAAATTAACCTCCCAGGCAATGAAGCATATGGCTGCTACATCCCATCAAGTTTGAAATGAACTGGGCAGACGCTCCCCACATAACAAGCTTTGGAAAACACAAAGCCACAGTCTCAGCCCCAGTGGTCCACTTCTGTTCCTGCAGAATTTAAATGCCATGGTTTTCAGGTAGCCAATGTAACAAGATACAAACAATTTAGGACTAGGATTTCGAGTACAACCTCTTTCCACAGAAGCACAGTCAGGCAGAAGTCAAAACTAACAACTCAGTGGCACAGCTCCTGTGTTTGGAGCTCCTTCAAGTTTTGAGAAGTGTTGCAAATACAGGCTCCAAAGCAAGCGTTTTCTCCGATCCTCCTACTAGGCTTGTGGTTTGCGCTCAGGGGGACAGGCTAAGCTAATAATGTCAAGCTAACATAATGCCAACGTGTAGACAAGACAATCCAAGAGAAAAAACTGTTCTCCCCACCACCCCAACTCTGCCACTGCAAAAATCAAGTCCTCTCTTTCACTAATAAGCCATCAACACTATGTGCTTAGTCAAAGCCTCTGCCAGTAACACCTAAATTTTCCATGAAGAGCTATCCAGCAGAAAGCCACTGGAGAGGTTTAAGTTTAATGCCAGCTTGGAGCTCAAAATGGTGAGTATAAAGAAGAAAGCTGACAAAAACTGAACAGCCCGAAGTTACTCAGCATGGATATTGCCATCATAGCACCATAAAAGCTGGTACAATTCACAGCAAAACAACTGGCTCAGCACATAGAATAAGTCAATCCAAATAGCAATAAGGAAATACTTGTTACCTAAGACATTGTGGCAACAATAAACTGTGTACGTAAGCCAATGACCTTTTTTCAGTGCTTAGAACCCCGCTGACCCCAGACTAAGTGAAACTGCATTACTTTCAATTCTCCAGTAAGACTTTATCTTGGGATAACTTTACAGGAAATTTTAAATCTTCTTCCTCTTGCAATGAGGAAGGAAACCTGAAGCATGTAAAGAATGCAATACTACTCTCCTGGGGGCTTGTCTATACTCGGGAGCTCTTCCAACACAGCTATTTGACTTCAAAAATTACGCCCCACTCTCTTCTGCTCTAGTCCACAGGTTGAGTTATCATCTTTGTCACGTTTCGCCATCACCTTCATTTGCCAGCAAACCAGCACAGTCCACAACCTCCCCAGTCAACTGCTCAGAGCTAACTCAAGACACAAGCTTGCAGAGAGACAAAATATTGCTGCCACTCACGATCACTATAGGCAAGAGCCAGTGCCACCCAATAAACAGGTCTTTCTAGTCACCTTCCTGAAGGTATCTCGGTACCTACTTCCAGTCAGTAAGCTTAACTTGTAAATATGGCAACACTTCTTTGGTGTCTTTTTTTTTTTTTGCTGCAACCCAGCAGTTGTAGAAATAACACAGCAACACATTTGTACCAAAAAGCCTCCTACTTCACAGGTCTAACTGCATGCAAACTTCAGTTTAAAATTAGTTCAAGGTACATTAGACAGACATTTCCTTGAACCTTGACTTTCCACAACGAAGAACTCCTCTCCTCCTTCAAGAGATCTCCACCCTAGCCAAATGCAGCAGTTTCTCAAGTATAAAAGCTACCAAGCCTCAAACCTGCAGTAGTTCACTGCTACTGGAAGGCTGGTAGTGTAAATACTTAAGTATTGGGCTTGCCAGCCAAGCCCCCTTTGGCAAGAAGTTGAGAGCAATTAGAACAGCACCTAAAAATCACCTCCTGCAAAGACTAAATGCAGATCTCATCATCAAGGCAGGGTCAAACTGCAGCTCTGCACAAAGGGTGCGAACTCTCAGCTCTCTGTCCACTTGTCCTCTATTTTTGCTTCAACTGGTACAGCTATCCCCTGCTCCGAAGGGATTTGGTATCCGGCCTTTACAAAGCACGACACTCACTAAGCGCTCAGTCAAACCTCATCTCCCTCGCTGTGCAAGTAGCAGTGGACAAAGCAGCTGTACTCACAATCTCTAAACTCAAAGTATTATTGGTTGTTCAAACCCTCCGAGAGAATGAGGTGGTAAAACATCAAGTGTCCTACTTGAAAAAAGCAACCTTTTTCTGGAGCCAAAGGCAGTTTGCAGGAGACACCCACCCAGCAACTGACAGATGGGCTCTCCCTTTTGTTCACCTGACTCTAAGTAGGCAATAAAGTTTCTTCAGTGTCTGGGAATATTGCACAATCACTGCGAGTGATTAAATCAGTAATTAGTGTTGCCTTGTAGTTGTCTCCCCCTAATCCAAAGATGGTATCTTAGATATCCAGCCTGACAACTCATGCTTTTCTAATTAGCTGCAGCCCTGTGCTTATCTCAACATATTAAGTGTCTCTGACTGCACTTCTTGCAGAGACTCCTTCCACACCCCCTAAACAGTGACTTCAACTGTCTTCAGACAAGCGGAGCCACCACACCTCTAGTACTCGCCAGTACAGCCTTGCCGATAAGCAAAGCACTGCCCATGTGGATGCAGCTTCCTTGCTGGAAGTGTTACGAGGTCTCCAAGGGAAGGTTGTGTCGTCCTCCTCCCACAGCACCAGCCACACTGAAGAAGCGTTTGTAAAACTCCTCACCTGTTCCAGGCAGTCCACCCTCTGAAGATCGACAACTGGCTGAAAGCTTGCTAGGACTCTGCTAAATATTAGCCGTTCTTCAAACCTGCTTGCAGTCTATGAAGGAGTTCATGTTCAAAGTACAGACAGTAACCAAGCTACACCAGGGAGCAACTTCACTGCCATGAGGAAAACTGAGGCAGATTTCTAGAATGAAGACGGCTGAAAGATTTCCATGGCTTAAGCTAACTAAGGCCTTCTAGCCCCCACAAAATCCTTCTAAGACAGATGCTAGCTGTGAAAGTTGTGTGACCCTACCCTGGGTAAGATGAGAGATAAGCTTCAGATAACAGGAATTCTTCTGCCTCCGCTAAAGGTTTGCATTGCTGCCTGGGTAACTGAACACCTCGCACAGAGTTACCAATTTCAGCAAGGCATCAATCTTCAAAAAAAAATCTCCACAGTAACAAAGCTGCAGCAAATCAAGACAACTTGCAGGTCACCTCAACGTGACCCCCTTACCCTACACTAATGGAATCACTTTGCAGAGTGGAAGTGACCCTTCAAGAGTAAGGCAGAAAATCAGATGAGCTTTAACATCCTTTGTTCTAATACAACCCCTCTCTGAAATTAGTTTGGTTTTAACTTTGAGACCAAGGACAAGTCTAGAATGAGCTTTCAAGGTCTCTTTCCTTTTCAACAGTTTGAGTGCTGAGATGCAGATCAAAATTCTGTAATGTTAGGAGATGCTCTGCGTGACTCCCTCTTGTAGGCATCTCAGTTCACGGTTCCAAGGTATCACGCTACAAGCAATTTATTAGGGGCCTACTGGACCACAGGGGAGGGAGAACCTATCCTCATGACTCTTTACTCTGTGAATAGTACCCAAGTTGTGGGTTTGTGTACAAAAATATCCTTTCTCTCTCTCATTCTGGAGATCTACCCTTACCTTACAGCCTGCAGACTCCAGCTCTGACACCTGTGAGACCCTGGCCAGCGAACCGTACAGCACTGGCTCTCCAGGACTTCCAGCTCTGCCAGGTGTCAGAGCCAAGGGCGCACAAGGTCCCCCGAGGGGCTGTGGTGATGCATCCCAGAAGAACAGAGGTGGTGTCCAGCCCCCTTCCTACTGCAACTGTGAGTGCAGGACTAAACTTTCCAGAGTCAAGTCCTAACCCTCTCCTCCACAATCCAGCAGCAATATTGGACCATCTGGAAAAACATGGGAAGAAAAGGAAAAGACCTGTAGCCTCATGTGGGTAAAATGCTTAGCAAGGTTTAGAAGTAGAACACTATTGAGAATTAGAGCAGGATGGCCCACCACTTGCCAGACTGCTAGCGGGACAAGTGGCTTCACAGCACACATCTGAATCTCGTAATCTCTGTTTGTGTTGCAATAGATGAAGTCCCTTTGGCTAAGAACACGAATTTAACTGGTCCTGAAGACGGAAAGCAACTCTTAATGTACGTTAGTTGAAGAAAGTGGGAGAATACTAAGAACCTATTTTACAGGCAGGAATAGGGTGCAAATTCAGTGCCTTTTCCAGAGCGACTGCAAAGCAAGTCTCCAATGGCAGTGGGAACTGAGAACAAGATAACATCTTGGGGAAAGAAAAAGCCATGCCACACCACATACTGGTACAAGATCAGGATAATCTAGTTCTAAAGAGATCAGTGGGTTTGATATAAATTCCATACTCAACATATCCTCCAGGACCTCATTATCCCCACTGACGTGTAACTGGCTAGTGACACGGAAGAAGTAGGTAAGTTTTTGTGCAGCAGTGCAAGCCAGAACTACCCTGGAAGGAAGGACTTGAGAGACAAGTACTAGTAGCAAAATGACAGATGGGAATGGAAAAATAATACACAAGATCATACCTTGGGTTCAAGCCCTCAAGGGATACTGACTGTCCAATTAAGCACCTTTCAGTAAGACTTGTTCCCTCTGCATCCTGCATCATTTTCTCAAAACAGACGTGTATTTCAGACAATCTGAACAAAATGTGTGTGATGCGGGATCAAAGGGGAGGGGGGTGGAACCACTACATGCAGTCTATACCTCAAATAAGTCTGCTCACAGAAGAACCTCAGGCAGGTAAGCAGATACTACCACCACAGACAAAAGCACCTCCAATTCTAAGACAGTGACTTGCACACATACTCATGACAACAAGCCATGCCAAGATGCTGCTGATATGAAAACCAATCAGACACCCAAAACTAAACAAGACAGGAACTCAGGTAGGAGCCTACAACAGATTAGCTGTGGGATGCAGCAGCAGTTTGTAAGTCAACCGGTTTGGAAAAAGTTTATTTTCTTGTTCTCTCTTCAGGCTCCCAGTTAACATCCATCTCTTCCCCAGTGGCTCTAAACACAAACTTGACAAAATAGGACTCTCTGCCTACTCCTGTCCTCCAGGGCTGCCAGCCCTCATGGAAACTGTTGGCCAAGGACAGGAGAACTCTCAGCAGGAGATGGATTTCAGCTGCTGATAGCGGCCAGCAGAAACCAGCACCCAGGACCAGCTCAGCTCCAGGGAGGTGAAGAAGGGTTACTCTCTATTCAGGCATAAGCAGATTCTATTCACCCCGGCATTTGCAACCGCACATAAGCGGATGGCCAAAGAAATCCCCCAACACAGGCAGCAAGGGATTGCAGAAAGCCACCGCTACACTGAAGATTTATAAAACAGTGGGTGGAGGGAGCACAGGACAAGGAAGAGCAGAAAGGGGTTTTGCGTGACCATACCATGAATCGGGGCTGGACTCCAGGGGCAGTTAAGAGACTGCTGGGCTAAGAAACCGCCCTGCAATGTAACAGGCAGAGGCACACCTGCGGCCCCTCCCTTCTGCTCAGCACCGCTTTGAAGCGCAGGTCAGAATCCATTTCGATCAGATCTTTGCCTCAGCAAATCACTGTTCGTTCGATTCGGCTTTCTGAAATATCCTGGCATCTAAAGCATCTACAAGCAAAAGTGCAAAGAGAGGGCCCCAGCTTAAACCTGAAACACAGAAACTGCACCAGGGACTGGCCTGGTTCGGCTGTTTAGGCTATTATTTTGCTGGTGGAGGAAACAAACCAAGGGTTTTTAAATCTGCCCGCTCACTCCCAATAAACTAATGATGATGCCTTTCTAACAATTTTGCTTCTCCTACTCGGCATACTTTTTCTAGATGCAGAATGGACATCTCCCTCCTTGTGGAGCCACACATGAAGAGATTTGATTAAGTGACAGAACAGGAAACCAGATGAACTCAAGCACTGACCATGCTTTGAGATCAAATCTCCTTGTGAGCACCTGCAGCCTCTCAGGCCACAAAACCCATTTGTTGCCCTCCTATAAGCTGCACAGTTACAACCTCATCCAGTTTGTTTGGGTTTTGGTTTGGGTTTTTATTTGTGCAAGAGTGCTAGTGCTGCCAAAGAGAGAAGAAAGCAATCTCTCATGTTTATGGCAGAGCCCAACACTGGTGCAGCGCAGAACGCCAAGGAACTTGCGTGTTTTTAGCTCTCCAGTATCCTGCTGTGCACAGCTCTTCGCTAGCTCACATCAGGCTTTCAGACAGCTTTGAGGACTGATAGCAGGTTGGGTCCAATAGATAATATCCAAAACACTGAGTGAGCTCCAAAGAAGCATGCAAAGCAAATTTCAACACTGTATTGTTCCTTCATTTTCACCAACCTGTAAAGAGCAACATGAAGTGCATGCCTTTAAACAGCAGAGTAAAACTAAGGCTGCTCTGCACAAGAAACCCTCACGCCCTCATCAAGCAAAAAAGCGAACCCCTCTCCTCACTGTCAGACTGTTTACAATTTACTCCAGTCACATTCTGAAGGAATTAACAGACAAAACCAGCCTATTTTATTCACTCAGCTGCAAGACCTTTATACACTTGCCAGCATTTTTTTTAATGCACTGGCAAGCGCTGTTGGAAGGTGGGCTGTCAGAACCCAGGAGGAAGCTTCAATTACGGCTGCCAGCCGAGGAGGAGGCATTAGCAGCAGCCAGCCCCATCCAGAGGCACGCCGGTGAGACTTCCCACCCCAGCCTAGGCCGGGCCCGAGAAAATGAGACTCCGGGTGACAGAGCAGCCTGACCCAAAGCCATCTGAGGCCAGAGGGGCACCCGCAATGGCAGTCCACAAGATTCACAGCTTCATTACTCTCACAAAGAGCTGCATGCATGTTGAAATGGGGAGGTCATTGCTTTATCCACCCAAACATTTCGTATCCAGTCTCTTTCACACTACTTCTTATAGCACAGCATGACCTGCCCCTAACACAAAGGCTGCTGAGGACAAGATCTAGCTCCTCGCATTGTAAATCATTACTAAAGTGGCCAGACTTGCTGCCAGCTCTCATCCTCTAACAACCAACAGCCCTGACGGATGGGGAAGGACCAACTAGCGGACGGGAGAAACAGATAAATCATTTCAGTTTGAGTTTTGCTGGTTAAATACCTGGGGTTTGTAACACTCCAGTTGTACCTCAGATCTGAGATTCCTACAGAACTTCAGAGATGACTGGAGAACTAGCTCATTCAATCATAGGGGCTCTCTGCAGTTGTCAGTCTAGGGAACGTCACACGAACTAGAGAAACATTTCCACCTCACAAGCATGCTGCTGTCGCACTTTCAGCACTGTACATTATCAGCCAAACGAAGCAAGGCCAAAGCATTTAACTTCATGGCATTTTTCTCTTGACACAGAAACTTCTGAAACCGTCTGATCAATTCCAAGGACTTCATAAGAATGTTGCACGCATCAGTGTGAAAGAAAAAAAATATGTTGGCAGCAATTTTAAAAAAAAAAAAAAATGAAACAAGTGTGACTACGAAATTACAGAGAAGATCGCCCACAGTCTGTCCCTCTTGTAACTTCCAAGCTTCAGTCCCACGGACAGGGTTCAGAGAAAACAAGCAAAGGCTGGACTTTGCCAAGCCCGGGACTGCAGCACAAAGGCTTGTTCCACACAGTGAGCTATGCTGCCCTGGTAAGCAAGACCCTGAACACGACAGTACTGTGGTTCCATCCTGCACTGGGTGTAGTCCTTGCTCTACCAAAAGCTCACCACTACTGGAAGTTCTCAAACGTATCTAGCTGCAGCCCCCTCTCCAGTTGCAAACCTCTTTTAAATCCATTTCAGAATCCCACACAGAAGCAAAGACACTTCTAATGCCTTTCCAAGATCTAATTTGAGAACTACCAATCTAAACAGTGGATTTGTGTCACCAGGTACCAAGCGACAATACTTTGGTTTGTCTTCAACAGCACCCAGGTGGCATCACGAGGAGCATGCAACGGAGATGCCACAGCTCCAAAGATGCAGAGAAACGGCCTGCGCTACTCAGCAGCAAAATGGACTCCAACCTATTTGCTCGAGATGCTGGCACAGGCGCCAGGGTGGAGACCGCATCTCTGCCCTACCAACACCGGCTCGGCACACGCTGCTTTGCTTAACCCTTGTCTCCTTTACTAAGCCCTGAGTTACGAAGCACATCTGCAAGAGACAGAAAGATCTACTGGTCAGAGCAACCTCACACCTGGGACTCCACCACAGCCTCCCGCACCCCCCCGGCCTTGTCTCCCTGCCCCGGCTCCCCACCTTTCCCAAGGAGCTGTGCGGGGAAGGGGACAGCTTCTCCCGTCCTCACAAATGTCTGAAGACACTGAAGATACCCTCAGCGCAGCCCACGCAGGCCCGTATAAACACACCGACAAACGACTACGCTTTGTTTACTCGCACCCAGCATCCCCCTGGAGCCTTTCTGCGGGATTTCTCTAACGACCAGCCCGCCTCTTTGTGCGGCCACCAGCTCCCAGCCCTCACCCAGCTGCCAACGGGCATTCGGAGAGGAACCGGTGAGGTAAAACCCCACGCGGGCACAAAAGCGCCGAACCCACCCGGCCCGCGATAGCCTTACACACGCAGGAGCCCGCGGACGCCGCCGGGAGCGCGGCACGGCTGCACCCCGCCTCCCGCCCTCGTCAGCGGCGTCTG
>Ga0065711_1004220_pt1 | contig 27655 bp, 22 predicted proteins | sample Hoacrofraction12_FD_59098 | JGI IMG/M metagenome (GOLD analysis project Ga0065711, IMG submission 59098) | Hoatzin crop microbial communities from Cojedes, Venezuela - Epithelial fraction 12 v2 (version 2) | ecosystem: Host-associated > Birds > Digestive system > Esophagus > Crop | place...
AAGGAGCCTCGCACCCGATGTTCGGGTTGAATCTGAGTTGGACGTTCACATGCATTGCGGGTGCAAAGGTACAACAAAAATTTTAACCAATTGTGTCCTACATCCCGAAAATCAAGTCATCTTTGAAAATCCGTTATTGAAATTCAAACAGTTACAGTCAAAACACCCTCAAAAAAAACTAAAAAAAATTTTTGAGGGTTAAAGTTGGGTTATATATTTATAATATCAGACCCTCCATTCTCCATTATCCATTTTCCATTATCCATTTTCCATTATCCATTTTCCATTATCCATTAAATCGTATGAGGCTCCTTGTGGAGCCTCATACGATTTAATGTTTCCTGTTCGACCGTTGCTGTCGATATTTCGCTTTTTGTTTTGCCGACCCGCTTCCGTGAGCGCCGGTGATATATTTTTTCTTTTTGGCTTTTGTCTTCACCTTGTCGTCTTTCGGTCGGTCCCCTCCCCTGCCGAAGAAGATGCCTCCAGAAATCGCCTGCTCTATGTCATCACGGTTTGCCATACACCTTACACCTTTATGTTATACCTTATATATATTATACCTTATATATATTATGCAGAAGAATATAATTAATGGTGGAAGAGTCTTACTCCTGTGAATGCCATTGCGATGCCATATTTGTCGCAAGTCTCAATCACATTGTCGTCTCTCACGCTGCCGCCAGCCTGTGCGATATACTCCACGCCGCTCTTGTGAGCCCTCTCGATATTGTCGCCGAAGGGGAAGAAGGCATCGCTGCCGAGAGCCACACCCTTATTTTGGGCTATCCACTCTTTTTTCTCCTCCATCGTGAGCACTTCGGGTTTTGTGGTGAAGAACATCTGCCAAGTCCCTTCGCGCAGCACGTCGTCGTGGTCTTCGCTGATATACACGTCGATGGTGTTGTCGCGGTCTGCACGGCGGATTTTGTCGATAAACGGCAGGTTCATCACTTTCGGATGTTGACGTAGCCACCAGATGTCGGCCTTATTTCCTGCGAGGCGTGTGCAGTGGATACGGCTCTGCTGTCCGGCTCCGATGCCTATTGCCTGACCGTCTTTCACGTAGCACACAGAGTTGCTCTGTGTGTATTTCAGTGTGATGAGCGATATGATAAGGTCGCGTTTTGCCTCGTCGGTGAATGTTTTGTTGGCTGTGGGGATATTTGCGAAGAGTGCTGGGTCATCGAGTTTTATTTCATTGCGTCCCTGCTCGAAGGTAACTCCAAACACCTGTTTGCGCTCCACTGGGGCGGGTTTGTATTCAGGGTCGATTTTTATCACGTTGTATGTGCCTTTTCTCTTTTCCTTGAGAATCTGCAATGCCTCGGGGGTGTAGTCGGGAGCTATCACTCCGTCGCTCACCTCTCTCTTGATGAGTGTCGCGGTAGCCTCATCGCAGGTGTCGCTAAGTGCGATGAAGTCGCCATAGCTGCTCATGCGGTCGGCACCGCGCGCACGTGCGTATGCGCTTGCTAATGGTGTGAGAGGTATTGTCACGTCATCTACGAAGTATATCTTGCGAAGCGTGTCGCTAAGAGGCAGACCGATGGCTGCTCCGGCCGGCGATACGTGTTTGAAACTTGCTGCTGCCGGCATGCCTGTGGCAGCCTTGAGTTCTTTGACCAACTGCCATGAGTTGAGTGCATCGAGGAAATTGATATACCCGGGGCGGCCGTTGAGTACCTCAACAGGCAGCTCTCCCTCTTCCATAAAAATTCGCGACGGTTTCTGATTAGGATTGCAACCGTATTTTAATTCCAGTTCTTTCATATAATAAAATTTTTAAGATACTAATAATACATCAGGACTAACCCGGCCCAAACAATAAAAAGAGGTTGCTGCACCTTTGGGGCAGTCAAACCTCTTCTTATTCTCCTGTAAGTGATTACAGTGTTACTCTGCATCTTTCGGGGCAGCGGTACGCTTCTCTTGAATACGTGCCTTCTTACCCGTGAGCTTACGCAGGTAATAGAGTTTTGTCCTGCGCACCTTACCGCGCTTGTTCACCTCGATGCTGTCGATGTTGGGCGACTCGATGGGGAAGATACGCTCCACACCTACTGTACCTGACATTTTGCGCACTGTGAAACGTTTTTTGTCTCCCTGTCCAGAGATGCGGATTACCACACCGCGATAAAGCTGAATACGCTCTTTTGTTCCCTCGATGATTTTGTATGCCACGGTGATAGTGTCACCGCTCTTGAATGAGGGGAATTTTTTGCCTGTGGCGAAAGCCTCTTCGGCAACTTTAATCAAATCCATTGTTGTGTAAATGTAATTAATTTAACTTGTCTTCCAGCGCAACATAACAGGCCACTCGTAACTTCCTGACAGCGATTACGCGAAAAGCGGTGCAAAGGTACGACTTTTTTTGCACATAACAGAGAAAAGAGCTGAAAAATTATAGTTTATTAACAAAAAACAGCAGCCTCCTTTAAGCCACCACCTCCTACTGCACGGCTTGCCGTGCCACCTCTCACTGCAAAATCTGCGATTTTGCCACCTTTCACTGAAAAATGCTTTTTTTCTTAGTCGAAATAGAAACTAAGCACCACGAACTTACTATGTGCCTTATCCACCGACTGTGCATAACCTTTTAAATTAAGGTCTTTCAACTCATCCACATGTTTAGTGTCAAGCACATTCAGAAGACTATAGCAGAATTTCAGTTCCGGGCGCAACTTGAAATAAGGCAGGTAAAAGTCACAACCTATTCCCACCTCAATCATCGCATCATATCTCTTCAACGCCACGATGTTATCACCACCCTTAGCAGAAAGGTTGATCATCGGGTTCAAACCGGCCATCATGTAAGGTTTCATATTTCCATAGCGCTTAGCATTGAAGATAATGTCCATCGGGGCTGCCACATAAACACTTTTCAACTGCTGCTTCTCCGTGGTGTAATAACCTTCAGGGTCGATAACACTATAATTACGGAAAGTGATGTTGCGGGTGCCGAAGTACAACTGCGGTGATACGCGGAAAGAGAACTGGTCATTGATTCGCAACTCGCCCAGCACTCCCACGTTGAAACCGATATCCCATTTGTCCTGGTCGCAAGTGATAGTGCGCATCACCGAGGAACCATCATCTAATTCCACCAAATGAGGCCCCACATTATTAAATTCCAAGTCTTGCAAATGTGTACCTATAACTATACCAAGGTGAAATGGGCGCAAATCGGCGTATGGTCGCACCTCTACCGTACGGTCTTGGGCGCACAACGGCAGAGANATAATCAAAAANACTATTAAACTCCAATATTTTCTCATCATAATTATAAACGCNTCTTATTTCATATTATTGCATCCCGAAAAATGGGTAATCCACTTTTTTAGGTATCAAAAATAGCCGATTTTGTAAACATTTCAGAAAAAATTCGTAATTTCTGCATTTTTTCATACCTAAATGTTGGTAGTTCAAATAAATTTTGTACCTTTGCACCTAATTAAAAGTAGGTAGTAAAATAGAATAATAACAATTTAAATTTTTAAAGTTATGGCTTACGTAATTGGTGAAGCATGTATCGCTTGCGGTACTTGTATCGATGAGTGCCCGGTGGGCGCAATTTCAGAGGGTGAAAGATATTCTATCGACCCTGACAGCTGCACAGAGTGTGGTACTTGCGCTGACGCTTGTCCGTCAGAGGCTATCAGCCTGCCCGCATAAGCATCAGCTTTTAGTGGCAATGCTTTTTTAAGCGTTAAAATGCAAGAAGAATTTAAGGGGTGGCACCGCGGTGCCACCCCTTAGTTTGTTATGCCTCTGGATTATTTTCCAAGCACGCTCTTAGCGTTGGGATTTTCCGGGTCGAGCTCATACACTTTCTCCCAGTACTGTTTGAAGTCAGGCTGGTCTGTGTAGAGTTTATATGCGCCGATATACTCGTATGCGCTCTTTAGTCTCGACTTGTCTGTGTCAGTCCACTCTGCTGCCGGTTTAGCCTCGATGAGGTTGATGAGGTTACGGTAGTAAGGCTCTGCGCCACCCTTCTTCACATCACCGTTGTCGAATTTAGACAGATGGAGAACGGCACGGCGGAAGTTGCCATAAACAGCAGCATGGGGATATGTTGAAATCAACTTCTCGTATGTGGCATCAGCTTTTTCAAGATATGAGAGCTTGTCGGGACCGGCAGCCTCATCTGCTGCATCCTCATAAAGTGAAGCAAGACCAGCCATGTCGGAGGCGTCGGCTTTCTCATTCTTCTCAAGATAAGCCTGATAGTGGCTCAGGGCTTTGTCCCACTCTTTCTTTGCTTTGTGTGCATCTGAAAGCTGTTTGTAAGCATCAGCACGGTCGGGTTTGTCGGCAAGTGCCTTGTTGAATGCCTCTATAGCATGGTCGTAGTTCTTGTTACCCATATCGGCATAACCGTAATAGAGGTGGTCAAGATACTGGAACTTAGCACTGTCAGACTGTGTGAAGAGGGCATTTGCATATTTCTCTGCGTTCTCGTAGTTCTTCAAGTCTGTGCTGCTGTAGAATGCGATACGGTTAAGAGAAGCATTGCGCGGGAATTTTGTCAGACCATACTGTGACACCTCGAGACTCTTGTTAAAGTCCTGGTTCAACCATGATGCGAAAGCATACTCGGAGAGCTGGTCAACATCGAGTTTGTCGCGGTTCACCTTGTCATAGTTCTCCACTGCCTTGCCGAATTTATTAGAAATGTAATAAATGTGTGCCACCTCGGCGTCAACGGGGTATTCAGGATCCACAGCTCTCAGCGCGTCGAGTTTTGCCACTGCCTCTTCCGGGCTACGGTCTCTGTAAATACGCGCATACTTAATGTATCCCAGAGGGTTCTTGGGGTCGAAATACATAGCTTGCTCATACATCTGTGCGGCAGCTCCACCATCATCTTTCATCACTTCCACGTCGCCGAGGAGTATGTATGCGGGTGCGCATTTCTTGTCTGCCTTAAGTGCATACTGTGCATACTTAGCAGCATTCAGAGTGTCTTTGGCCTGCAGATAAGCATTACCAATTCCAATTAGAATGTTTGTGTTCTTTTTGTTGTGTTTATACAACTCTTTCACCTGCTCTTCAGCCCCGGCGGGGTTGGCGGTGATAGCCTTTGTAATGGCTTCTATTTGTGCTTTGTCGTCCTGTGCGTTGGCAGTGAGGGCGCAACCGGCCATAATGGCGGCCAATGCAAAAAATTTCAATGCTTTCATTTTTTTAATTTTAGAAAATTAATCTTTTACGTTTACATCTTTCACTGTGATATTTCCGTATGCCGGAAGCAATGCGGATTTCATTATTATAAGTTGTCCTTTCGGCGATTCTATAAAATGCGCGAAGCCCCAGGGCAACCCGTTGCGCGGGTCGTTGAGCAGTGCGTATATAGACCTGACAAGGGGATACTCTCCTGTGAGCAAGTAGTACTGGTATGGCTTTCTGCTGTTAATAGGTTTTGCCACCTCTTGTCTGCTCACCAACATCACATTGATGTTTTTGTTCCATGTCAGATTGGTTGTGTCTCTTTTATCGTTGAGCCAGTTGGAGCCTATGATGCCGATGGCATTAGGATTTTTCTCCACGAAGTCTATAACGTCGGCCGTCTTGTTGGTGGCGGTAACGTATGGGCTCTCTATAGGTTTACCTCCGAGTAATGAGTCGGAAGCGTATCTCACCGTGCTTGAGTTTCTGTTGTCAAACACCACCTGTATGTCTCCTCTCTTGCTTCCGGGGTAGATTTCGCTCCACTTGGTAACCTCTCCGGTGAGTATTCGTTTCAGGTCGTTCACGGTGATACACGTGTCTGTGTTGGATTTATTCACTATCAATGCCAGTCCGTCGTAGGCCAGCAAGATCTGTCGGGGTATGAATTCCCTTGATGTGAAATACTTTTCCTCCTCCTTAGAGAACTGCCTTGCTGTGATGACAAGCTGCACGCTGTCATCAAGCAGCATTCTCATTGCTGTTGAGTCATCCGTATATATAGGTGTTACCTTCGCATCCTTATATATACTATGGAAGACCATCATCTCTTGGTCGATGAGAGGACTAAAACTTTCGTCAGAGGCGAAAGTTATCGCCCCTGACGAATAAGTGTCAGTTCTACCATCCTTTGACTGGCTGCCGCCGCAGGCGGCAACGAATGCTGATACGACAATCGTACCAAAGATGTAGAAAAAAGTTTTCTTCATTTCAGTGAATTAATGTTACTGCAGTCTGAATGTCACAGGCACGGTGTATTTCACACGCACCGGTGCGCCATTCTGCTTACCAGGTATCCACTTAGGCATTGACTTCACCACGCGAACGGCCTCTTTGTCGAGTGAGGGGTCCACGGACTTAGCCACGTGCACGTCAGTTACAGAACCGTCTTTCTCAACCACGAACTGGATGATAACACGTCCTTGAATACCATTCTCCTCAGCCACCACCGGGTATTTGATGTTGCTGCTGAGATACTGCATGAGAGCTCCCTGACCTCCAGGGAACGAAGGCATCTGCTCCACCACGTCGAAGACCTTGTTCTCGGTCTCGTCTTTCGGTTTCTCCGGCTGCACCACGTTCTGTTTGAGCTCCATCACCTCACCGCCTTTCTCGTCGTTACCTTTCACGTCGAGGGCGCCGATGGCGAGTTTGCTCTCATTCATCTGATCCTGAGTCTTAAGCTCCTCTTCCGGTTTCACCTCGTTATCTTTCTTGATAACCGGTGCCACGAATTTCACAGAGCTCTTTACTCTCTCGATAGGTTTCACCTCTTCGATCTTCACCACTTTCTTCTCCTCTTTCGGCTTTTGTTTTACCTTAGCCTCTTTGAGTCTTGAAAGCTCTGTTACCTGTGTCTGCTCGACTTTCTTCTCCGGTACGGCCATCTTATAGAGAGCCGGTCCTAAGATTGCGAGAGCTGCAGCCACAAGCACGAAAAGAACGGAGTAGATGTTCCTCTTTGTCGTATTCTTACGAAGTTTGTATGCTCCATATTCCTGGTTCTTGCCTTCAAAGACGAGGTCAATCCAGTCATTGGAAATCAAATCTACTTTTGCCATAATCTTTTCCTTTAAATGTTAGTGATACGCTTTAGATCTTGATGCCGTTTTTCTCGAAGAGCTGCTTGTCAGTATCCTTCATCGTATCAATCACATATTTACCTATGCTGCAAATCTGCATTTCGTCGAGGGCGTCCACAAGGTTTTTGTATGTGCTCTCATCAGTAGCCTTGATAATCACGGTAAGAGTGTTGATCTTCTGTCCGTTGATTTCACCGGCTTTGATTTTCTTGAGCTCTTCGTCATACTTCTCCTGTGTGAAGGTGAGGTCTGTAAGCTTCTTCTGGTCGAGTTTCTCCTTTGCGCGCATCACATCCTGTACAGGTATGGTACCATCCTCTGTCTCATGGTTGATGAGCACTTTCCTAATCCCGTCGGGTGCCCAGCTGCTCTTTTTAAGACAGTCGGGGGTGTTGGGGTCGGGCAGTCCGGCAACATAATACACCTCATTGTTTGCACAGCAATAAATGGTGATGGTGTAGGATGCTTTAGTTGCGTTACGGTCCTCGTCCGTGATGTTCTTATCATTACTTGGCATACTGAGCTCCATAGACTGTGGTTTGCTCAATGATGTACAGAGCATAAAGAAGGTGATAAGAAGCATCATCATATCCACCATCGGGGTGAAGTCCACCCTGGTTTCAACTTTCTTCTGTTTTGATTTTCCTATTGCCATTCTTTATTCCTCCGCTTTTTCGTAAGAAGTGATAAGATAGTAACGGTTCTCGTTCATACTCTGAAGTTCGTTCATGATAGTCTTGATGACTTTGTATGGCGTTTCCCCGTCAGATTTAATAGCCACTTTGATGTCGTCATTAGCGTCTTTTACGGCTCTTACCCATGCCTGCATCTCGCTCATGCCTCCGTCGATGGAGTCGGTGGGGATACCCACGTCTTGAGCGGTTTGCAGTATCTCAGTCTGTTTCTCCTCGGGCTGGCTGAGGAAAGTGCTGAGCATATCCATAGGCACACCGAAAGTTGATGCCTTAACGAAAGATTTAGCCTGCTTTGAGTCAAGACTGATGCCGAACTTGCCGGTCATGTCGTTGAGAGCAGCCTCAAGGACGTGCTGATTGTCCACCTGCATGAAGATCTTTCCTGTCTTATCGACCAGGAGGGTCAGCACATCAGTTTCAGGAACCTTGATTTCCGACACCGAGCCAGGTGTTACCACCTTCACTGGCTCATTCTTCACGAATGTGGAGGTGAGCATGAAGAAGGTAAGCAGAAGCACCATCACGTCGCTCATAGGCGTCATGTCTATCCAGGTATCCTTCTTTTTTATTTGTACTTTACCCATAATGATAAATTTTTAAAGGGTTAGTACTATTAAGACTCGTGATTTGCCACGTATGTCTGTGCGATGGAGTATCCTACCTCGTCGAGGGCGTAGGTCAACTTGTCAATCTTGTTTGAGAAATAGTTGTAAGCCACAATTGCGCACCATGATGTGAAGATACCTGATGCGGTGTTCACGAGGGCCTCGGAGATACCTTGTGAAAGTTGGAGGGAGTCGCCGCCGCCACCTGCTGCCAGGGCTGCGAACGACTTGATCATACCAATCACAGTACCGAGAAGTCCGGTAAGTGTACCAAGTGTCACAAGTGTTGCGAGGATAGGCATGTTCATCTGCAGAACGGGCATCTCAAGCTGTGTAGCCTCTTCGTGTGCCTGCTGGATTTGTGCCACCTTCTGCTCTTTGTCGATACCGGTGGTGTTCTCCATCTCTCTGTACTTCTTGATAGTCTGACCTACCACGTTGGCAACAGAACCTTTCTGTTTGTCGCAGAGAGACTGTGCAGCTGCCATGTCACCTTTCTTCAGAGCGTCTTTGATACCCTGCACGAACTTGGTGAGGGAAGTCTTACCGTAAGCGGTTCTCAGAGCGAGGAAACGCTCTACTGACAATGCAATCACAGTGAGCAAGAGGGTCCAGATCACTGGCACCACCACACCACCTTTGTAAATAAGACCGAGCAGGTTGCCGCTCTTCACCTGGTTGTTACGGTCGCCACCCACGAAGTTGTCGGGGTTACCGAACACGAAATTGTAAATCAGAACTGCAAGGATCGCACATGCGATGATGATCCAGATTGCTGCTCTCACACCTTGGAAGCCTGTCGATTTCTTTGCTGCAGGCTGCGCCTTAGTTTGCTGTTTAGTTTCCATAATTTTTAAATTTTAATTTAATGTTTTAATTTGTATGTTAATTAATACTTTTATCTCTTTTTTCCGCATTCGACCGCAAATGTAGCAATAAAAAATGACGTGCGTGCATTTTTTTGATTTATTTATCGCTATTTTTTCTATTTTAAAGTAAAATTCACTTATTTTAAGTTAGAATTTGACTATTTGCGCTCAAATTTGGGTTTAAGCATCCTGTTTTATTTCAGTTTGCTCACTGCCTCTTTTATCCTCTTCATAGCCTCGCGGATGTTGTCATCGCTGGTGGCATAACTCATGCGGAAGCAGTCGGGTGAGCCGAAGGCGCTGCCGGCCACTGTTGCCACATGGGCTTTCTCAAGCAGATAAACCGCGAAGTCGTCAGAATTGTTGATAGTCCTTTCACCGTCGCTCTTGCCGAAGAGGTTGCTGCACTTGGGGAAGAGGTAGAAGGCTCCGTCGGGCACATTCACCTCAAGCCCGGGAATCTCCTTGCAAAGGCTCACGATAAGGTTGCGGCGGCGCTGGAAAGCCTGGCGCATCTTCTCACGGTCGTCCTGCTGTCCGGTATATGCCTCCACGGCAGCTTTCTGGCTCACTGAACAAGCGCCGCTGGTGAACTGTCCTTGCAGTTTGTTGCATCCTTTGACAATCCACTCCGGGGCTGCCATGTATCCTATTCTCCAGCCGGTCATCGCGTAGGCTTTCGACACGCCGTTAATCACTATCGTGCGCTCTTTCATACCTTCGATATGTGCGAAGCTGGCGTGTGAGCCGGTATAGTTGATATGCTCATAAATCTCGTCAGCGAGCACGATGATGTCCTCGTGTTTTTTCAACACCTCGGCGAGAGCTTTAAGTTCCTGCTCCGAGTAAACGCTGCCGGTGGGGTTTGAGGGCGAGCAAACGATGAGCATCTTTGTCTTGGGAGTGATGGCCTCCTCAAGCTGTGCGGGAGTAATCTTGAAATTATTCTCGATGCCGGCCTCCACAAACACCGGTGTGCCTCCGGCGAGTTTCACCATCTGCGGGTAGCTCACCCAATAGGGAGCCGGTATTATCACCTCGTCGCCGGGGTTCACAAGAGCCAGCACCGCGCTGCACACACACTGTTTGGCGCCGTTGCCCACGAGAATCTCGCTTACTTTGTAGTCGAGTCCGTTCTCTTTCTTGAGTTTGTCGCATATCGCCTGGCGCAAGTCCATATATCCAGGCACTGGTGAGTACTTGGAGAAGTTGTTGTCAATAGCCTTCTTCGCCGCCTCCTTCACGTTGTCGGGGGTGTTGAAGTCGGGTTCTCCCACGCTCAAATTTATTACATCGATGCCCTGCGCCTTCATCTCTGCACTCTTCTGCGACATTGCGAGAGTGGCCGATGGCGCGAGCCTGTTTAGTCTGTCTGATAATTGCATCATAATCCTATTAACGAATTTCGACGTGCAAAAGTACAAAAAATTTTTGTTATTCTGCACTTTTAATGACACTTTCTTATAATTTTAACAAAAAAAATGTCATTTTGGCTGTTATTTCAAGTGCAAAGTGTGCCCCATACGCTCTTTCTTCGTTTTCAGATAACGATAGTCATACTCGTTGGGCTCTATTTCTATTGGCACATTTTCCACAATCTCCAATCCGTATGCTTCCAGCCCCACCCTCTTCACGGGGTTGTTGGTGATAAGCCTCATCTTATGCACTCCAAGATGCCTCAGCATCTGTGCGCCGCAACCATAGTCGCGCTCGTCGGGCTTGAAGCCTAAGTGTATGTTGGCATCTACGGTGTCGTATCCCTGCTCCTGCAGTTTGTAGGCCTCTATCTTGTTCATCAGTCCTATGCCCCTGCCTTCTTGCATCATATACACCAGCACGCCTTTCCCCTCCTTTTCAATCATCCGCAGCGACTTGTGCAGCTGTTCACCGCAGTCGCACTTCTTGCTTCCGAGAATGTCGCCGGTAACACACGATGAGTGCACTCTCACCAATATCGGCTCGTCTTCTTTCCACTCGCCTTTGATAAGTGCGAAATGTTCCAAGCCGTTGCTCTTCTGACGGAAAGGTATGAGTTTAAACTGTCCGTATTCGGTGGGAAGGTTGACCTTTGCCCCCACCTCGATGAGCGACTCCTTGGCGAGGCGATAGGAAATCATGTCTTTGATGGATATTATTTTCATTCCCCACTCCTTGGCTCTTTCCATGAGTTGTGGCAGACGGGCCATGGTGCCGTCTTCGTTCATTATCTCCATGAGTGCTGCCGCGGGATACAGCTCCGCCATCTTACAGAGGTCTATGGCAGCCTCTGTATGTCCGCTGCGCCTCAACACGCCATTATCCTGGGCATACAAAGGGTTGATATGTCCGGGGCGGCCGAAGGTCTGCGGGGTCGATGCAGGGTCGGCGAGGGCTAAGATGGTGGCGGCGCGGTCGTGTGCCGACACGCCGGTGGTGCATCCCTCGAGCTTGTCGATGGTAACGGTAAATGGTGTGCCTAAAACGCTGGTGTTGTCGCTCACCTGATGGGGCAAGTCCAGCTCCTCGCAACGGCTCAGGGTGATGGGTGCGCATAGCACCCCACGGGCGTTCTTAAGCATAAAGTTCACCTTCTCGGCAGTGATTTTCTCCGCGGCGATAATCAGGTCGCCCTCATTCTCGCGGTCTTCATCGTCCACCACTATCACGAAATTACCTTCACGGAAAGAGCTTACAGCCTCTTCCACGCTGTTTAATCTTATATCATCCATACACCTTATATATAATATTAATTCTCAATTTGATTGATTCTTTCTATCATTTTCTCGTTTGTGGCCTCAATCACCTTCAGGTCTCGGAAGAGCCGGAGCCGGAACCGCCACATTCTGAAGAAGAAAAACACTCCCAAGGGCACTATTATTGCCGATATGATGTTTGCCCATTTATACTCGAACGGCCGTGTATGGGCTTTCACCGACAGCACGGGATACTGGTTAAGCAGGGTGAGCACCTGTTTGTCGCGAGTATTAGACAGGTCTTCTATCACCTCCTCCAGTCTCTCGCTAATCTCCTCTATCTTATGGTCGGGAGTATATTTGAAGAACACATCGATAACATTTGGCATCGTATATAGCTTCTTCTCTTTGTCGTATTCTTTCACTTCGGTGCTTATCTGCGCCAAGGACTCTGCGTCGCGCCGGTATTGCGGGTCGTTGATAATCACCTCTTTCCTGTACACATGCCGGTGCAGTCTCAAGCCGAAGAGTTTACGGAAGAAGTCGCGGTACATCTCCATGTTGAACACCACAGAGTCGTTGTTGGCCTTATATGTGAAGAATGCCGCCACAGGAGCCAGCACCACTGTGGCCAACGACTTGCCAAACCAGATAGCCCACTCACCAAGCCTCGACATTCTAAAACCGGTATTATCGAGGATATAATAAATGATAAACACCAGCACGCTGATGATCACAGGCACGCCGAGGCCTCCTTTTCTGATGATGGCTCCCAAGGGGGCACCGATGAAAAAGAAGATGACACACGAGAGCGCGAGGGTGAACTTATTCCACGTCTCTGCCTGATGCTCGCGTATCACCCTGTCGGCACTAAACATCTGCATGGCCTTAAACTCCAGGTCGCTCATCACCATGCGGGCGGCGTTGAGGGCCTCATTATATACTCTCTCTTGTCGTTCCTCGTCTAAATTAATAAGCACGGTGTCTCTGTTTATCTTCTGTGCCACCGACTGTTTCAACGCCGCCAAGGAGTCTTTCTTCGACAACTCCGGCTTCTTGTACACCGTGGTCATGGCTCCTGTGTAGAAAATGTGCCCCACACTGTCATACACCTGCGTGAGCGAGTCGATACCATCGCGTAACTGCCTCAGACTCTTCGCTTTGGCATTATTAGCAAAGATATCCTCGCTTGCCATGTTGAAATTGCCGTCGAAGTCGAGCACTATATTTTTAAAGGTGAACGTCTCACGACGGTATGGCACGCTGGCATTGCCGGCAAGCTCCTGCGAGCGCATGTTCTCAAACCACTCGCCATGGTATAGTTTCAAAATCAAATGTTTTTTCTCTTCTGTTGACTGCAGCTGTCCGGAGTCGGCCAATATTATCGCCTGGTCCTCATAGCTGCCGGTCTTGCGGTATATCATTATGCCATAGAGCATACCGGTGTTGAGGTCTTTCTCCTGCACATAAAGGTTGCAGTTGGGAATGCCATCATAAAACACGCCCTCGGGGATTTCTAATTCCGGACTTTTCTGTTTCATCGAGATAATCAACTGTGCCAGTTTCTTGTTGGCACGCGGTGTAACCTCATTTTGGAACAAAAACGAGCCGATGGCGATGAGTATAGTAATCACGATCAGCGGACGGAAAGCCTGCATGAGCGAGATGCCGGCGGCTTTGATGGCGGTAAGCTCACTGCTCTCACCGAGATTTCCGAAAGTGATGAGCGATGACAGCAAAATGGCCAGAGGAAACGCCTGGGGCATGAGCGACAGACCCATCCACCAGAAGAACTGCGCCAGCACGTCGAGAGTAAGACCTTTTCCTATAAGGTCCTCAACGTAACGCCACAAGAATTGCATCATCAGCACAAACTGGCAGATGAAGAATGTGGCCATACAAAGCAGTCCAAACTGTTTTGCGATGAATATGTCAAGTTTTTTTATCCCAAGCATTATCGACTTACCTTTTCAAGGGTGCAAAGGTAGTGATATTTTTTCAAATAACGCTTCTTTTTTCTTAAATACCGCTTACTTTATGCAGTTTTTCCATATTATCATTCCATAAAGCACGCATTTCTGCCTCCTCACCCTTTTCTGCGAAGTCGGTAACAACGAGATACAGCAAATCAGTCTCTTCGCTCTTATTTATGCGTATCTCCCAATAAGCCTCGGCATCCTCATCGTCTATCCAACGGAGTTTCACATAGCGGTATTTCTCCATGCCCACAATCTCGGCACGCCTCTCTTCCACGAATGTCCAAATGTCGCCCCAAGTGAAAATCAGCACGTTGCCCTCCTCACACACATTGTCGGCAAACCACAATGTCAAACCGTCTATTGTGCTGATATAGTTCCAAACTAAATTGACAGACTTTGACACCAGTCCGAATTCCATAACTATTTTCTCTTTGTTCATTGGCTATGATAATATTTTTGCAGTCGCAACTCTCTCAAGTTTGCATGCGATTTATTAAACAATATTTTTTATGCTTTAATCATTTTCGGGGGCAAAAGTACTCTTTTTTTGCGAAAAAACCTATTTTTGAACTTTTTTTTTTCAAAAAACCGATATTTTTTTTATTTTTTTCTTGTATTTTAAAAAAAAGTATTACCTTTGCACCCGCAAAACAGCGATTATGGTTGTTTTTGGCGGGATAGCTCAGCTGGTTAGAGCGTCGGATTCATAATCCGGAGGTCGTGGGTTCGGGTCCCACCCCCGCTACAAGAAGAGGATGCGTCGATTTCGACACACCCTCTTCTTTGTTTTTACCCCTCACACCAATTTTCGTGTTTATCGACAGGCCATTCCAATATTTTCATACAATAACACAACAACTATGGCAAGGAAAGAATTAAAAAGTGTGGATAATCGGCTATTTCTCCCGATTTAACTTAAAAAACCGTAATAAAATTACAAAAACACAGATTAAAAGTACAATTTTCGGATTTTTGTATTAACTTTGCAACCAAAATCAACGCTTATGATTGCATTGTTTACAGTTAAGAATTTCAGTTCCATAAAGGAAGAACAGACGCTCAGTTTCATCCCGTCAAAAGATGACACTATGCGTGAGTATTATTGCAAAGAAGTGGCACCTGGTGTAGAGTTGCTTAAAATCGGACTGATTTATGGCTCCAACGCATCGGGCAAGTCAAATTTGATTAAGGCTTTGTCTTTCCTTCGCTTCCTGATGATTAACGGAGAGCAGAAAAAAGGCGATGCCATACCCTTTAAACCGTTCCTCTTGGATGAGGAATCGGCAAGTAAACCATCGGAATTCTCACTCACCTTTTATATAAATAAGGAGAGGTATAAGCTGAACATCGTTTTCGACCGTAAGAAAATTTATTCCGAAGACCTTCAAGTTTATATTACGAACCGTCCGTCACTGCTTTTTCATCGTGAATACAATGAAAAAGCCGATGTCAGCGCTATTACTTTCAGCGACCAGTGCGGATTGAAGAAAACAAGCCGGCAAATGATAGAGGGACTTGCATTAAACAACCGCAGCGTTATAGCTACCGTTGGCTTGTCGAATGTGGAGCGCACACGACTGACTAAGGTTTTCGATTATTTCAATGTCAGTCTTAAAGAAACCTTGCTTCCGGAGACATCGATGCTTGAATATGTCAAAAAATATTTTGAGAAAGATAATAGCGGCAAACTGCGAAAGTTCATACTTAAACTCTTAAAAGCCTCTGACTTTAATATCGACAATTTCAAGTTGCTGCATAATGAGTCAACAGAGGAATTCGTGTTTTCGCACAAAACAGACACCGGAGACAGGGAGTTGCAAGAAGAGGATGAGTCTCGAGGCACACAACGATATATGGGAATGGCGGTCGTGTTAAACAGCCTTGTATTCAATAACGTCATAATACCTTTTGACGAGATTGAGACAAGTGTGCATTATGAGTTGCTTGCCTACTACCTTAAGGTGTTTCTGGCAAACAGCAAAAGCGAAAGTCAGCTTATTGCCACCACTCACGACATCCATCTTTTAGACGAAAGCTTTATCCGAAGGGATATCATCTGGTTTACAGACAAAAACTCCAACGGTGAAACGCAACTCTTGCGCCTCTCATCTATGGGGCTTCACAAAAACCTCTCTCCCTATAATGCCTACATACAGGAGAAACTCGTAAATCTTCCTTTCACAGAAAGTCCATTCATAAATTTCGAAGAAGATGAAAAGTAATATCAACCGACGCAGCATTGCTTGCCCACCCCTCATCCAAATATTACAAGTCATACAACAGCCTGATTCAAGACCTTAAAAAGTATATTCCTGATTACGAAAAGACAGAACGATATTTTAAGCGGAAGAACATCTACAAATACCTGCAAGAAAACGGCGACAGAAATAAAGCATATCAAAATGCCCTCTTCACAGATTCAAATATCGAAGATAGCGACAGTAACCAATCATCATATACTCAATTGTATAAGATTTTTGATGAACTGTTTCGGGAATAGAATTTCGGAAAGGAAAATTTGAGAAAATCCCCTCGACACAACTATATTTTTTGCATTATTGGATTTTACTTTGTGCATAATTCTAACCATAATAATGGTATATTTTTCGATTTTATTTCTGATTTTACTCCAATAATAGTTAAAAACGAAAATAAAATAGAATAATTTAGCGATTTTATTTCTTTATTTCAATAATAATTCGTATCTTTGCCCTCGTAAATATATAAAAGGTGATAGAATATGATACAAGAACTGAAGATACGGAACTTTCTGTCTTTTAAAGATGAGGCGGTTTTAAGCTTTGAGGCAACAAATGATAACAGTTTCGATGATTATCAAGTCGTGGAGGTTGCTCCCGGCGTGAGGCTGCTACGGCTCGCTCTTATATATGGAGCCAATGCCAGCGGCAAATCAAACCTTCTCTACGCCTTGGGGTATCTGCGTAATTTTTGGTTTGCAAAGAAAGACGATATGGATGCACCAACAGACTCCATACCTTTCTTGCTTGACACTGCAACACCCGAAGAACCATCTGAATTTGAAATTAAATTCTATGTAGGCGACAGGAAATACTGGTATGTGCTTTCACTGACACAAAAGAAAATCCTAACAGAGAAACTATACTTTTACAAAAGCGTGCAACCCACGATGCTCTTCTGTCGAGAGTTAGAGGGAGGGCAGTCGGTTATCAAGTTCAATCCCACAGCAGTGAAAGTCAGCAGCTCGGTACAAGAACAAATAACCATAAAGTGCCTTCCAAACATGTCGTTTTTTGCTGCCCGCAATCAAGTGAACTGCAATCTTCAGTTTATCGACGAAGCCCGCAATTGGATGAAAGAATCTCTGCTGCCTTTAATAAGTCCGCAGAGACAGATGTTCGATTATGCCGGCAACCTTCTATTGAAAGATAAAAATCTGAAAGAATACCTGCTTGACTTCGTTCACAAAGCCGATTTTAATATCACCGGGCTTAATGCCGAGAAAGCCTCAGAGACTATCAGAACAGATTTTGAACATACTGTAAAGAATGTCAGAGGAGTAGAAACATACGTGCTGCCCAACGGTCTGCAAAGCGAAGGAACCCGTCGCACATTCGGAATTGAGGCTGCCGTATATGAAGCCTTGCGAAAAGAAAACTTCCTTTCAATCGACGAAATAGAGTCTTCATTACACCCCGACCTCGTGGAATTCGTACTAGAGCAATTTCTCAAAACTCACAACCGCAGTCAGCTGTTAGTAACATCACACTATGACCCGCTGTTGGATACCATTGACGACTTGATTCGCAAGGATTCTGTTTGGTTCACAGAAAAGACAGAGGATGGCGGCTCGCATCTTTACAGTCTCGTGGAATTCAAAGGATTGAATAAAATCCGTTCTTTCCAAAAGTCATACCGCAATGGCGTATTCGGGGCTACTCCCAATATTCTCATCCAATAACGCAACAACTGAATTCGGCATTGTCGACTAAAAGCAAACTTCTTGGCTAATAAAGATTTTTATCAAACACTCAATTGTATAAGATTTTTGATGAACTGTTTCAGAAATAGAAAAATAATTCGTAACTTTGCACACAGAATACAACAGCAACTGAATCGGATATGAATCACGACAACGGAAAAGAATTGTTTCCTGTGGTGGATGAGCAGGGAAAGGTAATGGGGAGCATTAGCAGGGCAAAAGCACACGACGGAACGAAAATACTGCACCCGGTGGTGCACCTGCACGTGTTTAACTCAAAAGGAGAACTGTATCTGCAAAAAAGACCGGAATGGAAAGACATACAGCCGGGGAAATGGGATACGGCAGTGGGAGGACACGTGGACTACGGAGAAACTCCCGAACAAGCACTCGTCAGAGAGGCAAACGAGGAAATAGGCATCACCGATTTCACCCCAATAGCAATGGGACACTACGTGTTTGAAAGCAAAAGAGAAAAAGAACTCGTGTATGTGAACCGGACTGTTTACGACGGACCAATAAAACCCAGCGACGAAGAACTCGCAGACGGGAAATTCTGGAGCCAAGAGGAAATAAACGACGCTATGGGGAAAGAAATCTTCACACCAAACTTCGAAAGCGAATATAGAAAATTTTTCTTGTAGAAAAAATTTCTAAAACAAACTAAAACTGACAATATGAAAATTAAAGCTATTATTATCGGGCTCGCGGGAATCGCGACTATAACAAATATAAACTACGGAAACGCAGAGACAAAAAGCAGTGCCGCAAAGGAGGCAACAGCAAAATCTTCTGCCGTAAATCAAGAGGCGGCAAAATCCACAGCGGCAGATGCAGCGACAACCAAAGCATTAAGGAAAATGCATTATAATGCCGAGGGCAATGCCTTCGTGGTGGAAAACGGCGACAACCGATACACCCGGCCATTGTACGGCGGTCCCGACGTGTTTCGTTTGGAAACCAGCGACCGCCCCGTGTTCGCAACTTTCAACAACTGCCATAACATCGCCTTCCGGCTCATCTGCGGCGACGACATCACAGAACTCGACGCCACAGACTACTGCAAGTCATACTACCAAGGCGGAAGACGCGACTACACCCTGCGACACAAAACCTGGGGCGACGGCACTCTCCACATCGCCGTAATAGCAAGGCAAGAAGGAAAAGGGGCGGTGTGGCAATTCAAAACCGAAAACTTCAAAAAGGCCGTTACAATAGAAATACGTACCTGCGAGGCAGCAATAAAAAAGATGCCACGCAATGGCGATATCGGAAAATTTTATAAGCCGGGGAGTTACGAGGCTGCCGAAAACCCGACGGAGCTGAAAACAAAACAGTGGCAAAGCCTCAACAACATCACATACGTGGAATTCGACAACGCCGACATCACCACCGGCGAAACAGCAAAAAAACATTTTAACGACGATGACAAGACAAGAGCCGAATTGGCGACATCGGTGCAGTGGCAAACACCCGACGACCTCCTCAACCCCGTGGCAGGAGCACTCGTAATGGCTGCCGACGGTGCCTGGGACGGAGAGACATGGCTTCACGGAGCCGTGGGATGGAGAATGCAACTGCCCGGCTGGAGGGCAGGATACCTCGGTGACTTCCTCGGAATGAAAGAACGCGCAATAACACATTTCAACGCATATCAGAAAAGTCAGGTCAACGACGTGCCGCCGACCATCCCCCACCCTACACAAGACACCGCCGCCAACCTCGCAAGAGGAGCAGAGAAATGGGGCACGCAAATATACAGCAACGGATACATCTGCCGAACACCGGGAAACAACCACAAAACACACCACTACGACATGAACCTCAATTATGTCGATGAACTCCTCTGGCACTTCCAGTTCGACGCCGACAAGACATACCTGAAACAGATGTGGCCGCTGCTGAAACTACACCTCGATTGGGAAAAACGGTGCTTCGACCCCGACAACGACCACCTCTACGACGCATACTGCTGCATCTGGGCAAGCGACGCCCTCTATTACAACGGCGGAGCCGGCACGCACTCGTCGGCATACAACTACAGAGGCAACAGACTCGCCGCAAAAATAGCACAGCTCATCGGCGAAGACCCCACACCATACAACAAAGAGGCCGATGAAATACTGAAAGCGATGAACAGCAAACTGTGGGTAAACGAAGAGCTCGAAAACGGCAAGACATACGGACACTGGGCGGAATACAAAGACTTCATGGGACTGAAAAGAACCCACAAAGACGCTGCCGTGTGGAGCATCTACACACCCATCGACTGCGATGCCTGCACACCAGAACAGGCATATCAGGCGATGCAGTGGGCGGCATACCACTATCCGCAAATCCCGCTCGCCGGCGATGACGACGAATTCACCATCAGCACCTCCGACTGGCACCCCTACGACTGGAGTACCAACAACGTGGCAATGGCAGAGGTGATGCACACAGCACTCGCATATTTCATCGCAGGAATGCCAAAAGAGGGATACCGGCTCATGCGAGCATGCATAAAAGACTTTATGTACATGGGAAAATGCCCCGGAAACTTCGGACAGATATCCTACTACGACGCGGCATTGGGCGAGAGCTACAGAGACTTCTCCGACGTTACTGGCATCAGCTCCAGAACGCTCCTCCAAGGTCTCTTCGGTATCACACCCGACGCACTCAACGGACAATGCATCCTAAGACCAGGCTTCCCCGAGGAATGGGACAGCATCTCCATAACTACACCTTATATAAAATATAAGATGAGAAGAGAAGGAGGAAAAGACATCTACGAAGTGACGCAAAATTTCCCGCAACAGCTGAAAATCGTCTTCCGACAAAACATCGGACACGGGAAATACAAAGAATACATCGGAACAACGGAAAAGACACAAAAGTTTATCTTCGACACCGTGAAACTCCCAGACGCCGAAGACAGAAATACCCACCGTCCGGCGCAAGAGGCTGAAAGAGAGGCCATTAACGAGGCAAAAGAATACTCGGGCATCGTCAACGGCACTCTCCGCCGCACAACATTCAAAAATGCGACGGAAAACAGCCTCGGCAACGCCACTGCCGAGGAAATAGACATCAAGAAATACTACAACGCCAAAGTGGAGGACATCTTCAACAACCAATACCTCACCCCGCGACCGCCGTTCACATCCCTCGAACTGCCAAAACAAGGCATCGGAGACTGGTGCAGCATAAAGAGAACGGCCGACATAAAATGCAAGGAGCCAATAGTTTACACATCGCTTTGGGACAACTACCCCGACAGCGTCGTGATACCACTTAGCGGCAAGGGCAACCAACTGAAACTCACTATGGCGGGAAGCACAAACCAGATGCAAAGCCATATCGACAACGGATACGTGAAAGTGGAATATAAAGACGGAACAGGAGAACTGCTCCAACTAAGAAACCCCGACACCTGGTGCCCAATAGAGCAAGACTTCTACAACGACAAAATGGCATTCAGCACACCTTTCAGACCCGAAAGGCTCCACTTCGCAACAGGAAAGACAAGCCGCACGCTCTCCGACGACCTCCAAGTGAAAGGCGCGACGAGAACAATACCCGGAGGGGCAGGAACAATACTCTATATCCCCTTAAACAGCAACAAAAAACTCAAGTCGCTCACACTGCGCACTCTCTCCAACGACGTGGTGATAGGACTCATGAAAATAGAGTTGCAAAAAGTAAGCACAAAGAAGTAAATAAACACAAAAAGTAAGAAAAAATCCGCTAAAAACGCATTTTTATTCAAATAATTATGCGTAATTAGCGGATTTTTAGTAACTTTGCAGCCGAATTTTAAAATAACAAAGTATTATGAGTCAAAAAGGACATCCAAAAGGACTATATCTCCTCTTCGCCACAGAGATGGCAGAGAGGTTCAGCTACTATGGAATGAGGAGTATCTTTACACTCTACCTCATAGCAGCACTCTTCTCGAAAGAGTTCTCATCGCAACTCTACGGCAGTTTCACAGGACTGGTGTACCTCACACCCCTCCTCGGCGGCTACATCGCCGACCGCTATTGGGGCAACCGTAAATCCATCATCTTCGGAGGAATAATAATGGCTATCGGACAATTCCTCCTCGCTGCCAGCGCGGCATTCGTAAAGCAATCAATCTTCGCCAACCCCCTCACAGGAGCCGAGATAGACCCCAACGTGGACAACTCCCTGAGCATCTGGCTGATGTTCAGCGGTCTGGCATACCTCATCTTCGGCAACGGTTTCTTCAAACCGAATATCTCCACAATGGTGGGCGACCTCTATGAACCCACCGACCACCGCAAAGACTCCGCGTTCACAATCTTCTATATGGGTATCAACGTGGGAGCATTCCTCGCACCGTTTATCTGCGGTACGTTAGGCAACGGTAACTGGAGCGACCCCTCAGCATTCAAATGGGGATTCTTCTGCGCAGGATGCGCCATGATTATCTCTATCCTCATCTTCGTGCTACTGAAAGACAAATACCTCGTAACTCCCGATGGTAAAGAGATTGGTTATGCACCCTCGAAAGATGAGGTGCACCACGTGCACGACGCACAAGTCGAAGAGGCCCCGCAGGTGCACAACTCCCCGATACGCCTTATTGGAAGCATCGTGCTCGCTGTTGTGCTCTTCTATCTCTTCGCACGCAACAACACCTCGTTCAACGACTATATCAGCGCTGCCGTCTATTCCCTCGGTATCGTGATGCCTATCTTCATCATCACCGACAAGAGCCTCACGAAAGACGAGATGAGCCGCATCGGAGTGATTTACATCATCGCCATCTTCGTAATCTTCTTCTGGAGCGCGTTCGAACAGGCTGGAACGGCACTCACATATTTCGCCGAGGAGCAGGTGGAGCGCAGACTCACCTTCGGACCTTTCACAGAGCACCAGAACCCGGCATCGGCATTCAGCTGGACGATGCCCACGAGCTGGTTCCAGGCAGTGAACCCGATTTTCGTCGTGGCCTTCGCACCTGTCTTCGCAAAGATGTGGGAATACCTCGGCAAGCGCGGCAAAGAGCCGGCATCACCGGTGAAACAAGCCATTGGTATCGGTTTGCTCACCCTCTCATACTTGATGATTACCGTTGTTACCCACGGACTCGGCGGTGACGAGAAAATCAGCATGTTCTGGCTTATCGCACTCTATGGTATCATGACTTTCGGAGAGCTGAGCCTCTCGCCGATAGGACTGTCGATGGTAAACAAGCTCTCCCCCGCCCGTCTCGCATCACTGCTCATGGGTGTGTGGTTTATGAGCAACGCCATCTCCAACATCCTCGCCGGAACCTTCGCCACCCTCTACCCCGAGCCGGGCAAGGCACCCAAGAGCATTTGCGGATTTGAGGTGGCCACCATCTCCGACTTCTTCCTCATCTTCGTGGTGGTGTCGGGAGCCGCTTGCATCGCACTCTTCGCTCTCTGCCCATTAATCAAAAAGATGATGAGGGGCATTGAATAACTCGAAAATGCAAACGATAAGACTTGCTCTTGTCGATAGAATATTTCTTTAACACACCAGGGCCGCAGCTGCCATTTCCAAGACCGAGCACAGCACAGTCGATGCTCACAAAGGTCGAAATGGTAGCTGCGGTCATTTCGTAATCGTGCTTCGCAGAGGCAATGTCGTCAACGCTATGATGCAAAGCCGAAAACGACAGCGGAGTTTCTAATTGAGAATTGAGAATTGAGAATTGAGAATTAGGGGCCGATAATTCGATGACGCTGCAGTCCTCGTGGTTGCCGTTATCTTGAGGACGGGGATAATGAGTGAACTGCTCCGTAACGCTGCTCTGATACCATCCGATGGGGCAGCTGCTCTTGCGGTCAGGGTAATTCTCCCACGGACCGCGGCCATACCACCGCAAATCCTCGTATTCTCCGGGCAAGGTCAGCACCACTCCCAAACGGGGCAATTCGGGCAATACTCCCTCAAAACTATAATCGGCCGTTACCTCCACACTGCCGTCGGAAAGGGGTGAAAGCCGCATCGTTGTTTTTATGCTGCCCTCCTTCAAACGCAAATCATACACACGCACCTCTGTGCCGTCGGCTTCAGTATTCACAGAGGTCAATACTGCCTTGGCAGTGTCTAAGCCATTATTCTTCCACTCCTTGGCGAGCCAGTTGCCAAAACCGGTGTCGTTGTCGGTCGGGGCACGATAAAATTGGGGACGCATATTTTGCAATGTACTAAAAAGTCCGCTGCCATTTGCACTCAAAAGTCCGCTGCCATTTGTACTCAAAAGTGTACTGTTCTGTGTACTCAAAAGACTGGCATCAGTGCTCCCCTGCGTTTTTTCAGTGCGCCCTTGTGTATTTTCAGTGTTCAGCAGTTGTTCGCCAACTGATAATATATTATCACTTAGTACTATTTGCTCCGCCACCATCTCATGGCCGGCATCTGCCCAAAGTGTCGGTTCTTTGAGTTTTGCAGAGATATTCAGGCGAATGTCATGCCTTAAGCGGTCTGCTGGAACTGCGGGAATGGTCATCACTGCCGCACTGTCACCGATTGCCAAACTCGAAATTTGCAGCGAGCCGTTGGCATACTCCTCGCCATTGTCGGTAATGTTATAGGTGCATTCTATATTATCGAAACCAATGATACTGTTGCGGTTTATGGCATACACGCTACCTCCGTGCCTAACGAACTGCAAGGGCGAATACACCTTTTTCACCTCGTAATATTTCGCCGGGCGGCTGCGGTCGGTCATCACCACGCCGTTCAAACAAAAGGCTTTAAGGTTGGGCTTGTCGCCAAAGTCGCCGCCGTATCTTATATGTCCGTCCTTGTCGGCGATGCCTTGGTCAACCCAGTCCCAGATAAACCCTCCTGCCATACGTTTGTTGCTGTACATCTCGTCCCAATACTCCTTGAAATTTCCGAGTGCGTTGCCCATGCAATGCGCATATTCGCTCGTTATCACGGGGCGGTCGTCCTTGATGCGCTGTCCCCAGATGTCGATATATCTGTCTGTGCGAGCAATCTCGAGGAGCCTCTCCCAGCGGGCATTTTCCGCCCTCTCCTTGTCGGAACCCTCGGGGATGCCGGGGTTAAGGTATTCCTGACACACACGGGGATAGAAACGGCTGATGACATCCACCGTCGCCGGGTCGCTGTTTTCCGCCGGTTTCTCTGCCCTTGCTCCGCTGTTTTGCGCCCCTTCATAATGCACGAATCGTGTGGGGTCGGCCTCGTGTATGAATCCTGCCATTGAGGCGTGGTTCATGCCGTATCCGCTCTCGTTGCCGAGGCTCCATGCGATTATCGAGGGGTGGTTTTTGTCGCGCTCCACCATCCTTATCGCCCGGTCCATAAAGGCATCGTTCCAGTCGGCGGTGGAGGTCAGCGTGCCTCGCAGTCCGTGGGTCTCGCAGTCGGCCTCGTCCATAAGATACAGCCCCATGCTGTCGCAGAGCTCATACCACCTCGGGGTGTTGGGGTAATGGCTCAGCCTCACGGCATTGATATTCGCCTGCTTCATCAGCTTTATGTCTTGCAGCATCCTCTCGTCGCTCATCACCCTTGCCGTCAGCGGGTCGTGCTCGTGGCGGTTGGCCCCGGCGAGTCTTATCGGAGTGCCGTTTATCAGTATCTGTCCGCCCCTTATCTCCACGCTTCGGAACCCTATTTTCTGCTCCGCCTGGCACACGCTCTTGCCGCTGTCGATAAGCCTCAACCTTAAAGTATAGAGCGTTGGCGTCTCGGCACACCATTTTTTCGGTGCTTTCACGATGGTGTCCAAGCGTGCGAACTTGCGATATCCCCGCTGCGGGAACCACTCGTTCATCCTCGATGCTTTATGCTCCCGGTCGAGGATGTCGTCGGCGGCCGCACTCATAGTCAGCATCTCCTTGCCGTCGGGGTCGATAAGTGACGCTTCCACGGTGCAGCCACGGCTCTCCTTGCCTGCCGTCTCCTCCAAGGCGATGTTCAGTTGCAGACGGAAGTCGGTGTAACTGCCGTCCACAGGCAGCGTGCGCACGGCGAAGTCGCGGATATTGATATCGCTGACGTGGAAGAGGCTCACGTCTCTGTGGATGCCTCCGAAACGCCAGAAGTCCTGGTCCTCCAAATACGAGCCGTCGCTGTATTTATACACCTCGACGGCGATGACATTGTCGCCGGAGCGCAACAGCGGAGTAACATCGAATTCCGACGCCTCCATACTGCCTTGCGAATAGCCGGCGAAACGGCCGTTGAGCCATACATAAAAAGCGCTCATCACGCCGTCGAAGCGCAATATCGTGCGACCCGCGCCGGTCCATGACGAAGGAACGCTGAAATGCCGGCGATACTGTCCGGTGGGGTTGCGCTCCTCGAAAGCTGTCCAGTCAGACTTCGGCTCGCTTGTAACCCTCGGCGGGTCGATTTTAAACGGATAACCGGCGGAGACATATATCGGAGTGCCATAGCCGTTGACCTCCCAGTTGGCAGGCACGGCAAGCATCGGCCAAGTGCTGTCGTCGAAGCCCTCGGCGGAAAAGCCCGCAACTTTGCACTCCGGCGTTTTCGACCAATGAAAACGCCAGTCGCCATTCAACAGCATCCGGCTGTCGCCCTTGCTTTCTGCGAAAGGGAAGAATGCCGCACGGGCCGGCATACGGTTTATCTGCAGTATATGATTATCCTGCCACTCCTTACCCGTAGGCTGCAAGCTTTCTGAGGCCGAGGAGTTTGCTTGCCCCTCTGACCTTTGCATCGCAGCCGAAATCTTCAACGGCACGCTCTCCGCCTCGCCCGGCACTGCCATTCCCAACAGCAGCGCCCCGATTATCCATCGTCCTTTATCCATTTTCCATTGCACCGCAGGTGCTCTCCATTTTCCAAATTCTCAATTCTCAATTCTCAATTCTCAATTATTGGACTTCCACAGCCTTAAACTCCAAGTCCTCTCCTCTGCCAATTATTCTCAGCGTATATTTCCCAGCATTTATCTGCGACTGTGTCGTAGTGCTTAGTGTTTTGAATTTCGCCGGTGTCGGAGGGAATGCCACGGGTTTATCCACGACTTTAATTCCTCTGGCATCGGTGATTGTCATTCTCGTTTCAATATTCTTGCCGGTTGTATTTTTGTATTTGAACCTCAACGCATATTCCTTTCCGATGCCGGTGGTAATATGGAATGCCGTAGCGCCACCTTTTTGTTTTTGTGCCTCGAAAGTAGCAACCTTGTCGCCTCCCGAGGGCAGCGTCTCGCGCGGCAGCTTCGCAATTGTGTCAGTATCAAGGCTATGCCAATAGTCAGCTTTACCAGCCTGCCTTCCGCACGGAGTATTACTGCAAAGCTCCGCTTTGCCACCTCTCACTGCAAAATCTCCGATTTTGCCACCTCTCACTGCAGAGCTCCGCTCTGCCACCGCTATCGCGCTAATCACCGCCTGTCCTGCCGCCACTCTCGGGAATGAAATCCTTAAATGTCCGTTCTCCGCTTTTGCGGTAACCACTTTCTTGAATGCCCAGGCGTATCTTGCCTGTGCCCAGAGGTCGAGGTTATGGATTAGGGTGTCGCCGTTCACTGCCACGTCAAAGAGGCGCAGACCGGAGCAGTCGTCGCTCTCCCCTCCCCCTTTGCCGTGCCACGGCTCCGCGAAATATAATTCTATTCTGTATGTTCCCGGTTCCACGGCGAAGTCATACCACAGGCGTTGCCGTCCGAAGCGCATAAACTGAAACAGTTCATCATCGCCTGTGCCACGAATATCGTCAGTGATATGCGTCTGGCTCGCCTGGGCCCAATATATATTAAAATCCTCTCCCCACGAGTGCGAGTATTCGGGACTGTCTTGCCGCCACACATTTCCGAAGTGGTCGGTATATTCGTCGCCTCCGCAGTTCAGC
>Ga0065711_1032269_pt1 | contig 27652 bp, 44 predicted proteins | sample Hoacrofraction12_FD_59098 | JGI IMG/M metagenome (GOLD analysis project Ga0065711, IMG submission 59098) | Hoatzin crop microbial communities from Cojedes, Venezuela - Epithelial fraction 12 v2 (version 2) | ecosystem: Host-associated > Birds > Digestive system > Esophagus > Crop | place...
TGGGCTCCCCAGTTCAAGAAAGATGAGGAGCTACTGGAGAGAGTCCAGCGGAGGGCTACAAGGATGGTGAGGGGACTGGAGCATCTCTCCTACGAGGAGAGGCTGAGGGAACTGGAATTGTTTGGCCTGGAGAAGAGAAGGCTGAGAGGGGACCTTGTAAGTGTTTATAAATATCTCAAGGGTGGGCGTCAGGAGGACGGGGCCAGACTCTTTTCAGTGGTGCCCAGCGACAGGACAAGAGGCAACAGGCACAAACTGAAGCAGAGGAAGTTCCAGCTGAAGATGAGGAAGAACTTCTTCAGTCTGAGGGTGACGGAGCACTGGAACAGGCTGCCCAGGGAGGTTGTGGAGTCTCCTTCTCTGGCGATATTCAAGACCCGCCTGAACGTGGTCCTGTGTAGCCTGCTGTAGATGACCCTGCTTTGGCAGGGGGCTGGACTAGATGACCCACAGAGGTCCCTTCCAACCCCCACCATTCTGTGATTCTGAGAGACTGGACGCTGTGGATATTCCTGGAGAGCCCTCACTGGCCCTGTGCCAGGGTTGTCCATGAGACCTGACCCTGGCTGCATTTGGGAGTGCTGGAGGCTGGTGGGGAGACCCTTGGGGACTGGTGGAGGTGAGCAGTGCACTGGGCTCCTTCACTTCGGCAGCACAGAAAGCCAGCAGGGGCATTTGCAGGAGATAAGCTTCAGATATCTACCTTAGGGCTTCGAACAACTGTTGAGCGCATCAACTTAAGCAGAGGCATGACGTGGTGGTTGAAACTTCTATCTCGTGCCCTTAGGGTCAGTTTGGCTGTGATGGGAGCCCCATGGAAGTAGGGGAACCAGTGTTGGCCAATGGCTCGAGCTGTTTTCCCCTGAAAACTGCTCTTATTCTGAGCTAGAGCTGCTGTCGGTGGGAAATGAGGGCTGTGGCTAGCACTGATCCATGTGGGGCATTCACGCTGATCCACCACCGTTGTCAGTGGCGGGGAATGTGGCTGTGTGCCCAGCCTGCTAGCCAGCCAGTCACACACATCATGATGTCATTCTACTGAAAAGGCAGGTGACATCTGTTGTCAAGTGACATTTGTAGGACACCAAGCTGGCTGTGATGCAATCAAGGTTGTTTCTGTTCAATGGAAACTTTTGGATCGGCTTACAGGCCGTGACACTTCGCGAAATGCTGTGAGCTCCATGGAGGGACGAATGCCTGTTTTCTAACCTTAGCCTTAGTCTCATCAAAACATGCCTCTTCATATAAAAGTGACAGTAAGTTCACCTTCTCCTCCCAGCCAGTGTTACAGGAGACGATCGTGTGATCCACTCCCCTCTGTTCAGGAATGAAGTGCTGGGATTTTCTTCTCAAAAATAGCCCTATTCCTAGGAGTGATAAAAGACTTGGATAACCCATCAGGTGTCCGCTCACAATACTTTTTCTGCTGTGTGATTTAAAGAATGCGGTGAGCCCAGAATAATACGCATCCTATTCTGACGGAGCATTTCATTTTGCTGTTGATACCTTGTCCCCAAAGGAGCAGGCTTGCTGTGCTCCTGGTTGCTGTGTTTCACACCCTGATGTACCGTCCATCTCTTCCCCAGGATACCCGCAGCCGGAGGTGACGTGGTATAAGGATGATGAAGAGATGGACCGCTACTGCGGCTTACCCAAGTATGAGATACTCCATCATGGAAATCGCCACACCCTGCAGCTGTACAAGTGAGTAAAGAAGCTGGAGAGTGGTTGGATTTGGTGATGGGAGCTCTGAGGATGTTTTCATTGTGTGGAGGAGCTGGCTGTCAGCAGCGATCTCCCTCCAGCGCCCGTGCTGGCCCCTTCTGCTCCCCACTGCGATGTTCTCGACTGTCCCTTCCCCTTCAGCTCTTTGCTCTGATGACTCCCCAGTCACATCAGTATGAGATCCATTACTGCCTCTGGGGGTAGCTGCCATGCCAGAATCAAGAGGAAGGTCAGGAGAAATTCCCCTCTCTGGAGCCTTCCAGTGCTGGTAGCAGCATGTGCTATGGCTGCATCAGACGGGAGCTGAGCATTAGGGCTGGACGAAGGTGAGTGAAGGGAAAGCACTGGCGGCCTCCAGGTTGGTGGTCCAGGGGCTCCAGCAGGACAAGGACGTAAACGGTTCACAGGAATGTCCTAGGCAAAGGCAAAGAGGGGAAAGGGCTGCAGCCGTGTCCCAGGAGGGCCGTTCCTAGCTCTTACCATGAGATCAGGGAAGGAAAGGGCTGCTTTGGCATTTGACTGATGGAGCCAAGGGCCTCCTTTATTCAGCCCTGAATACCAGCTTCTTTTAACTTTAAATGAGGACTGTGTTTCTGGAGAGCCAGGCGCACGATGTCCCCAGGAAGCAGAGACCTGTTGCACCTCGAGTCCTGGATTTGGGATGTCAGACAGGTGCAGCACTGTCTGAAAGTGCAGAATATTGGTATTGCTGATAGTTCTGTCATCTTCGTACTTCTAGCCTGGGCTTTTCTGCCACCCCAGGTGTGCTCCAGGTTTCCATCAAGAGACTGGCTCACCTCTCGCAGGAGCAGGGATCTCCATGGGCTGGGTGTCCCTGAGGGGTGACAACAGAGGCGGCATGCACGTGCCTGTGCTGATGCCTGTGAAGAGGGGTGGGAAGGCTTTGGTAAAGCAGTAGGGTGGAGGAAGAACAGAAATGTCATGTAGGCTGCGAAGAGCTGAGAGGAGAAGATCCTGCAGAGGAGTGTGGCTAAGAACAGTCGGGAAGCCTGGTGCTAGCTGTTCCTCCCCCATCACAGCCCTCTGTTATTGGAATTACGGCCCAGGGGGCAGCTGGGCACTGATTTAACATCCACCTTGCCTATCTGCTACTGCTGAGAGTAGGCAGAGCCCGGGGAGGGAGGCCAGCCCCAGGCCTCCAGACCTGCTGCGGGCACGGCACCTCAAGGGCCGTGTCTTCATCTCCTGGCCCCTCTGGAGCAAGAAGTGGGAGAGTGTGCATGCCTGTGTGCCCAGCGGTAGCGCCTGGGGAGGACGGGTGGGTCTCATGCAGAGCTTTTGGTTTCCAGGTGCCGAGAAGAAGACGCAGCCATTTACCAGGCCTCAGCTAGAAATAACAAAGGCATCGTGTCCTGCTCAGGTGTGCTGGAAGTGGGAACCATGACGGAGTTCAAAATCCATCAGAAGTGGTTTGACAAAATTAAGAGAAAAGCTGAAGAAAAGCTGCGAGAGATAGAACAAGGCAAGAAACGAGGGAAAGAAAATGTGGAAGTGGAGAAATTGCAAGGAATGAGCCCCGATCGGCTCCAGAGAAAGCGGAGGCTGGTCAGGGATCTGAATCTCCAGTCAGGAGCCTCTCTGTGGGAGAAGGAGGATGCAGCAAAAGTGCACGTTGCCGATTCTCAGTCCAGATTACGTGAGGATATTGCTGAGCCGAAGGAGAAGCCGGTCAGTGTGATGACGGGCTTTCCAAACAAACTGATAGCGCCTTTGAAATCAGAGGTGACCACCAATGGGGATACCTCTTTGGAAAGTGTGGAGGAGAATGGGAATGACTTTCTCGCTTATATCTACGAGACGGTGGAGGACCTAGCGACTAAGCCAGGGGTGAAGGACTCTGCAGCTAAAAAGAAAAAGAAGGTGAAGGCTCCTCCAGCAGCAAAGCAGGAAGTTTCCAAGCGAGAAGAAAGTGGGCGAGGCAGGGCAAACCACTCTCCAAATCCAAGGTTTGCCCCTCCTGTCCCCTTACGCAGGAGTGCACGTTTAAGGGTGGCAAATGATCAAGAAGTGGAAAACAGTCCAAAAATTAAAGAGCCTGGGAAAGCTGTGAATCAGGACACTAAAATCAATGGTGACATGCATTTCTCTTTGAAAGAGATGTATTTTGATAAGCAAGCGAAGCCAGCAGCAGGGAAAGAGGAGGTGGGAGCCAAGGAAGAGGCTGCGAGCGAGGCTGCCCTGCAGCCTGTGGCAGTCAGCAGACAGACAGAGGATGCTCCGTCGTTCTCAGAGGTGTTGGGAGCAGGACCTGCGCCGTCTGAAGGACAGAGAGGCCAGCACCAAGCACAGAAGTTGGAGGGAAACAAAGCCATCAGTCCAGAGGTAACTAGGACAGGAAGCAGCCAGCGCAGGGGTTGCAACAAGAAAATTTTCGTGCCACACAGTTGTATTGTGGCATCAGCCCTTTGGAGGCTGCGTGTACCCCACGGGATCTGCTGCCAAGGCTTTGTAGGTCTCCACTGGAAAAAGCACCCATGAAGAAGGGCTTTCTGGACTTCGTGTGTCCAGACAGCAGAGCTTCCACCCCATCTCCAAATAAGTGTCAGGCGAGGTGGTGAGATGTACGTCAGGGCCCTGCAGCCGAGCAGCTGGGCTCCGGGTGGCCTGGGGCGTGCTGTGAGCTCTCCTGTTTAATCCGCAGGCTGACTTCATGCGAAATGTTTCCAAATCAGTTAAGCAGGGAGCACTGAATGGCTATTTATAGTTGGGGGTGGATGCCTTATGCGTACAACAGGCAGCGAGACTGATGACATCTGTTCAGTTTAGCAACTGAGCCTGAGCTTCAGCCGGTGTTAATGAGCCCTCCATGCAAATGAGCACAGTGTGCCAGGTACACCACGTGAACTGTGCTGGGCAGGGTGTTGAATTTTGTTTACAGTGCAACATGTATACAGTAGATCTGGGCTATTTTTTGGCTCTTTCCTGTTGGAAAAACTCTGTTGCAAGACTCATTGTGGTGGTGATGCAGCACCAGGGCACAGCACCTGCTCCTGACCCTCACTGCATCTTTTAGTCAACTTCTATTTTTGTCACTTAACCTGAAGCATTTTCCATGAAAATATTAGAGTGGAAGCTACCAGTCTTTTTTTTTTCCTTTTCCTTTTTTCTTTAATGACCGCTTCTGTGGTAAAAGGTTCTCTGAGTCCAGTTTGCAGGTACCATCAGGATTTGGTGTGTGAGCTATGGTAGGTGCACGCTTTCAGTACAGGCCAAGGCTCTCAGAGGAGGCACTCTGGGTGCAGCATGTCTCTCGTGGTAGGCCATACAAATACTTCAGGATGTAGAAACATCCACAATATGGAAAGTGGGAAGGCCGGGTGTTCCTGCTTTCCTCTTCTAGATTTCTTTAACCATAGGTAGAAGCTCCATTTACTGGTAAGAAACCTGCTGTGTTACGCCGTGAAGCGAGCATCTGGGTCCCGGCCTCACCACAGTGCAGTGCCCTGAACCCATCTTTAACCTGACCCATCAACATCACATATTGCTGCAGAAATTATTGCTGTGCATGTGAGCCCATGGCAAAGCAAATAATTTTCTCCATTTCTGCTCATTTTTGTGGCCCTTGCTCTTAAGGAGGGTGGAAAGTGTTGGTGTGTAGCAGCCAGGCTTGGGCTGTCATCCCTGAGCCTTTGACATGCATCAAGGTATTTTCCTCTTCAAAAACCCACTCACAGAGGGAAACCTGTAACTTGTCAGCTGGTGTGCCTTTGAGCAGACAAAAGAGAGTGCTTTTGATTTGAATTTGAATGCTTCAGCTAGTTGGTGATGCTGAGGAAAGTGCTCAGGCTTTTGTGTGACCAAATAAGCTATTTTAAAGCCCTTTAAAGCTGACTCCGGACCTGTTTGAGGATATTTTCACTCCCTAGGACACGGATTGTTTGTCGTCTTCTTTTTTAATCTTTCCCTTACACAAGACAGGGTCATAGCATGACTGTTTTCCTGGCCTTGCGACCTAGCTGGCCCTCATGTGCAGGGCTTCTCTTTTGAGCTAGATTTATCTGTAGCAGAAGGGCTTTGCAAAATGCCAGACAGTAGCCAGGCTCTGAACATCCTCATGCACAAGAGCAGAGAACTTTGATGATTCTATTATATTTCTTTTATACGCCCCTAGTTTGAGTGTTTTACGATGACTTAAGGACAGATGCTCTTCTGAAAAGCACCCAGAAAGCTTTTCTGAATAAGCTTTAGTTCATTCACCAATAATAATCCAATTTCCCCAAAGTCCTCTTCAAGCCAAAGAGATGTCTCCATTGACCAGCGTCGTCGTGTAGAGCCACCTCTGTGCATCCATCTGTGAACCACCAGTCCTGGTCCACCTCAAGCGCCCTTGGGCACTGTGCTGCTCAGACCCCCGTGCAGAGGGACCGGGGCTGGCCCTGCGGTTAGACTGGGCTATGTCCATCCCCATCCCTTTCCATGCCACGGAGAAGCAAATAACACAGTAAAACCCAGGGGATTTTCACTGCATGTAGCCCATCCATCTCTTAAAAGAAAACCTTTTAAGCTTGAGCACTGGGATGCTCATGTTGTGACCCTCAGGCCATCGAAGCAGGCTAGGGCTGGGGCTCTAAGGGAAGAGCAGCAAGGACGTGTGGGGTTTGGGGGTACCTGTGCAACCCTATGAACTGGGGCCATATTTCTGCAAGCTGTGTATGCAGAGACAGAAAGTGCCTGGCCTTTGGCGTCCTTTGGAGTCTACCAAGGAAGCAGACTTGAATTTTGTGTGCAGAAATGCCCCCCCCTAATGCTGCTCTTTGCACCGCAGTCCTCTGATATTCATATTATCATAACAATTGTGTCGGGAAGGGCTTGCTGAGAGACCGGCATTAGCTTTCCTGGTTTTTCCAAGCATTCAAATGAAGCCGAAGTGGCACAAAGTAGAAGGGCTAAGTGCCATAGCCCTCCTTTCCCATGGACCTCATTTTGGAGGCTTAAAGCTCAAGTCAGAGACCTCAGGAGAAAATCCTCCGGGATGGAAGGGGAACCTGTTGTGTGCCTGTCCTGTTCCCATGCGATTGTCCTGATGTTGCTAGCTGAGCATCAGCCGGGCACAGGGTGTATCAGCAGTATCGCTGCTTCCCCTGAGCCTTATCCTACAAAAATAGTTAGTGCCCCTTGGCTGGAGGATTTCACCAGATCTCCTCAGGATAAAGCTCAGCCGTCACGATGGGTAGCTTGCTGAAATGTTTGCTGCTGTGCAGCTGCAGTCGGAAACATTTGAACTTCCCGAATGTCAAAGAAGCAGGATGATCGAATAGCGCAGATAACGTCACGGTGTACAGTTTCGCTATAAATCATTTGGGCAGCCTCATCCAGATAGGGTGTGACATGCTGATCGCCCCATCTCAGAGTGGAGATTGCAGATAGAATATAGGGAGAGCACTGAGTCTTAAAAAAGAGCAAGGAAATTATACAAGCTCTCGACAACGGCTGGTGAAAACAGGAAAGTTTTACTCGTTGGGAAGGCGCCACGTCAGAGGAGATTGAGTTAAAAGCCATTGAATGTTTTAGAGAGGCAGATCTCCTGCCTTTTTGTGCACAACCAAGGCATTGAAAGGCAGAAAAGTTGAAGGCAATTAAAAAAACCAAATGTTTGTGCAGCATGACAGGGGGCTGTGGCGCCCACTACCGTGGGTTGATGGCGAAGCCAGGAAGTCCTGGATGAGTATCAGTGATACCAGTTTAATATTACGATTCCAGCAGAAGCTGGGCAGTGTCGTATGGTACAGATGGACCACAAGCACCACTGAGCAGACCCAGGCAGTAAAATTATGCTGATTCTCTATTTTTTTTTTTTGACTAGGTTGCAGCAACGGTGGGAAAGTCTGCTACTGACCTAAAACATCCAGTGTCCGGTGCAACCATAGAAAAGGGTCAGCAAGCCAATAAGTTAGAGGAGCTCAGGAAAGAGAAGCCCATCTGCCAGGAGACCAGCGGGGCTGGGAAAAGGATGAATCCTCAGCTGAGGCCTCAGGAGCCACCAAAGCCACCAGCACCTTCTCCAGACCATGTGCAGTCTGGCAAGGAGCACCCTCCCTCTAGGAAGCAGGTAGAAGGACATTCCCATGCTCTTGAGGGCAGAGAGACCCAACAGGGACTGTTAAATCAACAGGACAGAAGCCAAGATGAGGAAGAGCCATTGGTAAAGAAATCCAGTCCTCCAGAGCCTGGAGAAGACACTGCTCTTGAGCAAATCACACATCAGACAGCAGTCAAGGATGGGAAGAGCAAAAAAGCAGCAGAGCTGTCTGAGAGCCGTCCTGGTGCAGAGGCAGGAGGGAGAGTTACAGCAGAGCCGTCTCCTGGGGTTGCTCATAGGGAGGCAGGAGGGACACCTTTGGGACATCAGGAGACTGAAACACCAGCTCCTGCTTCAGTTCTGCTTGGCAAGGAAGAGCCGCTTCCTGCTCCTGCAGCAGGGATGTTGGTAGCTCCGGAGGCACTGCTTGCAGCTTACAGCACCCCAGGGATGGGGGCCACAGCAGGAGAGGTCCCGCCTGGAGCCCAGCTGCTGCCTCCTGCGAGCAGCGAAACAGAAATCAAGAGGGCAGATGAAACTGCCTCACAAGAAGCGTTTTCAGCCAGCACATTAGGGGAGGAGAGTGCAAAGCCAGTGTGTGGGGGGCCTCAGGGGAAGGAAGGAGGAGAGCAAACAGCCACAGCTCCGCGACAGGAACCGGCAGCACCTCCAGGCGCTTTTGAAGGAGGTGCTGAGGTTCAGCCACAAGTACCACTGGTCCTGCCTAGCCCCGAGAGACCTCAGGAAGTGTCTTTGGAGGAGAAGATGCAGCACAAAAACCTTGTTTCCTCCTTGAAGAACTATTTGCTGCTGCTTTTAAAAATGTCAGAGAGCAGTAAGGATGCCACAAAAGAAGACGTTGACCCCAGGGACAAGGAGCAGCCTGATGCAGAGGAAGTCATGCTCCCAGAGATAGGCATTGCAGGCCTGAGCCCCCACACCTCTAGGAGAGTTTTGGAAAAGGTACAAAACAATCAGCTCTTCCAGACAGCAGAGAACTTGCCTCTGACCCCGAGGACATCCAGGCGGATTACGGGCATGATTAATGAGGAATTAGTTACCAGCAAGGAGATGCTGGCTTGCAGGCCTGTGCCACCGAAGAGACGTACCCGGGTTGCTCCCGAGGTGGAGGGGCCACCCCAGCTCTCTGTGCCCTCCATTGTGGTGGGCAGCATGCCAGCAGCAGGAGTGGGGCAACCTCCTAACAATATTTCTGATTTGCCTCCAGTGAGCCCTGAAAAAGAGAGCCCTGGTGACTCTCTGGCAGTGCTACCTTGTGCCACGCCAGAGGAGCTTGCTTCCGGGGCCCGGCGCAAAATATACCTGCCAAAAACCAAGCAGGTGGGGGAGGAAGAGGAGGCAACCCCAGGGAGCCCAGGGCACATGAGAAGTCCTACCGTTTCACCACGGCAATCCAGGAAGAATGCGGCCCTGTTGCAGTCACCTGCCCTGACTCCGTCCCCTCCCACAGAGCAGCGCTTACCAACCCTCACGAGGAAGATGGCCACGCTGGAGGTTCCTAAGCTGTATGAGGAGCCCACAGGTGACAGCAGTGGTGACCACGAGGTCCCTGAAGATGCTAAGCCAGAAGCAGAGCCAGCAGAGTCTAAGAAAGCAAATAACCCATTTAAAGGTAAGGGAAGAGGTGATCCCCATGAAGCCGCTTTCCTTGTTGCCTACAAAGGGAGCCTGGCCAGCTGAGCCGGTGATAGTCAGCTGGGGCCACATCAGTTTGGTGCATTTGCAGGGTGTTCAACGTTGCCCTTTGGCTGCGTGAAAGCCAAAAGTCTGCCTCAAGACTTCTTCCCTAGCACACAGAGGGCAGAGGAACGCAAGAGACAGCAGTGCTGAGACTGGCTGTCTCCACAGCCTGGACTTCCCTGGCCAAAGAAATCATATAATCCTCTTGTTCTTGGTCTGCATGTCCTGGTCCTCACCAGGCCTTATGCTGGTTGGGGATCCAGTGGGCATCAGTGGGGTGCACGCTCCTTTTCCAGCTCGATGGTCAATGCTATTTGATCCCTCATGGCAATGAATTAGAAAAGGCATAATCCTGGTGTTGAAGTGCCTGCGGGAGCCAGGCGATACCCTCATGGAAATCAGCACTCTTGCAAAAGTAAGGGTAACCTGGATAAATCCCTACTTCAACAGAGAAACATTTCCTCCAGCATTCCACAGTGTTCTTCTGCATTGCCTCTGGCCGAGCCGCACGAGGTATTGCAGTGCTGCACTGTTGAACAAATTTGTACTGCTTGTATCCCACCGTATTTATCCAGGCGGTGTTCTGAGACCTTCCCTGGGAAGGCGATGCTGTACCAGGCTGTGCTGAGATGTGACACCCAACACCAAAGTCCTAAGCAGCAGTGCTGGGGTGGGCTGGCCTGTCCCCGGAGCTGCTGCCAGCACTGTGTGTCTCACCATCGATGTCTTGTCACCCTGTCCTTAGCTCCACAGGTGATTCGTAAGATCAGGGCAGAACAATTTTCCGATGCATCAGGAAACCTGAAACTTTGGTGCCAGTTCTTCAATATTTTGAGTGAGTCTAAGCTGATGTGGTACAAGGACGAGATCCCCGTAGCAGAAGTCCAGAGGAGGTAACCTGCCAGCTCTGCTTCATTGTAGTCCTTGTGCTTAGCCCTGGGTTTGTGTCTTAAATCCAGTTCCTTGCGTTTACTGGGGTGAAGGTGCCCCTGCTGTTAAGGCTGCATGGGAAGCTCACTGCACGGCACAGTACATTGTGAACTTTTATCTTCTCAGTACCCAGGGAGGGAGGGATTGCCCAGATGGGGAACTGCTGCCAAATTTGTCCTGTTGATGCTCCATCTGGAGCCTGGCTTAAGGGCTGATGTTTTGAGTAGCAGAGCCCTGGGAAGGGGCTGACCCCGAACCTCGGGAAGGGCAGGGAAGGTGCTGTGCCCACCTCAGAGTTTGAGAGCTGCAAAACTGGGACCCCAGGTGACACATGTGAGGGTGGCAGCTGTGCTGGAGGGTCTGCATGCTGCACCCGAGCAGGCGTTTCCATGCAACCACCACTGGTAAGCACCAACAGGGAGAAAGCAGCTCTGGCTTTGCCCTTTCTGTCCCTTGGCACTGCCCTTGTGCAGGGAGAGCATGTTTGGACAGCTGGGTGGCTTGTTGTATTCTGGGTGCTGCTTTGGGTGCATTGTGGAGAGCAACTTGTTCTCAAGCCCGAAGGAGCTTGTGTGGAAACGTCATCCACATTGTATAAGATTTACCTGATGCCTTTGAGGGTCCCTTGATCTCCCTTTATAATGAACAGGGAGAAAGAGGTGCTTCTGGGGCAGAAACGATCTCCTATGGCAGATATTTGAGCTGGGGCAGATGGACGAGGAGTGGCCATTGCCTTCTAGCTGACCAGAGCAGAGCCTGCTCAGCCAGCGGGTCTCAGGATGGGGGGTCCCACCTCTTCCCTCTGTGGCCCGTTATCCCCTTGCTGGTTCATGCTGGCCATATGGGGCAGAAACAGGCCTTTGGTGCTTGGTGGAGAACCATCTGCCCAGTGTATCACCACCTTGGCTAGAGGAGCTGCCAGCCCAAAGCTTGGTGCTGCAGGCTGAAGAAGACACAGAGCTTGTGTGTTGCTGGTCCCTCAGAGAGGGGCAGGCTGCAGGATGGGGAGTGGTGTCTGCCCTCACTCGTGAACAGCTGAAAATGAAGCTGGACACCTCTGTGGCTGTTTGGCTTGCAGCCAGCCCATCCAGATGTGGATCTGTTAGCCCAAGCACAGCCCTGACCCAGCCACAGAGGCAAGTACCTTTATCATTCTATGGCCCAATCCGAGCCAGATTTTTCAGGGCTTGCCTGGAAAATGAGCTTCTCCGTGAGTACAAACTGCAGGGTCATGAGGTGCCCAGGGGGCAGCTGGGATGCACTTCTGCTGGCTTCCTTTGTAGCCCTCTTCCAGCCCCCCAAAGGCAGCATGGTGCCCACCGCAGTGCCTGTGATGGCGCTCCCGTGTCCCCCCACTCATCACATGGGGTTGAGGCCGTGCTCTGGTTTCTTCCAGCGCTGGTGACGAGGGCCAGGCAGCCTTGGCTCTTGTGCAGGCATCCCAGAAGGACTGCGGGGTCTACCGATGTGTGATCAGCAACGAGTACGGCACCGATTCCACTGATTTCCTGCTCAGCCCGGAAGGTGAGGAGCCCTCAGCAGCCTGGCAGCTCTCCCAGCTGCCTGGGTGTGCCGTGGGGTGGCTGGCGAACTGCAGAGAGGGCTTGGTGCCAGGTTGCGAAGGGGGAGCCTTGCACGCCCCGTAACACCACCTCTGCGAGGTTCATCTGCCTCTGTGTGCTAATTTACAAGCGATGTACTCCATCCTCCTTGCCATCCCTTGGTGTGGAAGTGCGTGGGGCAGGGAGAGGATCCTAGCAGGACCTTGACACCTCTTTGCTTTCTGTCTCCTCTAGTGCTGTCAGGATTTATCTTGCGGGAAGAGATGGAAGGTAAGGGCTGCATGCTGCGGAGCTGCAACTGCTGCCCCTTGCTGTGCAGCGGGCTGGCAGCTCTGTGGCAGGGCAGGATGTGCCTGCGTTGTCCCCCCTCACCAGCTCTTCCCTCCACCAGTTGGAGAGGAGATCGAGATGACGCCCATGGTGTTCGCGAAGGGTTTGGCTGATGCAGGCTACTGGGGGGATAAGCTCTTCGGACGTGTGGTGAGCGAGGACGTGGAAGTGGGTGCTGGTTTCCTGCGCAAAGCCTGCCGTGCCAGAGCCATCTACGGCCTGGAGCCTGTCTTTGAATCCGGCCACACCTGTGTCATCAAAGTGCACAATTTCATTGTCTTTGGGACCAAGAATGAGAACAGCCTCATCGAGAAGAACTATGATATCACCATCCAGGTGAGCATCCTTGTGGGGCACCCTCTGCCTGTCTGCCCCACACCTCCCCGTCTGTCTGTGCCACAGTCCCCAGCTCTGTGCCCACTTTCTTTATTTCCTTCCACTTTTTGAATGCTCTGGAGGGGTTGAGCCATGTTCCAGTGGGCTGGCAATGTTCTTGTTATTCTTGGCTTCAGCGCTTCTCTCTTGAGAAACATGGAGCTGCTCGAAGCTTTCCTGTCACTTGTCCTTTGACCACCAGGACAGGGAAACAGTGGGCAGCGGTCCTAGGGGATGCCTGGCCAGGCGGGGGGTCACAAGGAGGTGTTGGTGCAAGACAGGACTGGTCCCTGACTCTTCTGTTTGCATCTCCAGGAATGTAAAATCCAGAACTCCAGCCGTGAGTACTGCAAGATCTTTGCTGCTGAGGCACGAGCTGTCCCTGATTTTGGAGCGGTGCCCGAGTAAGTAAGGTGCTGTGGCTCTGCTGGCTTGATGTCCCGGCAGAGCATCCTGGGGGGTGATGGGAGGGCTCCCTGTGGGTGCTGGGGACATCCCAAACGGCAGTACGCTCTTCTCCCACCCTCAAACAGAAGGGGTGTCAGGGAGGGGGGAGGCAAAAGCCAGGGTTGCAGACCGTGCTGCGCATCCTCTGCTGTGGTGGGAGAGCTCGCCAGCCGGGGCTGACCTTGTCTGTGCACTTCCATGCAGGATAGTTCCTCTGTACCTGATTTACCGTCCAGCCAACAACATCCCTTATGCCACGATGGAGGAGGACCTGGGTGGGCCCTGTGAGCAGTACTGTGTCACTGAGAGAGATGGCAGCTTGGTGGCACGAGGCACCTCAGAGATTGTGCTCAAATGCTGCACTTTCCAGCACTGGGTCTACCAGTGGACAAATGGAAACATCCTCGTGACTGACATGGAAGGTAAGGGGATCTCCCATCTGATGCCCTTGGCCCCTCACCACTCTCTGGCCTGTGAAAGGTGGAGGAAAAGCCCCAGCCTTGCCCTCCTGCCTCTTTCTCCACGTGCCATGGAGCTCAGCTCCCAGGGCCATGACCTGCCCTTGGTGCCGGTGCCCGTCCTTCTCTAGCAGAGACTGGCTGAACTCCCTTTCATTGCAGGAGTGGGCTGGAAGATGACCAACGTGCGGATCGCTACCAACCTGAAAGGGTGAGTGACCCTGAGCGGTTGGCGCAGGGTGGCCCTGCCTGTCCCCAGCTCCACCACTCACAGGGCGAAGGGCTGTGGTGGTGGTGAGCAGAGCTGGGCTTCGTCCTCAGCTCCCTGCTCTGGCGGGATGTCTCCTGGTGTGAAGCAGGGTCTGAGGATGGCTGTGTTGGCAGGTACCAGGGGCTGAAGGAAAGCTGCTTCCCCTCCCTGCTGGAGCAATTCGCGTCCGCTCACCAGTGTAACCGTTACTGCAGCATCCTGGGGCTGAAGACGCTGGAGCCACCCAAGCCCAAGGGCTCCAAGAGCCCCTCCATGGGTAGGAAATCTGCCCAGTCCAGCCCCCAGCTTCAGAAGAAGGGGCTGGCGAGTCCCCAGGGTACCCGCAAGGCTGCCGTGAGCCCCAAGAGCTCCCGAAGAGCTGCAGAAACAGGGGAGGCCCTAGCAGCCTCCAAACCCGGCTCAGGAGAGAACGGCAGGTCCAGCCGCCTGCAGTAGCCAGAGCTGCTGCAGCGGAGACCCCCGACTCCAGACCTCAGCCCGAGCAGCCTGGAGGCAGCATGCGACCAGCCTGGGAAGGAGAGGCCCTGGCAGTGGCTGCCACCACTGCTCTCCTCCCTGTGCCGACCACCCTGCCCGCGGCGCTTGCGTTGTGTGGTGTGTGCTGAGTGTGAGCGGCTCAGCTGGGGTCTGGGGGGGCTGTGAGCCGTGGGCAGCGCGGACCCCCTTGCCAATGCCTTTTTACAAGCGCTGCTGCCAGTGCTGGAGCCTGTTGGGCCACGTGCCCCTCCACACTCAGAGCTCACGTTCCTCTCTCAACTCTCTCCGTTTGCCTTCCTTAAGGCAGGGGCTGTCAGACCTCAGGCTTTGCCGGCGCCATGCCCCCTGCCTGGCTGCCCCGAGCAAACTGGGACTCTGGACTGCCCTGCTGGTTCCCAGTACCTCGTGTCCCCCTTCGTGTCCTCCACAAAGTGACGGCGCCAAGCCCCGCCAGCGCTCTGTGTCAAGGATGTGAACTGCAGCAGTGCCCTGGCAGTCGCATTTGCCCTGGCACACCGTGGTTTAAAAGGTTTTGCTGCAGAGAGGTTTAGCGGTGAGCTGCAGGGCTCCTGCTGCTGTTGCGTGGGGCTCTGGGGTGCGGGCCAGTCCCGTGCTGAAGCTCCGGCGTTGGTACCGCCAGCCACATGGGGATGCGATTTTGCGCCCCGGGCGGCCTTGCCGGGCGGGTGCTGAGGGCAGCAGTGCTGCTGTGGGTGCTGGCCAGCACCACGGCGAGGATGCTCTACCTCACACAGGGCACCGGGGAGCGGGGCGAAGGGGAGACCTCCCCTCCATGCCAGGCATTGCTTTAGTACACGTGGGTTTCCAGCCCACAGGACTCACCCCTCCATGCCCACCGGCCACATGCAGACCCCATACGTCCTGCCCAGCTCCATAGCACGACCTGATCATGCTTGCCTAGCATCACCCCTGCCCTGCCCACGCTGTATGCCGGTGGCAGCTAGCAGCACCCGCTCCAGATCCCACTGCGCCACGGCGGGAGGCAGCGACGGGCAGGTGGTGATGCTCCTGACAAAGTAAAGCACCCTGTGTTGCATCAAGCCTCCCTTGTGCCCATCAGCTTGCTCAGGCGTGCAGCAGCCAGCAGAGCGTGGCAGTGGGCAGCGAGGCTTGCAAAGAGCCCCAGCACTGCCTGCTTCGTCTCCCCACAGAGCACCTCCCTCCCTGTGGAGGAGGGGGCCGGGTGCCAGCAATGCCACCCGCACCGCGGTGTCCGAAATGGTGGCTCAGTGGAGCCTGGCAGAGGAGGGAAGGGACCCGGCTGGGAGTGCGGCATGCTCTGGGGTCCTGGTGCTTTGTTACTGGGTCATTGTAAAACAAGGATGTACATAACGCGGCCGCGTTGGCGAATGGGTGCTCTCGAGTGCAATAAAATGAGAAGGACTGACCTGTTCCCCAGCGCTGTGGTCCCTGTGGGAAAGATGTACCCAAGCATGGCAGGACAGGGCAGCTTTGTGTTCAAGGAAGGAAGCGTCTTCAAGTCATGGCTTTGCCCCCATCCACACCCTGTGGGGGAGAAGAGGGTGGCCAGGGCCGGACCCCAAAGCTGGCACCTGGCGGAGGATCAGCTTGCGAGGTCTGCAGCAGATGCTGGCTACGGGGGTGCAGCCTCAGCAAAGCACCTTGTGTCGCATGCGACAGCTGCGGTCGGGGGGCTGAGGGCAAGCACACAGGGATTTCCATGATTTATTTTTGGGAGCAGTTCCCTTGTGTCCGTGGGGCGAGCACCTGAGGGTGCTGGTTGCAAGGTGCATGCGGCTGTCTGTCATCACTGGAGTGGAGAAGACCGATTTTACAGGTCTCTGCCGGAGTTTTTTCCACCTCTGGGGCCAGGCCTTGAAGACCCTGGTGCTCCCAGGCCCTTGACCCCAGAGTGGGCAGCTGCCTGCACGTTTCTAGGTTGTCCCCGCGCAGGACGTGTGGTTGTAGTGCCCGCAGCACTGCGTCAGGCACAGCATGCTCTCCACCACGCCAGCCCAGGTTCCTGTGAAGGAGAGTGTCCCATTCTCGACCACCGAACTGGAAAGAGAGAAGTGTGATCAGGACAAGCTGCTCTCCCACCACCTGGGTCCCCAGGCAGGACCATACAGCTCTAGCGCTCTTCACACCGACCTGGCAAAGAGCTGCTTGCAGCACGTGTACATGATGTAGCTGGTAGAGCTGAAGTTGGCGGTGGTGAGGAAGGTTGTGCAGTCACCCACCTCCGTTGGCACGTGAAGGAGACCTGGGGACAAGGGCTCATGGCTGGGGCTCTTGAGGGACCAGGCATGCAAATCCCTTACCCCAAGCACGCTTGCAGATCCTGTACCCCAGCCCTGCTCACAAATCCCATACCCCAGCTATGCTTGCTTGCAAACCCTGTACCTGGGACTGTGCTTGCTGGTCCCATGCGCTGTCCCACCTCACCCCCCGATGGTTGCCGCAGCGACCCCCAGGGCCCCAGATGTCCCGATCCCAGCCCAGGTGCGCATGAGGGTCCCCAGCAGAGCTATTGGGCTTGGGCAGCACCTGGCGAAGGCATGGGGGTTGGAGACTTCAGCAGAGCCATGGGGAGGACAGCCCAGCTGTCCCCACCCCTGCACCTGCATCTGTAGGGGTATTCAGCCCTTCGCCTGTCCCTCCTCTGCTCTTTCTGGCCCTGCTGGCAGTGGGCAGGGACCTACCTGCCAGGCAGGCGTTGAGCATGGAGACGCAGATGCCAGTGAGCAGGGCTCGCAGCACGATGGAGGCTAAGTCGCTCTTGCGCTGGGGTACCATGGAGGCTGCGGGGGCAAAGCAGAGACCGGGGTCAGTCAGACCCTTGCTCCAGCTCTATCCCGGGCTGGGGACAGACATGTCCCAGGTCCCCAGCTGGCTCTGCCACACAGTGCCCTGCCTACCCCAGCCCCTGGTGTCTGGTGGATGTGGTGATCCCAGACAACAACCAGCAATGCTCTCTGCCCATCCTGGCAGCGGTGGGTGCTGGCAGAGTGCCACGCCCACCCTGCACCCATGGGTGATCAATCAGAGCCCTCAGCACTCTCAGCAGTGGAGTTTCTGCTCTTTGCCCCATGGCTGGGTGGCACCTGGCCTCGTGGGACGTGCACATGCTCTTGCCCATGGGTTCAATGCAAAATAATCCTTATTGCCTCATGCGAATCCTCTTATCTCTGTGCTGGCAGAGACCGAACATGGAGGCTTGAGCGCAGCAAATTCCTCCTGCTCCAGCTGAGCCCTTGCTCCCTGGGCCCAGGATCTCCCTGCATTGTGCCCAGGCACCCAGGACATGGGTTACACTCACTCAGGCCTCCCAGCATGATCCCGATGGAGCTGAAGTTGGCGAATCCGCAGAGTGCAAAGGTGGCAATCCTCTCAGCTCGCTCCTGGAGGGCACAGTGGCAGGGGATGGTCACCTCAGCCCAGGAGCAGCCTTAGAGCATCCAGAGCTAAGCACCATGTCGTAGCTCCCAGCCCAGCCAGACACAGTGGAGATGAGTCTCCCACCCTGATCCTTTCTCCTTCAGCTATTTTTGGGAGCAGGGATGCAGTTGGTGGGCAGTCTGCCCCTCGGAGAGGGTGGGCTGGGGGCACAGGGGGCCCTGTGGCATCATGATCTGCCCCACCAAGGAGCAGGAGAAATGGGAAGGGCGTTCACGGACTGCTTCAGGATGACCCTGTACCCAGCGGTGAGTGGACATGAAAGTCTAGTTGGCCATAGGTGCCCTCCCGCCCCCAACACCATCATCCCCCTGCCAGCCCACCACCTGTCTGCCTGGCCAGGTCCCATGCCCCATTTCGGCTGCCTCCATCCCTGCCCTGTGCCCGTCAGGGTGGCAGGTGTCCCTCACAGATAGCCACTGCTTCTGGCTGCCGTCCCACTCCTCCAGGCCCGACAGACGGTTCTTCTTGTATGTGGCCAGCTGCTGGTATGCCACAAACTCATTCAGGAAGATCTTGATCCCCAAGAGCTCGGCCACCAGCGGCGAATCTGCCCAGTCTGCCCCCATGAGAAAGGCCACGGGCATGAGGACATAGGAGCAGATCACCTGGGAAAAGCATCCCAGAAGGGAGCAACTCAGAGCTGACCATCTGCATAGCCCCTGCCTTAAGCACCCGCTGCCAGTATTTGCCAAACACCCAGCAAGGGTCTCGGCAGCCTACCAAGGCAGCGGGCAGAGGTGGGGATGGGGATCTGGCAGCCCAGCCCTTGGGGATACCTGGAAGGAGAGCCCCTCGATGTCCACCATCTCCCCCAACCAGCGCAAAGCAGCATTGATGAACTCCAGCACCGCCAAGAAGGCGATAAGGTTGGCCGCAATGTTGGCCACGAGCCCCACGGAGGCGGCAGCCCCATTGCTCGCAGCTTCCAGGATGTTCTGCTCCTCCCTGCACGGAAAAAGATCCCGATCGGCTTACGCGGCCAGGCATCCTGTGTTCAAGGTCAGCTCTCGCTCCGTGGATGTCTGCACACCGCAGGCTCTCCCACCCTTGGGGCACTCGCAATGTCCACTTGTGCCCCTAAATTGCCCCTGCGGCTTCCCTGCACTGGCAGGACGCGTGCAGCCCCGCTCTGCCATCCCTCTCGCCACACTCACCCGCTGGACAGGCGGACGCTTGCTTTGCCCTTGAATTTGGACTCTTCCACTTCGGGGTAGACGAGTTTGGACATGGCGAGGGCGCAGGGCGCAGCCATCACGGAGGCTGCGATCAGTGACGCGGCGTCTATCTGCAACGTGCAGACCATGGGCTTAGGCACCTCTGTGCAAGGCTGCGCCCCGTGATGTGACACCCCAGGGCACCCCAGCACATGGCTGGCAGCAGCCAGTGACGCTCGGAGCACCACAGGGCTCTCTGTTTGCTTGGGGTGGGAAAAATGTCTCTGCTTTTCCCATCTTGGCTCGCCACAGCACGGAGGGCAGCTTGCCCGGATGGAGACATTGCTGGAGCCACAGTGATCACGGCCTCAGAGATGTTAATTGCTCCTGCTGTTTGACCTGATCTTGATTCTTCTCCCTTCCTTGTCCCTTTTTATCAGTATCAGAGCGAAAGGTTGTGCAACATGGCGAACTTCTACCCGCTGACGAAGAGCCAAGCTCCCGGTGTCACCCCTCCCCTGCCCGCCAAGTGGCAACATCTCATTTCCCTGACCTTTCACCCTTGGCTCCCCATTTAAGGAGACTAATTAATGTTTAAATAGCATGAGGTCAGCCAGCAGGTCGAGGGGAAGGTTTATTCCCCATTACGGAGAAATGATGAGGCCACGTCTGGACACCATGTCTGGTGCTGAGACACTGGTGAACTGAAGAGGGCATCGCCCGGGGGGTCGGGGCACACAACCGCCAAGGTGATGCTGGAGGAGCGGGACTTGTTCGGCTGGGAGAAAAGAGGGCTGGGGGGGGTTTGTAGTTGCCATTCCCATCTACTTAAAAGCAGGATAGAGGGGAGACACTGCTCGGAGGTGCCCAGTGAAAGGGTGAGAAGCAACGACACAGTTTCACTGGGGAAATTCTAGTTGGATATAAGGAATAAATTGTTCCCCATGACTGAGGCACCTGTGGGGTGGACCAGAGAAGTAGGGGGAGATCTCCATCCATGGGGATGTTCACCACCAACTTGGACAAGGCCCTGAGCATCCCCTTGGGCTTTGGCATCACCTCATTTGGGCAGGAAGGTGGATCAGAGACCCCCAGAAGGTCCTTCCAGGCTAAATTATCCTGTGATTCGGTGAGATTTGCTCTGCTCGCTGTGCAAGGACAGGCCGTGAGGGTCCCATGGCAGGGTTCCGGGGTTTTGGCCAGGCCAGTGAAGGTGAGGCTGGACACGGAGGCACCCGGCCCTCATCCTGCTTATGGAAGGGGACCAAGGGGCACCTGCTGGGAGTCTTCCAAAGTCCAGGGCAGTTCTTGCATATGAGGACCCCATAGCAGGGAGCATGTGGCATACATTTGCTCGTGCACTCACCCCAAAGGATATGTAGGCACCCATCACGCTTCCTGCAATGGTGGAAAAGCCACCAGTCATCACAGCATGGATTTCTGAATGGGTCATATCTGCAAGGTATGGGCGGATGAGCAGCGGGGCTTCGGTCTGCAAGAGAGAAACCACTGTTGTCCTTGAGACAGGGCCATGCAGGGCTGCAGGTCTTCTGGAAAGGGAGGAGAAGACTCTTCCTCCAGGGCAGGCTCAGCTGCAGGGGCTGAGGAGCTGGATCTCCTGCCCAGGACCTTACCTGTCCCACGAAAATGTTCCCCGCCACACTCAGGGTCTCAGTGGGAGTGGTGCCCATTGAGACCTGAAGCACCCACGAGATCTGGGGAAAGACAAGACCATGGTGTTCACAAAGGCTCCTGGCACTCTGCCACCCACCTCGTGACGCAGGGCACAGTTTGTCCCTGAGGCTGCACAGAGGTGATCTTACGAAGCACTCACAGAGCTGGTAACAACATCAACTCCAAGGCTGGGCTTTCTCAGGAGGACATGCAAGGAAGAGGGAGTTTGTGTCTGTTCTTTCAAGTAGAACAAAACACCCCAAATTAGTACCATGCCAATTTTCCTGGGACATCCCTCAGCTGATCACAGTAGTCAGAGAGCCCACCAGGTTCTTCTCCTTTCCACCACCATCCCAGAGCCAGGTGTGAGGCCCTACCTTGACAATGAGCCACTGCATGATGCCCAGGTAGTAGAGGACAGACATCACACAACTGAAGAAAACAACGATGGGCAGAGCCTGCAGGCAAGGCACCACGGCACAGGGTTAAAGGACAGCTGAGCAACACATCTGAGTATATGTGGGGACCAAGCCCCTCTGTCCCATGAGCTGGGCATGGCATGGTATTGCGCAGCCAGCCCACGCTGTTGAGGTGCCACAACACTGGGCTAGGCTGGCAGGAGGGACAGGGACCAGTGCATATTCCTCATGGCACTGAAGAGGTCCATGGGTGGGTACAAAGCTGAGGGAGACTCATCTTTGAGCTGGTTAAGCTCCGCTGCAGCAAACCTGGCTGCGTTAACTCCGTGCTCTCCAGGAACCCAGCAAGGCAGCCAGACCAGAAGAAAACCATGCTCTGTCTCTCCCTCCCCATACCCCAATCCCCAAGCTGACCTGAAAGGCAAAGACGTCTTCAATGAGCGTGTTCCCAAAGACGAAGCCGGAGCCAGCTGTGGTATAGCCCAAGAAGATCTGCAAGTGGAGAAGTGACATTGTAGTGTGGAGACCTCCATTAGCTCTCTCCCTGACATCTCACTTCTACCTAGCAGGGGTCTGTACCCCCAGCCCCACAGTTCACTTCACTACCCTGCCAGAGAACGACCCTCTGAAACCTAAGCTGGTGACACTGGTGGGCTGTTTCCAAGCCACAGGGCACTGCTCCAGCCTGCAAGGGAGACCGCACCAAAGGGTCTGGTCTGCTGTAGAAAACCAGGAAAGAGCTGGCTTTTCTCCAGTGCCAAACAAAAAAGTTTGTGAGCGTGCAGTCCCTGCCGCTTCTCCACTCTGTGCCACCGTCTGCTCTTCTTGCTGATCCAGGGTGGGGCTGCACTGAGGGCACAAGCACGGGATGGAGTGAGCAGATGCAGTACCTGGATCTGGTCACCCAGCCACTGGAAAGCTTGGACGCCAGGGGTTGTTCGGAGGACGAAGAGTCCAAACAAGAACTCCAAGCCAAGACCCCAGAAAACGGCTCTCCAGGACACCTGGGGACCAAGAGGAGAACGGGGACCAAGACATTAGCAAACACCATTCCACTGCACCCTGTGTGAGGGTCATGGGGATACTAATAAACAAGAAGTGTCACAGAAAGGTTGGTGATAGAGGAAGAAGATGAGCTGGTGGGACTCAGGAACTGGCTGGTGGAACACAACCTGCCAGGCTTACCCAGGAGGAGGTGAGCACAGAGACCTTCTGATGGTTTGACTGGTAGAACAGACCCACAAGATCAAAACTTCATGTTCATTAACCCTTTGGAGGAGGCAGATGGAGGGATTGCCCAAAACATTGAAGCAGGTTGGGTTGGAAGCCACTGGGGTTTCAGTCACTTCTGCCCGAGTCACCCAAAGCTCAGGCCCACTCTCCACCCACAGGAATCTGAAGCTCAAGCATGGGTCTGGTGCTGGGTGTCTGGGTCTGACCCACTGTGAGGAACGTGGTGGAAAACAGGATGGAGGCACCATGGAGGAGCCCTGGGTTGAGCAGTGGGAAGGAGAGCAGTGAGGTGGCTTTGGAGCTCCATCCACCCGACCAGCTGGGCTTCCCAGGCTGTTTCCAGCCCTGCCCAGGAGCCCTGCTGTGCTTCTGCTTCCTCCAGGGAGCTCCAGCCATGGGCTATCAGGGGATGCCAGTGGGAAAGAAGGACTTGTTCCCCAGTGCTGAGTGGCCACCTCCTGCGAGGGGACCAATGGCCAAGCCACATTTGAAACACATACTGCGCAGTGGTGCTTGGAGCAGGCAAACAGGAACAGCACCAAAAAGCAGAAGCCAGCTAATGAGATGAGCTGCTCTGGATTTCTGGAGGTGTCCAAAGCCAGCCATGCGATCAGGCCTCCCAGGAGAGCCACCCACAGCAGCCTGCAAAGGAAATCCCAGACTGTCACAGGGAGGATGTCCCCACGGGGAGAGCAGCTCATGAAGGGCAGGAGCTAATTGTGCACGAGTTGCCACCATAAGGTCCATGCATCTGAAGAAACCTGGGGTTCAGACACAAATGAGGGATGTGAATAGCCACCATGCTACTGAGGTAGAGTAGCAAGATGTTTCCACCATGGCTTTTAAGTGGTCCCCAGGCTGGGCCATGGCTCATCATTCATGAGGTGCCTGCACGGCACTAGGGCATGTGCCCAATGCCACTGGCTGTTGGTCACAGTGGCAGAGCAGCCACGGGAGAGAGGACCTGGGTGCTTCGAGGGATCTGGCCCTGCCTTTTCCTGACTCACCATTTCAGCCATGGCCAGGACTTCTGGAAGCATTTCCAAACTGGGCTGAGGAGCAGCAATACCTTTGCCTCACAGTGCTTCTTGAAGAGGCTCCAGCAGATGAAGAAGACAACCACAGCAGTCATGACAACCAAGGCAAGGGCTCGCTGGAAGTTGAGCCAACAGGCCGCAATAAAGTAGCACAGGTAGGCTGGAGAAGGCACACTGGGGGTCAGAAACATCAGGGCCGTAGGATCAAGGATTCATAACACTAACCATGGCTAACAATGGGGTTCATTTCCTCCAAATGTCCTTCCCCGGCTACCCTTGAGGGTCCCGTCTGTGTGCGAGGAGGACTTAGGGAGCACCATGCCAGCGGCCAGGCTCACTGGTGACACCACCTCAGCGGTCTGGGGCCACATGGGGCAAGCAGAAGAGGCAAGCAAACCCTTTGGGTAGGTGCAGAAAGGGGAGAAGGTGCAGGTAGCCCTCACAGACAGGAGTGGTGGGGTGAGGAGGGAGCAGGCAGTGGGTCTGGTGAGAGTGGATACAACCTCTACACCAGTGGCCACGCCCAGTGCTTCAGGGCTGGGGGCATGGCCAGCCAGAGGGATGTGGAGATGGGGGTCTCAGTGCCAGGAAGTCCTCACCTACTCCAAGGAGCCCCAGGATGACCCTTCTTAACACCTTGGCATGAGCCTTGCAGAAGCGCTTTGCCTTGGATACCGGCTGCAGGGCCTTCCTGGGGAGAGTCACATGCCACAGACAAGAGAGGCACAGAAGATGGATCCTGAAGACCAACCCAACCCAACAGAGCCAGATCATGACCATACCTCTCAGAGGGGTGCTGCAGCAGCAGCATGGTGGTATAGGTGTGCCGGGGCCTCTAGCAGCTCTGCTGCCTGCTCCCAGGAGTGAGCTGGCCCATTATGGCAGGGAAGACCCCACCATACACCCCAACACCCCCAGCACCATGAGTGGAGGCTTGCTCTGGGTGGCTGCTATAGGGACAGAGACCTGCCACTGCCACCCTACAAAGCCATACGGAGTCATCGGGCACTGTCCCCACTATGTGGCCCATAGGACCCTACTCTGCTCCCAGATCAGGTTTGGCTCCAGCAGAATTGCTGGCCTCAGGATTGCAGACTTGCTATGACCACTGGAAATACCCTACATACACACATCTCCGGGGGTTATCCTACCTGCTGTAGGAGGAGAATTTCCCTTTTCCTTCTCCTCTCCTCTCCTCTTTCGTCTCGCCATATGGACCATCGTATTCCTCACAGACTCTCTCCTCCCCCTGGAAAACATTAGCTGGAGCACCCTGAGCAGCTCCTGTACCCCGACAGGAGGGGAGGGGGGCACTTACCACCGAGCAGAAAGCTGGGTTATCTGCACCCTTCTCAAGGTTGTCCAGGGTTATCTGGTTTTCTTCCATCTCCAGGACTGCCACAGTTTCAATGCGATAGAGAAACAGCACTGCGAGGGACCAGCACTGGCTGGGGAGAGAAAGATGGGATCAGCTCTGGGAAGGAGAAATGTTCAACCCTGATTTTCAATTTTGGGTCTCTGAGAGGAGAATGCCCTTTGCAGTAGGGATTCAGAGCAGTTCCTGCACCAGCACATCAAGGGACCATCCCATGAGGTTGTCAAGCTGTGGGGCTGGTGTGCTGAGTTCCTTGTTCTCCTGTAGCTCCGGGAAGGTTTTTGCTCTTGCGTGCTTTCAAGGAATTATGGGAGAGGATTAGATGCAGTAGGGAGAGCTGGTACTCCTCCTCCGAGTTTGTGGCAGTGGCCACTGGCCTCCATGAGCCCCTTTGCAAGTGGATTTTGCAAAAAATATATTTGGCTGCATCCCTCATAGAGAGCTCTTGGAGCAACCGAGTAAGATAAGGAAGAAGGTCCTTTCATGTTGAGACCCAGTACAGTGCAGGAGCGACGGGTAGGAGTAAGTGGTAGTTTTCGTGGACTGGTCCTAAAGGAGAATCATATTGGGAGTACTGGTCCAGCAAAGTCAGAAGAACCAGTGACATGCCAGGGCAGGAACCCTTGGAGCATCCCATTTGGACATCCTCCCAGTTCCTCTACCTGGAGAAGGATGAGGGAAGAGCAGAGAAGTCGCAGAGAAGGCAATGGTCAACCGCAGGAGCACTTCTGTGTAAGGACAGAGGGAATAAGGAGTTGTCCTTGCTTTGGAAGAGAGTCGTGGAGGTCTGCATGAAGAAGATGGAGATAACAAGGTCATTGCCTGCTTCCCGCAGCGTGAGAATTTGGGTCCTCTGAGGGGAGTGACCCAGCCCCAAATGAAACGAGTGGAGGTCAGGAGTTTTGGAGAACATCCCTCTGAACGTGGGACCTCACAGCAGCTGAAGATGGCGGTGGGCTCCACGGGTCAGCAGAGCCACCGAGGGGGACCACTGAGGCGTGCTGGCCACCAACGCGACCCTGGGCTTGTGGCTCCTCAGCACCAAGGCAGGACCCAGGGCCATGGTAGGAACCCAGGACCCCAGACCTCCTCCAGGGCCTCCAGCACCCCCTAGGGCGCAGGGACCTCTCACCAGGACCCTAGCAGGGATCAGCAGGACCCCCACTTCCCCAGGCCCACAGCTGTTTCAGGGACTGTCCCCCTCTCCCGGGACCCCTCTGGGCTCAGTGACCCCTCCAGCACCCCCGGTGCTTAGGGACCCCTCCAGGACCTCCCAGGGCTCCGGGACCCCCCAGGGCTCCCAGCCCTGCCCATCCCTCCCAGTCCCACTGCCCTCCAGGACCCCTGGGCTGACACCACCTCCATGGCCCCCCCCTCCTGTGGCTCATCTACCTTTTCTTTTGGCGAAGCCTCATTGGCTGCCCTCCCCTTCGGGCGTGGGGCCACATGGGCAGGCAGCCAATCAGTGGGGCAGCCGGTGGGCCCCCTCACCCCATCGCGCCCCCGTCCTCACGACGTGCCCGAGCCCTGCCGCGCCCTCATGGCCCCCGTGGCCTCCTGGTGCAGCGTGGCCACACGCCCTCTGCACTCCTGGCTGTGTCCTCGTGCCCATGTCCTCGCCCCCCACGCCCCACGCCCTCACGCCCCATGCCCTTGACCCCCACACCCCACGCCCTCACACCCCACGTCCTCGCCCCCCACGCCCCATGCCTTCACGTCTTACACCCTCACACCCCACGCCCTCACACCCCCCACGGCCACGCGCCCTCCCTGTGCCCCCCGGCTCCCACCCCGGTGCCCGCTGTCCCCCCGCGCTCACCCGCCAGCCTGGCCAGCCACGCAGCTCCCGGCCCCGCGCCCCGGTTACCGATTAACAGCTCGGTCCAAAGAGCTGGGCTGGGCGCTGCAGGGCCGGGGCCGCCTCGGCTCCTCCTGGGGCTCACGCCCTGGAGCCCGGTTGCCCGTGAGGGCGTGCGGGGCGGCCACGCAGGCCACCATGCCGTCCAAAAAACGATCGCCCTGGGGTACTTTCACCCCCAGGCGAGATGAGCCTCGAGGGAAGGTGTGAAAAGCAGAAAGCCAACCGCCACCCTGCCACAGGAGACGCTTCCTGGAGCCCAGCCGGGCACACGAGGCCTCCGAAGCTGTGGCGGTGCGAAGTCACGTTGCTGAGTGGTGTGGGACGGACGGGGTGCCGCGAGTCTTGGAACCCCCTTTTTCATGCGGGACGGTGGGAGCGGCACCCCGGCGTGCGCGCCCCGGCCAGCACCCCCCGCTCGGTTCCGTCTTCGCGAGGGGAGCGGCGAGGTGAAGCAGCCCCGAGGGCCCGCACCGGCGCTAAGGGCCACCGCGCCGCTCTGTCCCTCAGAGCCCCGGTAGCGCGCCGTGATCGTATAGTGGTTAGTACTCTGCGTTGTGGCCGCAGCAACCTCGGTTCGAATCCGAGTCACGGCATCGCCCCGGTGATAGCACGGCATACGGGCTCTCGTTTTTACCTTTTCCCCCTTCTACGACGCCGCCATTATTTTTTATTTTATTTTGTTTTAATTTCCCGTCGCCGTGTTGCTTATTCCCCCCCGCCCCGCCGCCCTGCAGAGTCCCTGGGCTGCGCGGGCATGGCCCGGCCCCGCAGCACCGCGGGGGGGAGAAAAACACGAGCTGCCGGCGCGATGGGGGAAAATAAAACCACAAAGGACTCATGAAGCCGCCGGAGAGTTAAAAGAGCAGGGCCCAAAAACCTATCAGAACCCCTCTGCCGTGGTACCGCCGAGGCGATGCCGTGACTCGGATTCGAACCGAGGTTGCTGCGGCCACAACGCAGAGTACTAACCACTATACGATCACGGCGCGCTACCGAGGCTCTGCACAACAACGCGGCGCGGCGGCCCTTAGTGGCGCTGATGGGCGGGGCGGGACCCCGGCTCCGCGCTCCGCCCCGCGCGGCGGCGTCTCCATGGCGACGCTGGGTGAGTGGCGCGTGGCCCGGCCCGCCGCCGCGCGGGG
>Ga0065711_1003508_pt1 | contig 27651 bp, 11 predicted proteins | sample Hoacrofraction12_FD_59098 | JGI IMG/M metagenome (GOLD analysis project Ga0065711, IMG submission 59098) | Hoatzin crop microbial communities from Cojedes, Venezuela - Epithelial fraction 12 v2 (version 2) | ecosystem: Host-associated > Birds > Digestive system > Esophagus > Crop | place...
AGGTCTAGTATCGCATCCCCTCGGGTAGGGGTGCTTATTACCTGGCTTAAGAAGTTGTCTTCAATGCATTCTAGGAACCTGCTGGATTGCCTACAGCTTGCCGTGTTGCTTTTCCAGCAGATGTCGGGGTAGCTGAAGTCCCCCAGTAGGACGGGATCCTGCGAGCGTGAAGCCTCCTGGAGTTGGAGGAAGAACGCTTCGTCTATCAGCTCCTCTTGATCTGGCGGCCTGTAGTAGACACCAGACACTAGGTTCCCTTTGTTGCCTCTCTCTGATTCTTACCCATAAGCTTTCGACCTGCTCGTGGTTATTCTTCAAGGACAGCTCTTCACTCTGTAGTGTTTTCTTGATGTAAAGGGCAACACCCCCGCCCCTCCTTCCTTGCCTGTCCCTTCTGAACAGCCTGTAGCCATCAAGAGCTACATTCCAGTCGTAGGATTCATCCCACCAAGTTTCCGTGATGGCAATCAGTTCACTATGGCAGCGACATCTTGAAGCCTGTCTTCAGAAAGTGTCAAAAAGCTCTGTCTTACCCTTCTAGAAGACATAAAACACTATTTATCTTAGTGTTCTCTGTTTTCTAATATTCATTCCTGAACCAGACACTTTCACAAACTATCTACAGTGCTCTACAGCCTTTCCACATGCAACTAATTTTGCCATCTAATGATAAACACCTAATTTCTTCAGACAGCAGTTGCCAGATCTGAGATAAATAACAGTCTTCTAGTTACAGTTAGAAGGCAAGTCAAAATTTTTTTTGAGAACTAAGTCTATATTCAGAATGATATCCCATGAAATGAAATAGTACTAAAAAAAAGCCACCAAATAACCTCAAACTTCTGAAAACCTCAGACACCCTTTTATCAAATGAGTGTTACTCTTATCTGAAAACACTCTTTGAAACCTCAAAAGGCATTACTTTTTTAAACTGATAAAGAGACCGACTTCAAGAAATTATTTTTCCAGGTTTTTATTTAACTGATTAAGTAAGAATCTTTTAGAAGCAAAAATTATTCAACCCAATCAGTGAAGGAGTAATCGGAATTGTAAACCAATGGTATTTTTAGAGTATTAAGAAAAGGAAGCAAAAAGAGAAGGAAGGATGCTCTTTGAAACAAGCTGTAAGTTGTCTTGGTTAGAGAGTTTATTTTAAGAAAAGGAATTTTACCACAGAATATTTGGAATATTTAGGAATGAGAAAATATTTTCTTTCTGGCTTATGGATGATTTCAATGTAGACCTCATCAATTTTATTACTGAAATGTATGTGACGGATATTGAAAATATTTCTTACTTCTGAGAGAGTAAGGTTCTGAGTTTCTTGACATAAATGCAAATTCAGATTACTTCCAGAAAATTCAGTGCATTATATATTCAGCCAGAGATAGTCGTACAGATACGCTGCTTGTAAATGAGTTGACTGGCACTGATTTATGCAATATTATGTTTTAACCCACAAAAATTCATAACACTACAAAACTTAAACTTTGGAGAAAAGGTATTTGAAGAAGCATTAAGCTTAATATTTATAGAATATACTCATATTGCAAAGTCAGGAGATCCCATGTTTTTTCCTCAGTGCCTGTCTTCTACAGTAAGCATCATATACTGTTTTCAGGTATGACATAAGTAGCTTCTTCGATGTTTTTGCTACTGTTTTAATGGTTTGCCTAGTTATTAAATATCTTCTACACACCTAGATAACTACTCTCCTTAACATCAAGATTTCTTCATGTCTTCCACCCAAATACAACTTCAGAAATTGTTCTGAGTATCATATACTTCTCTACATTTACATGACAGAAGGAAAAGAAATAAAATATTCCACATAATTAAGGACGAAAATATAGGGATTGTTCTAATAATCTGTAATCAATATTTTCCTTACTACTGATGCAATCAGATCCAGACCACATATATTTCAAAATGAGGTTACAAAATGTGGCCCTTTGGATCTAATTCTTTTCTCTTAGGTGGCTTTAATAAGTTACACTGAATATTAAGACACCATCTTCTCTAATACACAGCAACTTTTCACAGGAAATGCTTTAACAATCATAAGAAAAAACTGTTCCGTTGTGATTCCTTCCAAGTCACTGTACTAGAACAAATTCAGCCCTTTCTAATTGGATGACATCAGGCAGCACTGAAAATGCAATTTGTTGTGAAATTAGTTTTTGCATTTTGCTGTTAGAAGCACACTGTTTAGCTCTTTTGCAGCTCTCCATTGGACCTTATCAAAGAACATGCTAGCTGGAGGGCATCAGCAGCACTGATCACTCAAAGGGAAACAGAACAGCTGTGTTCCTGACAGCTGGAGCAAGCATGACGTCCATCAGCAAATAACGGGGATATCTAAAACTGCTGTCCTTAGCAGGGTGCCCTCAAATCCTGTTATGTTGTAAACGAGAGTTCTCAGTGACTTCCAATTCCAGCCATTATTTTTCCAGTGGATAATAAACATTTCTTTTTACATCTGTGTATTAGTTTGTCATGCTGTCGTTCATCATCCATAAAGTAGCTTTAGGTAAGAATTATAAGAAGCTAAGCTGTTTCAGAGAAGCTTGAGCCCTAAGAATTTCCTATGTAGATGCTCTGCAAAAGCTTACACTGCAGACATACACAGAAATTCCATACAAGAAATACATTTTTAATTGATATTTTTAAGCCTAAAATGAGCCGCTAATAAGGTGAATATCCTCTTCCTGAATCATCTCTGCATCATTCTTTTTCTACTCTAATACTGATATCTGCACCCCCAGAATTTAATCTTTATTGGCATCAATTCACAGAGATCAAGATACATTTGAATTTTATGTTCTGGTGTCCAGAATAAATGACTCCAGCACTGCTTATCCTATAAAGTAACCCATATCATCAAATCTCACTTTGGACTATACACTAGTTGCCCCCTGCAGAGAGATAAACTGGAGTAAAAAAATAAAAAAAAGCAGTAGTGAATGTTTGATATTCTGGATTCTGATCAATATGTCAGAGTCACACTTCGTGTTTGCCTCTTTTAAGTTGTAATTAAAATTCAGTTTAGTGGCCTTTCAAAGCATTTGTTTCTTATGTGAAAGTGGCTTGTTGGTTAGTTAATCTGTTGTGCTATTAAAGCAGATATTATCGGTCAAATGAAAGAAATTAATAGCTTATTTAGTGTTAGTTCTGTCATTAGTTTTTACTTATTTCAGCTGTAAAAAATTTCTAACCCATTCCTTAAGTCATTAGCTTTACCTGATGTGAATTACACCATTCCAGATGTAGCTTCAACAAAATTAGTCCAAACTGTGAAGTTCCAAACAACTTTAGAAGATGGCCTTCATAGTCAAAAAGCTACAAGTATGTTGGCCACTGTCTTGTTCTTTCAGGCCACATGTTGCATGGGAATAAACAGGTATTATATTTGGTTTATTAAGTTTTAAACTGGGTTATGTATCTTTATATGAATATCAGTAGCAAAGACAGATCTCACAATCTTTCAGACTGCTGGCCTTTCAGTGTGCACTTCACATGTTCTTGCTTTCCATGCTTTAGACTTCCTATTTTCAGTCTCCCAGAGTAGAGAAATACTTTGCTCAAAAAAAACAATATCCTTCCAAAAGAAAAAAAATACTAAACTTATAACTATGTCATACCGATTTCTTAACAACCACATACACCTGTGTATACTTTATGTGACTAAATCTTAGCAAAAAACAAAATACTGATGATATGCTGTGACAGAAATTTCACCCAGAGAAAATAATAATGCATAAATGAATATGCCTCTTCCTTCAGTTATTAAATTTGCACTTGCAATCAAGGCATTAAAGAAGCAACAGCTAAAACACTAGTATTGAAAAATCGAGGGAATGCAAAAAAAGTTTGAAACAAAGGCTGTTATTCTGCAAATACTTTAGTCTGATGCATTTATGTATTAGAGTGGCAGTGAGAAAGTTCCTGGGGACATCATCCAGGTTGCTGACTCTCTACACACAGCAGTGAATTTAAGGTTTAAGTATCGTCTACACTGACCTGTCTGAACTTCTAATTTTTAGAAAGTTACATATTTGTTATTCAAAGTAAAAAGTATGATGCCTGCAGGTGAAATCTAAACATCAATTCTTTACCATACAGACAAGTCTTATTTATACAGGTGTCATGTATACCTCTACACATGTTAAGAATAACCTTTATTGCTTATATAAGGGCAGACTCTGGTCTTTCCTAATATCTTACCCAGGTGGGCAGGAGCAGGTCCCCTGGTCTCTCACTGTGCTGTCACCACTGGCAGCAGTTTAATTTGAGGGTCTTACACAGGGGTTTTATTAGCATAAAAACTGTGGAGGGAAAAATGGAATCAAAAGTATATAGGACTTTACAGTGCCCAGGGGAAGACTGTTTTCCCGCTTCCAAGAGATACAGCGTGCTGTCTTGTACAGATGCGTTACAAAAAATTTCTAAATTGCCTCCTGAAGCAGTACTGCACTGTCCTGGCCCTAGCTCAGAGCTAAGACTAAATGCAGTAATCTAAGTTTTACAGCTGCAGTGTGACAGACAGTGAGGCAAGATGTCCTAATTAACTGTGTTTACTTATGTACAAGACATGAAAACAAAAATTGATTGAAACTAATTTGAAAACAAGATTTCTTCCTACCTGCGTTTGTCAGCTATCAGAGGTTTTCAGTGAAACCCAAGATTTCTTTTCCTTTTAAATAAGTGATTTATAATCTCAGTAGTTCTAATTCACTGTAAGCAAAACATCATATTAGTAATGTGTTTAATATGAGTTATTAAATTCCCATTAGACTAAATTACGAGCCAAAAGAGATATAGAAAACTACTCCAAATTTATTTGTGTCTTTCATAACTATGTATTTCACCTACTTATGTAAACATACAATTATGAAGTTTGTGTTATGGCAGTTTACTTGGTCTTTACTCTAAGATTAAGACCTTTGGCCAGATTATATATCTATTATCTCAGATTAATCTTAGTTCCAGAAGATAATAGAAAATAAAATCCTCTTTTAAGCATCTTTTCCATGCAACAATAAGATTTAATTCATTTTGAGGGTTCTTTTACTGAGGTCTAGTATGAAATAATTTACATTTCACTTTTATCTGTCCAGCATCCTCTAGGAATGTTTTTCTAATGAAGTCCTCATTATTTCTCAATTGCAGCTTGCCTAGAATATAAGCACTCTTTTCAGCATTTTTAAAATACTTTTTCCAAATCCATAACATTGTGAAGAAAATAAGCATCTTTTCTTCTTGCTGCCCATTCTAAATCTCCGATCAGGAAGCTGAAAAATTTTTTGTAGTAAATTTTGCATTTCTTGAACTTGAATGGATATAGCTACCTTCTACTGGGTTATGAAACTACCACCCTTCAAGTTCTTCTTAGAAACAATGAGAACCTGTTGAATGATGACAGAATGTTTCGTTTTGTGAAATGAGTGTTCTGAAACCTCGGGTATCACTTCACAGAGCAATAGGTGTTCTATAGTAACTGCTTTCCAACATTTTAGAAATGTCAGGAGACACCATATACTAGAGATTAATGTTTGCAGGGAACATTAACACAGATTTGCTACACTGCAGCAAATGTGAGAAAGTACAAATTGACGTACTGCTGGCTATATATACGTGTATATGTACGTGTATGTGTGTGCTAAAAATTATATCCAGTTGGCTCACTAGTACACTATTTAAACAAGTCGTTGTCAGCTGAGTATTTCTTGATTTCTGATACAATGTATTTCTTAAGGAGCTATTGCTGAAAGTTGCTAGTGACATCTGTTGAAGCCTATTTTTGCATTTAAACCACACAAACTTCAAAATCTTTAGATGCAATGTGATGTATATCTTTATGTACCTTTGTTACATCTAAAACAAAATACGTATGTTAAGAATTTTCTTCTACTCGTCAAAGTTAGCAACATTGTGCTAACAATGAAGGTCTTACAAGTATTATATTTTTTTGTTCAAAGGAAGGAGTAAAGACCATATTCTTGTTTATCTATATTTTATTCTGTTTCTCAACAAGTGCTGAAATGTAGTGAAGATGTCTTGATGGACGAGAGAGAGATTAGCACTAAAATGTAATCCTCTGTAACTTAAATAATGTTATAGAATGCAGTGCCAAATTGTCTTCACTGTCTAATTGCATTGGTTAAGTTGAAGAACATAAGGAATACAACAGTATTAATGTCTTAAATAGTACTGGTTTTCTGTAGATTATCACCATCATTTTGTAGAACACTAATTAAATTTGAAGGCGTTCATAAGAAGAGCTTTGCTGAAGATAAATCGTTAATCAAAACAAGCGAAGAAAAAAGGCGCTGCAAATCCACTAGTTACATAATGCCCTTAGTCTCTGTGCTCTACTTATCAGTGTACTAATACTCAGCATATATTCATGTTTCTAAATGTATCCATATGTCATAATTAATATGTTCTGTGGGTTGCACTTGCTGACTTAAGAAACTCTAACTTCAATGTTTAGCTGTATCAGGATCTTTGCAGAGCTTAGGTAGTAAAAGACACATATTCCCAAGGCAATTTTGCTTTCAACTTGCCTTATGGTTTTCTAAATGGCAAGTCAGTCTGCCACCCTCTCATCTGTGCTCCCCTTTCTACACTTAGACCACATACTTTTGCTGCTTCTTACATAATTTTTAATGGACAAACAACATTGCTGATACTGCTCTTTTATCTTGGTATAATCAAGAAGCCCTTAGTTAAATGGATTTTATTTCTGTGTCCAGTCTAAGGCATTTCAAAATAAAAACAAACTTAGACACAGCCACCGTGGTTTTGCAAACATTACTGTTTCCTGTCTTTTTTGACCACATTTGGTCATCGCTATTTGCCTACTTTGTGCAATAGGCAGAAAGGTTCCAACCTTTGTTTACTGCTATATGCATAGCAGAGTGATGGGAAGGTATATTTCCTCATAACAATGATCCTTTAATGGTGTCAGTGGTCTTTTTGTGATAAGCTATTTCAATGGTACGATCATCCTGTGTTCACCATGCATTTTCTCTCCGTTTCACTATAGAACTACTGCTACTTCTAAAACTTGTAACTTTCCAAATATCTGACGTCAGTTTGCATATGGTATAAGAACTGCAAAACATGGCAGCCCACATTGAAAAATAAGGTGCTATTGAACTATAGCACTTTTTAATCACTGTATAATCTACCATGTATGAATGAGAGAAATTGAGGGTTGAACTTTTTCCAATCTGCAACACTGTGTAAATTTATCTTTTGCAGAGATACAAGCAATCAAAATGAAAGATGAGCAGATATACAAATCTTGATTCTCCATGTGTATAGTACTTGCCTGTGGCTGCCTGGAGGAATTTGCTTCTCAGTGCAGAACAGAGTGGGAAGATCTCTGTGAAGAGACCCCTTCTCTGTTCTGAGTAGCACCATTCCACAGACTTCTTCACATAGTACTTTCAGAAATGGCAACAGCACAGAAGCAGACAATGAACTTGGCGTTATCAATGTTTTTTCGGAAAATGCTGCTCCCACTATGTTTTTTCTGACACAGACACAACGTGCAAATTACACCCATGTGTACTCTATAATTTCGAATTTAAAGTATCAGTTAATACATTCATTATTATCATTTGTTTTCTCTCTAGCACTGGCAGCCACAATCAAAAATGAACAAACACTTTTAGATATATGAATACATTAAGTTAGATTTATACTGATTTAATGAGGAACCAAAAGAGGATTTAAACATTTCAGTCTAAATCTATTCCTCAAAAACCTGAATTCAATCTTGTCATGGAGTATGCGTCTTTTGCACTGCAACAGCCTTTGTGATATTGGTGATGGGCCTCATTTTCTCGTTAGTCACTAAGTATGCAACTAATTTTAAACAGCTACCACAAAATACAACAGACTAGGGAAGAAAGAGATTGGAAATTACAAAGACGTTGGAACAAAAGCTTGACAGATGTTATAGAGAAGATTTGTGGTTAGATATTAAATCAGATGGAGCACTGGATACCTGGGTAGTCACTGAGAGAAACCAAACTCCATTCGGATTGCATGAGAGGACTATACCTACCTGCAAATACTAAATTTCATGCCTGTGTTTGTGTATCTGAAATTTGTCAACAGAAAGCACAGTGTTATAGAATTCATATTTCCACCTAGATATAACTCATAAGCTATTTGAACATTTATCTCCTAATGTGCTTGACATCTGTGCTTTGACTATGCCTAACACAGCAGCATGTTGAAAATAGCATTAGATATTTATCTGCTTATTTTGGTACCTAAATACCTTTTGTAAATAGGACCTCAAGAAGTGCACAAATGTTTGACTGTGACTGTCTGCTAATACTACTCCTAAATGATGTGAAAGAGAGGATATACTTATACCAATCCTACAAATTCCCACAGGAATGCTAAAACCTTGAGTCAGGTTATTAAATACATGTACGGTAACTGCTCACTGCTCCTGGCTCTCATTTAGGAAAAGCTCTTGTCATTATCTTTGTCACCTAGCAGCTGGGACCTCACAGCTTTGAAAATGTCCTCAAATTTGGAAAAAACAGTCAACTATGTTGTACCTTAAAAGACTGAATACTAGCATTGTGCATGTTTAATCAGATTTTGTGCACATCCGGGCTCTGCAATACAGCCTATCTGAGGAAAGTATGCATTCTGTCACTTCCTATTGATAAGGAGATAAATAGAAACAGGAAATAGCCACTAGATATCTGTGCTCAAGTATCAGGCTAAAGAAAAAATAAATTCCTACAGCATTAGATTTCCAGATTTTTTCTATTGATAATACAATCTCAACCAGAAAGCTCATAAGCAAGCACTGCTGTTTTCAGTTAGATTATTATTGGACATTTTGTCCGGAATAAAAACACATGTTTAAGGCTGTAAAAGTATTCCCCTGTTTTAACTATTAAAGTTTCACTTCAGTTAAAGAAATCTGATCAGTTGTCAGAGCTTGATCTCTTCAGATCTTAGCATAATTCAGGCTAGATGAGACTCAGAAGGGCTCTAGTCCAACAGCTTGCCCAGAGAACAGCCAGTTCTGGACTCACACCAGGCTGCTCAGAGCTTCACCCAGTTGAGGCATGAAACCCCACACAGTCAGAGATAGCCCAGCCTCCTTGGCTCCCTGTCCCATTGCTTCAGCAAAATGCTTCTTTTTATCTCCAGCCTGAGCCTCTTGTGTTCCAGCTTGTGTCACTGCCTCTCACTCTCCCGCCATGCACTGCTGTGAAGAGCCTAGCTGTGTCTCCTCTATCCCCTCTTGTCAATGGTGGGGATGCTGTTGAGCACCCTCGAAGCCATCCTTTCTTCCAGTGGAACCAGCCCCAGCACTGCAGACTATCTTCTCAACACAAGGGCCCCAGCAACCTCTTGGTGGCTTCTGCAGATTTCATTCCAGTTAATCTATATTATTCCTGTTTGGGAAACCCAAAACTGGACACCATATCTAGATGTGATACAGCAAGCACTGAATAAAGGGTGAGCCCTTGATGCTCTACCCCAGCTCACACCAGCTCAAGTGCTGCTGGCCCTGCTGCCTGCGGAACAGTTGGCTTCTGCTCAGCTCACTGCCTAGCAAAGTCCAAGGCCATCACCACAGAAATGCTCTGCAGACCCACCAGCCTCAAAGTGTCATTGCTGCAGGGCTCTGGATTTAGGTATCAGCCTCTGCCTTAGCTGAACTTCACAGGGTCACTTGCAGCCCCTTCCTTCCACCTATCCTGGTCTCCAGAAGGCAGTCCGGCCCTTAAGTGTTTCAGCTAGTACTCCCTCTATGTCATCAGCAAACTTAAGGAGTGTGCTCTCTATCCTCTCCTCCAGGTCACTAGTAGAGATGCTGAATAGGACAAGTTGTGGAATAGACCCCGGACCACACCACTTGTTACCAGCCTCAAGGCAGAGTACATTTCCATTAACCATGGCCCTCTGAGCCCAACCATCCCACTGGCTGTTTACTGGTTTTCCTTACATCCAGACTGGGATATCCTAACTTGGATACAAGAACTTCACTACAGTCAAGGTAAATGTCATTTGTGTCCACAGATCCAGTCATTTTATCACCAGGGGAAGTCAGATTAAAAGTCAGAAAAATCCCGGTTGACTGTTTCCAATCACTTTCTCCTTCTTCAGGAGAAATGTGTTCCCAAGGGACTCACTCCATGATTTTCCCTGGCACCAAAGTGAAGCTAAGCCCAGTCTGTAGTTTCTGCATTTGTTCCTTCTGAAGTTCTAGAAAATGCATGCAACATTTGCCTTCCTGCAGTGGCTGGAGATCTCCCCCAGCCTCCTTGACATTTCAAAGATGACAGAGAATGGCCTTGCCAAAGGCACCACCTCAGCTGCAACTCAACAGGTAGAACAGAATTATCAGATTGTCTCAGGTAATCCCCGGCTTAACCTCATCTACGGCTGGCCATTCTCCTCCTGAACACTCCTTATTAAGCACAGAGGCTTGGGAGATCTCACTGGTGAACACTGAGCAAACGCAGGAAGGAAGGCAGAGAGTACCTCAGCCTTGTCTGTGTCTCCTGTCACTAAATCACCTTCCCCATTCAGCAGTTCCTTGTTCAGTGCTTTGTTGCTAAAGTAGAAGCTCTGTTACCCTTGAGGCTTCTGTGTCATTTCTGAACCTAGTTGGACTTTGGTTTTCCTAGCACCAATCCTGTATGCCAGCCTAAGGTTTCTAAACTCCTTTCTAGCCTGTCCCTGCTTCCAGGTCCTGTAAGCTGACATCGCATTGGAGCTCTGTTATGAGTTCCCTGCTCAGCCAAGTCAGCTTCCAGTATGTCTGCTTGTTTCCCTGAGTACCATGGTGGACTGACCTCACATTTGGAGATGCTGTCCTTAAAGGTCAGCTTTCCTGAGACACTTTACCTTTCAGTGCTCTCCATCTACCCAAATGGATGCCCATCTACCATATCTCAGAGTAAGCCAAAATCTGCTCATCTGAAGTTGTACACTCTACTGCTCCTTTTCCTCACTCCACTCAAGACCTTGACTTCTCTAATAATATGACCACTACAACCAAGATACCATTGATTGTCTCATCTCCATCTTGTTCCTCCCTGTAACGGAACAGATTCAACTGCTCATCATCCCCTGTTGACGTATCCAGTGTCTGTTCACAAGGTTATGCTCAATATGCTCCACAGATCTTGACTGCTTGTGTCCTATTATTTGCCCTTTGAGCAGACGTCAAGGAGGGTAAAGCCCCCATGAGAACAAATGTTTGTGACACAGTTATTTCAAGAAGGCTTTGTCCACTTTGTCACCCTAATAAGCAGTCTGTAGCACACTCCTGCCACAGTGTCATGCTTAGCAGTCTGTCCTCCAGCCCTGACTCACAATTATTCAGCCAGCCTGTTGTCTGTCCCATAAATGAGCTGCACACATCTGAGCTACCTCTTCACATCACGGGCAGCTCCCACCCTTGTCTTCACTGCCAGTCTTTCCTGAAGATCTTGTATCCACTCATTGCTTACTCTGGTTGTGCAAGCTGACCCACCATATCCACCATTGCAACTTTGACATTATCTTCTGGTTGCACATGCAGCTTTAGTAACTCTTGCTTTGGTTCCCAGGCTGAGAGCACTTGTGTATGTGAACTTAAGGCAGATATTCCTTTGTCCTGTTTCATCACCCCTTGTTCCCACCATCCTGCATTCTTCACCATACAACCTCATATGACTTTGGGTCATAAACTCCCTGCCTTGTCTCACCAGTTTAAATCTCTCCTCGTCACATTGACCAGTCTTTTGATAAAGGTGCTTTCATCCCATTGCAGCAATTGGATCTCATCTTCCCTCTGCAGTCTTTGATCCTCAGAATGGGTCCCATGATCGTGCCCTGAGAAACATTTCCACTGCTGCTTAGCGTGGGCCTGCTGCATCCAGAGGTCAGTAGCCCCTTCTTCATGCCCAGCAGCACAAACGCAACTCTGCTTGTGACACCAAACCTTGCCAAGGCGTAGGTCCCTCCCTGGCACCAGCCACTGGGTTCCTCCCTTGGCAGGAGCTGACTGCACACTAAAGCTCACACTTTTTTGGGGAAGAGCAGACAGAAGTTGTCAGAAATGAGTGCTAGAGCTTGCCCAGAGAAAAAGCCTCCTGTGGTGACTCTTTCCAGGCAGCAGTGAGCAGCCCAAGGTGCCTAGAGGAATTCCTAGGATACCCCAAGAGCAGAGCCCAAACACTGCTGCACAAACACTTCTCTCTGCTTGCTGCTTTCTATGTATGTTACTTTTAAATAATGCTGAACCATCGTTAATGCTAACATACCACTCCTGGGGATTCTGTGGCTTGAAGTATATGGCAGCTGAAAGAAAAACCAGAGCATCCAGAGTACCTGTTACTACTATGTGAAAAATTTTATTGACTTCTTTATGAAAATGAAAAAAATAAACATAATTCCATTGTGTGAAGCTTAGTTGAGTCAGTTGTGCTTTGCTATACAGTCATGTGGAGTAGAAACTTTTTTCTTCCTTTTTAAACAGCAGAAGGAAACATGGGCAAAGATCGTATCTTTTGCTGTTCAAGCAGGGCAACTTTTGAAGTAGGAATCATAGAATGAAGGACCTGTGATTTTTTCCTGCCCATTGTGTTTTTGAGACTAGATATGTGGGTAAAGGGAAGAAAAGCTCTTTGTCTTCGGTCACACCTGAACTTGTTAAGAGAGAAGTAGATGAATGAACTTTGAGACAAGTGTAGTAGCACTTGGATAAAGAACTGCAAAGCTCCCAAAGAGTAACCATGGGACTAGTCAGACCACTAGGAGAATCCCAGTAGGAAAGTATTTGTTTTGTTCTCTTTGTGTTTAAACACAGACCAGAAGGCTAGGACTCACCTCTGTAATGATTTTGAGTTAGGTAAAAAAAGCCTTCTATCCATAGTTTATTTTACCTGATTTTACTTCTGAATCCCTGGTGGACAATTAATGCAATTGAACACAGCACAGACAAAATGTAGAAACCAGCAAGGCCTGAAAGTATTCAGGGCACTGAAAAGGAAGTGTCCATCTTCCATTTTGAAAATATCTTTCACTGCAGTAGAAGAAAAACGCATGTGAATTTCTGTCTCTTGTGCTTGTTGGCATTCCTTGGGTGTGCCGTCATCCTGGACGATCCTTATCTGATGAAGGTGTTGATCCAGATATGTCTGTTTGGTCCATGCTTTTTTTCACACTAAGATCTAAGTGGGTACAGTGTGTAGAGAAACTATCTTGTAGAGAGAATCTACACCACTTTACTTAGCTTCCCTTGCTGTATTACAACTGGTTATATGTACTGTTTGAGAAATGGCTATATATGCAAGTTCAGAAATGTCCTCCAAGGCAGAATTAAATAGTTTCTGACCATGGGGTTAGGAAGCCTTAATGTTTTATGAATGGAGTGATAATACAACGCCTTTATATTCTTGAAATTAAATTCACTTGAAAAACCCTTTGGTGCTGATATCTTCTGGAGTAATTACAATAATGACTTCCCTATTCAATTAACCTCTTTTAAAGTATAGTATTAGTGACTGTGGGTCATCTCAATGGGGATGAAATTGTCACACACCGAGGAGAGTAAAATTGTGAAATCACAGTGGCACAAGTTGCAAATTCAATCAGAAAATCACCATTAAAAGTACTTCAAAGTCCCTATGCCAGGAAAGAAAGTCTCCATTAGCATAATTATGAATTTTGTTTCAAGAAGTGAATCTTGCAGACTAGTAATGATGGATACAAGGTAGGCACTAGTGATGTTTCAGAGTTTTATAGAATTTAAATAAAACATCAAGTAGCTGATTCTACGGTTGCCCTGCTGACTGATGCACACAAGTCTGCACAACTGTTTGTGAACACAACCAGATGCTGGCTAGAAATTTTTGAAATTCAGCATCTGCTCTTGCATAACAATTTTCATTGGTGTAGTCCTCTCTGGAACAATTATACATTAACTTTGAAAAATATTTAGCATTAGTCACACTTAAATACAGTCTTTTTAAAAATGAAATGCCAGATTTCTGTAATTATGGTTAAGTATTATTAAAATTCACTGACATGCTAAATAGTTCTTGTACTTGTCACTCTCTGAAAAGTTTTTTGGTTTAGGAAAGGACTTTTCATTTTCCTGAGGGCTGTCCTTTTAGCACTCTAGAGTCAGTGTCAGTGAATGAAAACTGGCAGTTGTAAAAACTGACACAAATCTGGCTACTAAAAGGTTGCTATTACTTATTTGAATCATATTTGAAAAAAAGACAAGTGTCCTGAGACTCATCGTGATACAGATTCATGAGTGACTAGATTCTTATTCTAAACCCTGTGGCCCAGTGTGATTTTCTGTGTAGGTTGTGGTTTTCTCTTGGCTCAAGAAAAAGGAACGCAACAGATTCTTTTTCCCCCCCAGCTTCTCTCAAGTATAGATTGTACTTTCTCCTGACAGATCCCTAAAACCAAACGCTGCCCATGTTGATTAGAATAGGAAAATCCTAGATACAGTGGGAGTGAGGCAGATTTTGGGTGCTATGAGTGGCAGAGGAGTCTTTCTGCAGCAACCTGGGGCAGCACCAGTGGAAGAGGGACTATGGAAATCTTCTGCCCAGAGCTTCTTGGAAAAAGACAGCATTGCTGATACAGTACCCTTACTACTACATCACCAATAAAGGTAGAGGATTTCTTCTTTGACAAATTCTTATAGCAAGCCTCTCCACAGGGATCAAAGGTTTGGTCTTTTGAAAGACTGCTTCTTTGGGACTTCCAGCTTTCCATTGAAAGTATGTTGTTATTTCTGACTTGTGTGTTGGGAAAAAGTGAATCCTCTTGCCTTTCAGTTACTGATTCATAGACAATTTCAGAAGAAAAAATCCAAACCGTCCTTTGCATTTATTATCTCATCTCCTTCTGTCTGCTCCTAGTTATCTTTAAATATGACAAGAAGAAGGGCCACCAGGGCATCATGAGTCCTGAAGCAAGATCACTGAAATATTGTCAAGATATCAACATATCACAAAAGTTTAAACTCTTTGTCAGACCCCAGTTCCAAGCTTTCCTCCTTAATAAAAGGGTGGTTTGAATGCTAATCTATTGGTAATGAAATACCAACTAACTGTCTATCCTTTAAACTTGGTTCTTTCCTGCCACGGGCTCTGTGCATGTACTGCTACACGAACTCTGCTCAGAGAACTGTAAAACATACCTGCAATGTTTATTTTCCTTTTGCATCTAGACTTCAAATGACATCATGATCATTTTCAAGTGTTACCTTCTATTGTGGGTGTTATTTTTGGGGCATATCTCATCTGACCTTGATGAGAATATTGTACATAAGTGTTATCCATTACTGGAAACAATCCGTATTTAATAGACTGTTTGGTTTTTAATTTACAATAATTTGAAGTAGGACAAAGGTAAAGCAATATTTGTGGCTATGAATTATTATTTATTTACGTTTCACTAAAGTTTTCTCCCTAGCATGCTGTGGTTGTGTCATATGCCTTTAAGTATGCAGGCGAAACACATGAATTGAAAATTCTGTTGACAGGTAAATGTGAATCATCTTTTTTCATTCAAAGGAAAATAATCAGGCTCTTTTCAAATAATATAAAATGCAAAATGATTGCCTTTTGGGGAGGAGGCAGGCTTATCAGCATCTCTTCTATAGAAAATGATTTCCATTTTGTAGCTGGAGGAACATATGCTACAGCTTATCCTGTCACTTGACTGCACTTTCTGATATTTATTAACAGTTGATTTCCTGTAGATGCTGTTCTTTCCTTTTTCTCTTCTCCCATCCTACCAATCAATCATTTTCCTGAAAACTGCATCTGTCCTTCTTTTTCATTCTCATTTCCTTAAAGAAGATTATTTTATTACTGGTTTTCAAGTAGCATTTGTAATGAGTAGAACAGCCCTAGTTCCATATATGATTTATAAGAGTCTGTATTTGAGGCTCCACTTCCTCCCCCACCCAGCCTTCCCTTGGTCTTTTTTATCAAAGCCCTCAAGACAGAGATTTTGTAGTCATTGCAGTACAATACAGAAATGATGAATTATGTCTTCAAGAGAAAACGTGGTATTCATTAGACATTTACATGAACAAAGGCAGAAGTGGCTATGAGATACACAGTTGTATACAGCATCTTCAAGAAGACTACTACAAAACTAGAGGCCAGCTGCACATTAGCTTGATATCCTAGGAACATGAATGCCCTACATCAATGACTGCCAAAATCAGAAGTCCTGGAAGCTATTGCTCCATAGCTAGGCTTTCAATGACTACAAAAAAATCATCTTTCCCCATTCTTGCTTCACACATATCTGCTTGCAATTTTCATAGTCTCATATCTTTCACTACTCTGCTTTAGCTTTTGATGTATATTGGGTTTGCATTGTTCTTCTTTTTCTGTGACTCGTCTTGCAGGAATTGGAAAGTCTGGTTCATAATATACCCCCATTTTTAATTAGGATAATACAACATATTAGAAAAGGTATCTTCTTTGATCACAAATTGAGAAAGCCTTGGCCAGCTACTTAAAATGCCATTGTTCACCCAGAAAAGACAACAGACGTATTTATAAAAAATTTTGTTCCTAGAGGTAGCACTAGATATCAGATCCTTTGCTGCTATGAGTACAGATTACATGAAATATTCTTACTTTCTTGTTTTATTGTATTGCTTACTTTTTCAAGCGGTTATTCTAAAGTTCCTGCTATGTAGTTGCCTAAGCTTGCTCTTGTCAAAATATTACTCATACTAGTTTATCTGTGAAACAAGTCTGAGAAACGGGAGTGATCCAGGAAAAAAAAATACTTGTTCATTTCTTGTAATGTTATAAAAGCTGTTACTCACAGATTTGTTTATAATCAGTTCAAATGTTTAAGTCTAATAAAGCAAAAAAAGCAGTATTTCACAGTGAAGCGTACTAACTGGTCACTAGTTATAATAGTAACCAGGCTAAAATGTACTGTGTGATGAATCACACAGTTTTCTAATTAAGATTCTGGGCTTAAATTTTGTGTCTTAAATATTTAGTAGTTCATAAATGTTTTCTTAAATGAGTTAATTGTTAACCTATTATTGCAGCAGAGTGTACATTGCCTTATTATAATTTGACTCTCAAACATAGCTATTGCAAGAACTTTCAAAATAAATTAGTAATTGTGAGCGTCTTTTTGCCTGGAGATATTTTAAAGGAGGATGTGTACAAAGAGTAAGGCAGTCTGTACAAGTCTAACCCAAGCTGTTGCTGTACCTTTCTAAAACTGTGACAGTTTCTAAAATTATTACTTGTTTAGTACTATAAACTTTCTTATATTTTCATGTTTGTATAATGTTTTCTGACTTTAGCGTGTTTATCATCCATACAGAAATTACTGGCATGCTTAGAAAATCAAGGAATCTGATCTCATTGCAGAGTGGTAACTAAACAAAAGCTTACTCATTCCTTAAGACAATGGTGCAAAAGTGGAGTACAAACTATGCAAACTTCAATGCAAAAAAGCCTCACCTGTTCTGGGCATGAATTCTTATTGGAGAGTCTCAAATGCATAACTTTATTTCAAATACTTTAACAGATTTTAATTTTAATGTCTCCTGAATATTTTGTTGGTTTAGAGATTTGAAAAAATCCTGTCTAAACTGAAAACTTCACAAAAAGGAACAAGTGAGTAACAGTCTTGTTCTATGGAAATATTAGAGAAGAGATAGTCAAGAAAATGGTCTTCAGTTGCACGAGCTGCAAAAACAAAAGAGGAAAAAAGGTTATCAAGAAAGAAGTGTCAATATATGGAGTAAAAAGGCTAAAAAGACAATTTTTCATACATTGCAAAGAAAAGTATTGCATTTTATGAACATTTTCTCTGTGAAGCAGCGTAGCTACTATACTGAATCATCTTAACATTTGCAACTAAAATGTATTCGATGAGGAATTAAGCATTGAAAATGGTTTTGTGTGTTGCAAGAGCCAAAAAATTTCAAATTAAGCTAGCTCAGGTTTTCATTCAGTCTTCATCATCTGACTCCCAAGGAAAGTAACACATCTTGTGGTGTAGATTTCTAATAAATCAAACCTTAACATTTCATGGACTTTTTCTCACTAGATGCACGTAATTACTTAATTGCTGTACATGATATGAAGAACAAATGAACTTTTTCTTTTGGCTCTTTATACACTGGAAAAATAACTATGCTCTGCAGCATTTCATTTTTCTCAAACCACAACTGTTATGTTGACTCTTGGCAGAAAAAGAAGAACTGCAATAATCTGTCCCACAAAATGTTCTTCTCTTGTTTGCTTCATTCCATTACCCACATGTGGCCTGAGCTATTTATTGGCATGGGACTCCTTGGCAATGAATATTTCCATGAATCTATCTTCCCTCCTCTCTTGGTTTTAAGGATTTATGTTTCATCTTGTAAGATTATAAAAAATACATTTGTGCAAAGATTTCCTTTAAATAACCCTCTAGCCACTGGCTCCATTGGTCTTCTTCAGCATAACTAAACTATAAACAGCTAGTCAGATTTTAGAAAAGCCCTAGGAGATGTAGATTTAATCCCTCTTAGACGAGGACTGTGTTAAACCTATTTCTTGACAAAGTGTTTGTGCTGTTTCCTTCTTACTTAGAGCTGGGCATTATCAGCTGCTTCATAAGGGAAGAATGAGACAAAAGACGTGCACAGGAAGACATTGTAAGCACATTACCTAAGCAGAAAGTTTCTGGCTCTAAATATGTCTCTAGTGTGTGCCTTTGTCTAGGGAAGCGGTGGTGTTTTAAATATAGCTTTCTCGTCATTATATTTCATTGGCTGGCTTGCATATCCTCCATCCCATCCTATCAGTCTTGATATGTTGAATGTCAGAAATTTTCTTATTCTAAATGCTCTTCACTCTTCACATAGGAAATTAATGTGCTTGGACTTATTTTTTTCTCTCTGATGTAAATTTGTATGCCCTTACTACAAAGAAATTCAAAATAGAGACAAACCAGAGCTGAACAGACATCTCACAGATTCAGGCAAATTGAAAGCAACAAGAACTGAAGAGTTAAAGCTTTTCAGAGAAGCAGAAGATCCCTATAGAACTCAAGGCTGATTGAATTTAGTTGCTGCTTTATGAAATTTAATAGTCCTGGGCAGTAGTCTCAACTACATCCTTTATTTTGGTGGTTTTAGAACAACAACACTGTTGTTAATGAGTGAAATAAAGCAAGAAAATAATTCACCACAAGGATTAGAGGCATTTGCAAGTGTTCTAAATTCTGTTAACCAACAGTAACTAAATTATGTAACGCATTAGTTGCAACTTTGCACCCTGAACTGAATGATAAATTGTCATACGGTTCTGGTTGAATGCTCTGTCCCTCCTCTCTCTCCATAAGCAAGGTACTTTCCAGAATGATGTATCTGGATGGCACACCTTGTGCTGCTAAAACCTCCTTTGTGCTCTATGGATGTAAACTTTCTTAGTTTCCTCGGTTTGTCTACCAAGATGCAGGTGTATATTAGGCAGGGTTCAGTTTCCTAAGGTAGGCACCTAATGCCATTTCCAACGTACTAAAATACATGAACATTCATGCATGACAGGCAGATATGACATAATGACTACATGGGACCGTCCCTCTTTTGACTGGCAGCTGGAGGGTAGGTAGAACAGTCAAAGAGACATCTATGTTTGGGCAAATGACTCCTGCCATCTGTTTTTCTGTCATGTAGAAACCCTGATTGTCCTGGTGGCCTGCTATGATCTATGGGACTCCCAGCACCGGTTGCTGTAGTGCTTTGAGTGTCCTGTGCATGTAGCTCCCTTCTCCAAGCACAAGAGACAGTGAACATAGGCAGATATATTATTAGTCATAATCCTAAAAACAATTACGTCATTCTCAGTCAGAATTATGTTAGACTGCATTCAAGTCTGCCTCCGTCACGTCTGTTTCCTCTGAAACAGGAGAAAAATGCCTCTGTACAATAGCACTGTGGAGGAAGGGGACAAAGCAGAGGCATAACCCAGCAAGGCAGCAAAGTTTCTATCTTTTTCTTAATCGTAAGACTGTTCTTACAGATGATGTCTAGTAATGTTGATTTCATTAAAAATAGTATTGGCATTTTACCTACTGCTGTTCACTAAATCTTAGTGCTAACTGTTAATGGTGATGGTGATTTAAACCTAAAATTGGATAATTTGCCTGCACTGAATTAGAATTTAGTTGGTTTTGTCCCAAATAGCTGACTACAGGGTTGAGTTCTTCCCTTTCTTTATATTTCTGCAAGTGAACAAGTCCGAAGTTGTAAATGTTTAGTATTTCAGACAATAACATCACTACAATTAATTTGCTTTTTTGCACTTATTTATTGCATAGAATCACAAAATTGTTTGGTTCGAAGGGACCTTAAAGATCATCTAGATCCAACTCCCCTGCTGTGGGCAGGAACATCTTCCACTAGACCAGGTTGCTCAGAGCCCCATCCAAACTGGCCTTCAACACTTCCAGGGAGGGGGCATCCACAGCTTCTCTGAGTAACCTGTTTCAGTGCCTCACCACCCTCATAGCAGAAAATTTCTTTCTTCTATCAAATCTAAACCTTTCATTTTAAAGCCATTATCCCTCGTCTTATTACTATGTGCCCTCGTAAAAAGTCCCTCTCCAGCTTTCTTGTAGGCACCCTTCAGGTACTGGAAGACTGCTGTAAGGTCTCCATGGAGCCTTCTCTTCTCCAGGCTGAACAACCCCAACACTATCAGCCTCACGGGGGAGGAGCTGCAGCCTCACTCCTACCCTACTAAGTTTTCGTGGGTTTGAGGGATTACCTCTGAATAAGAAATTTCATGGCTTTTCTATGTAGTTTAATTTCAGCAAAGCAGTTCCCATGAAATTTATCACGCTTGGATTAAGAACAAACAAATTGCAAAAAATAACACTATTATTTACTCCTCTTATGATTTGTTTTTTATTCATAAAAAAATATGTCCAGCTATGTATCATACCAAACAAGAATAGATACATAAATTACCCATAACAGACTAATAAGTCCCTGTTGAGGGAAAGAGAAAATGTTTTTATTTCGGCTGCTGCCGGCAACAAAAGCACCACGCGGCCACCCCTCCCCCCGCAGGGGTGCGGAGGAGAATGGAAAGAAAGAGGCAGAAACTGGTGGGTCGGGATAAGGGCAGTTTAACAGAACAGCAAACAGAGGGAACAGCAACAACAACGATACAGAAAAGGGGAACACACAGAACAAACCGCACGACCCCACAGAGGCGTTCTCCCACACAGGACCGGCTCCGCACGCTCCCGAGCTGCGAGTGAGTTCCCACCACGCTTCCCCTCCCCCCCACCGGAACCCAGCATGACGGCACATGGTATGGAATACCCGGCTCTGTTTGGCCAGGTTGGGGTTGGGTCAGCCCACTCAGCTGTGTCCCTTCCTGGATTCTGGTGAAAATTAACCCTGTCCTGGCCAAACCCAGGACAGAAAGACATACCTTTCTTCAAAACCTGTCTCTTAGAAGTTATGAGCGAGGTATGGAGATGAAATGGTGATTATCTCGATTACCTTGCATGCTTATTAAATCAAAAAGCTGCACAACACATCACCTTTTCTCTCTGCTCTATGTTAATATTGAGAATGCCTAATGCTCTTGAAAATTAGGCATTCACACGATAGACAAGTGGTATTCAAATCTCTCCAGGCAGCAATGTCAATAATAAAACTCAAGTCATGACCTGCATTTCCTTTTACAATTTTCATTTTACTTTGAAACCACAAAACTGACTTTATTAGTTTCTTAAAATAATCTCATCCAGGGATTATTTTATTTGTCTTCCCCATGCTATCACCACCATCATATACACTCATAATTCAGCAGCTGTAATATTGTTTCCAGGCTGTACAAGTCTGGAGAAAAAAGGAGCCTGTTTCTTGATTCAGCAGCTGGAATTAGACTATCACCAACTACATATTAATTATATCTCTCATATTCTTTTTTTTTATCAGATAATCATTTCAAAAGTTTTAGTTTCCCAATCATTCACTTAACCACAGTGGTGAAACAGTGGAGCTGCTTGTTGTCTTTCACAAGAGATTACGTTTTGGGCTTCAGCCAGCCAGTCTGAGCCAGCACTAATATAATTCACAACTGGAAGAAGACAATCAATTAATCAATACTATAATTTCGAACTGACCACAGCACTAACACTCATAGCTATTAGACTTACTGACTGACATCTTTTAGGATTAATGAGGTAGCAAAAGCAGACAAACTAAAGATTCATTTAAAGACTTTTTTGTTCTCAGATCAAGCAGCCCACTCTATTTTGTCATTTTTTAACTTAGATATGTCAATGTGAAATACTAATGTAAATACAGAGGATTGAAAACCGTAAACGACTTTATCACTGATGGATTATGAGCCAGTTCCTTCATAGATGTGCTTGCTGGTTTGAAGTAAGCTAACTCAATGCCAGACTCCATACTGTCTCATAAAAAAATATGAAACAGCATTCTAGAGAACGATGACATTCCCTTTTTCCTTTCACTTTGGTTTGACTTTTTTCCAGAAGTCCAGGTCAAACCTCATGGTTTCAGGACTTCCTTCCCAAAAAAATTATATATGATTTAGCACAGTGCTGTTAACACAGAGCTTTTTTGAAAAAACAGAACAGTCTCTCAAGCTAATCTTTGAAACAGCATATATAGTTTTTGGTTAGTTTCTCAGCAAACCAAATACTGCCCCACTGAGAACACTGTAACTAGGTAAAGCAAAGACAAGACTGGATCAAAATTTAACTCTCTTGTCTCCATCCTGAAAGATTCTGCTGTTCTATTACCAGGTCTCTTTTATGGTTCTATCCTTGGTCTGTCTTCATGGGAATGACAAGGTAAGCAATGGCTTCACAAGATATAACTTCAGGAATTGTTAATATATGGTTTAGATATGGTAGCTAGTTTCATCTGTATGTTTTGAGCTAAGCTGCTCAAGGGTACGCGATAAATGTATGTTACAATATACCTCTGATTCAATGCTTCTTTAGAGTAAATAAAGGTATGGCAATATAATGCACGTGAATTATACTTGCAGTGTTTTCTAGAACTGTTTGGGCCTTTTTGCTTCAGACATTTCTTTATCAAAGAAAAAGAAGAAAGCAAATACATTTAAATAATCAAGGTCCCAATTTTACCTTGAGAATTTTTACAGGTTAAATCTTGTCTCCTATTAAGACAAAAAGAACATAGGATCTGTAGTATTTTGCATGTGAAAGTAGAGTAAAGCCATCTCATCCTTAGCAACAGGGTAATCAAGGCCACACAAACTTCAGCTGACAAGAAAGTGGCTATTTGCATCCCACTGGCTGGTTATCATGCTTTTTTATTACACAGAAGTTGGTTATGTTATCAGTAGGTTTCATGGTACTCTGTGTGCAGTTGCTTTTGCAGCTGTTTATGTCTCAGCTCTGAGCTCAGAAGCAGGAGTCAACAGCTTCTCAGAAGAGCTGGAGAAGAGCCTGGAAAACACTACCCCAGTTAAAAGCAATTCCCTTCTGGTGACCTAAACTGTAATTTCCACATATCTGAGTTCAAGAATAGTACCTAATGAAAACCTCATGCAGCAACAATGGTATCACAAGTATAGTCTACAGAAAATTTCTTTTTGTGAACACATAACAAATTTCAGAATGCTACCATAATGGACCAAGAAAATGATCAGAGGGTTTGGTTTAAGAAAGAGTAAATCAGTCTTTCTAAAGACCACAATTCCCTTATCAGTAAAAACAAATCTTTAAAAGCCAGTTAACTATAGGACAACCAAAAAATTTGTTTGAACTTCTGTTCAACCTCCAGGAGTGGAAGAAACTCAAAGAATTATCTTGGTGATCTCCCTGTTAAAGATACACTATGGCTTCTGTCTGTCCTTTGAAACCTAAGAACATTTTTAGAAAGGGATGTTAAATTTTTGCTTGAAACATTGGCCATGTTGTAGATTAAACCAATTGCCTTCCAGTTTACATTGATTCCTTTGTATAGCGCCTGGTTCACTGACTTCTGATGTATATAGAGTAGCACAGAAGTTTTTTAGGATGTGGATGAAATATTGTCAAGTTTAAGAACAAAAAAATCCTAGTTCATTCCCTAATTCACTATTTAAAAAAAAAAAAAGTTCTTTTAGAAACTTGAGGTATTTTGGGTTTGGATTTTTTTCATAGCAACTGTCCACCTCTAACTACTGGTCAACAATGTTTAAGATTTTTTTTAACTGCAATGAGTAAGGGGCTTTTTTATTGAAAACTCACATTTTATTACAATTACTAGTTTCTAAGAGCTAGGTCATGAAGAAATAAGTGATGCGTCTTGGGATTCATGACTCCGTTACAGAAGTGATAGCTGCAAAGGAGAAAGAACATCTTTCATTTTGCAAGGCTATGCTCTGAACTTCATGCTTCTTTGGCTTCTGGATATTCATTTTTTAATTAAATTTCTGTATCTTAACCAATTTTTGCCATAGAAGTTAAGGAATCCAAAGTCGGTTTTGGATTACCAAAACCCAAAGCAAGAGCAGGGATGGGGAAAGAGGGGAAATGTCAACCCAAGGACAAATTTTAAATAAGTCTTACTACTTAGCCCATATACTGGTAGTTTAGATAGGCTGATAGATATATCGAGCAATCAACTGATCAATTACACAGTTAGTTTTGATGTATGCACCCCTTGCATTTCTCTCTTCGCCCTGTCTCTGTCTCTCTATATGTGTATATATCAGTGTGTGTGTATGTATACATATATTTACCGACGTATACACATGAATCACAGCCGTGTATTACCAGTACTGAACCTATATTCTTTCCTACTATCTGTGACACCTGACCCAGAGCAACAGCACTGTGATAAATCATCATAGAGTATGTATACACAGCAACGGCATGGGTACTTCCCTAACACAGTTTCATTTATCAGTTGTTTTCCATGGGAGCACCAGTACTGCCTTGGGGCTGTTGGGGGAACTCTATCTAGAGGATTACCTTCCTTCAATCTAGAAGATCACCTTCCTTCAGGCTGCAGTTGACCCAAACCTGTTATTTTGTTTCTGGTCACCCTGATCATGCTATGCTTCTTCATTGGTCCCCTATTGTCCTTTTCATATACCAAAAAACAAGCCCTGCTCCCAAGGTTGCTTTCCTTCGATGGCCAGCAATGTGCCACTGGTCAGTTGTTTGTAGCCCAAGGCCTCTGGTGTCATGATGTTGCTGGCCTTTCAAGGTCTCATCCCAGGCCTGAAGTCCTCTAGGCTGCATTTTGTTCTAAAGACATAGACGGTTCACTCTACACCAAATAACCACTTAATGTCTTCTAGTCCTTATGCATGTATATACTCCAGAATTGTTTTAGCAGTCTTTATTACACTACACAGATGCATAGAGCTAAAACTCATTTACAGTGTTAAACTTAAGCTTTATGAAAGTATCAGGCACAAGATTCTTTAGGCGTTAATATGAGAAAGCTACCAGAGCTAACTTTTCTTAAGCTTCAGTCTTGCAATTGAAGCTTTTTTGGCCAATGAATAAAGCTGGTTTGACTTTCCTTAGCCTAATCTGTATTTACAAAGAAAAACAGTAGCAAATTTTAGTAAAACTTATTGATTTAGTGGCTAAACAATTCAGACTAAAGACAGAAACATTTCATATGCGTATCCTGTACACTGCCAGACAATCTGAACAGGTTTTTCTGTGGAGATTTACAGTCTGATTAAAAAATGGCTAAATGTTTAAGTGTTCGTTTCTGCTTTAATGCAGCTGAAGATTCTCTTTGGTGGGGAGATAGCAGTGTAGTAATAAATGGCTGTAGTTGCTCTGACTATTATTAGTTGGTAGAACAGTGCTACAGTATTCTTTAATTTATTACTGTACTGCAAACAGTCAGTATGAAGACCGTATTGTTACCGCTAAAAAGAAACTTTGCAGTGGAAAAAGCTGCTGCTCTGTATGATGACCATTGACAAGTTCCCTGGATACACTTATGTACACCTGACTAAAGATTTCACTGGAAAATGGATTGCTTCAAGTAACTCAGAAGGCCTAATATATAGTCTACCTCATTTATTTTTCCAAAGATAGTGGAGCCAGTCATCCCAGCAAAGTGACAACATTTTTCTCTGTACACACAGGGAAGAAAAAAACACTTCTTAGCTGACTCTGTTGGTATTGTACTGAATATAATCACCCTGTTTTTCCTTTCTCCACAAAGCAGAGTAGGGAAACCCGGTGTCCCAGCTGAGTTTATCTATCCTGTTGTCTCATCAACTTATCCTCAAAATGTGTTGGCTTTCTGAAGAAGAAGATGCATCTATTACCTCCAGGCTTGGGTAACTCTGAAGAACAGAAGTGGGACAAAGACAGGTGTACCACAGAAAAAGGTCTTTATAGAACAATCAAGTTAGCATTTATTATCACTGTATGAATGTTAGGAATAGGATGACTGGGGACATTAAATCTATCAAATTTTAAACCACTATTATTATCATCATCATCTTCATCATCATTATTATCTTTATTATTATAAGAAAAGCTCCTCTTCATTTTTCATTTTCTTCTCAGTCCTGAGTAACAGGCATCCAGAAGACCTAACTCTATTCCACAACAATTGTACTCAGCTTTCACACCAACTATTACCTCCTCTCAGTGCAATTCCCCTTTAAAGACCAAGTCAGAAAAATGTGGGATTCCATTTACTATTCCTTAATGACTTATTAGATATGTATAGTATACAATCAAAATTAATTTAACTGGGTTGGGGGAGGAGGGCTTGCATTTGAATCTTAATTTGGATTCTTAGAATTGCAGTAATGTGTAGCAAAGAATTTTCAGGACTTATACACTATTAGTGATGCAGTTCTGTCTTCAGCTTAGGCACTGATGACACCTCTCATTTCCTCCTGGGGGGGAGGAAATCGGAAGGAATTACACACCAGAACTGACTGACATTGTAATTGGAATTCAATAAACATTTCTGTTGGCAACACACGGGCAAGAATAGACTCCATCTCACTCACTTTTAAATGTGGTGGTGCTCTGCAAGGTTAACTGGAGTTGCTCTTTAAAAAAGAAGACCAGCTCAGAATATAAATCCAAGGACACGGTTCTGTCAAATATGATGGTACTGTTATCAAAGAGACTGTTCAAATTACAAATATGCTTTAAAATTAAGTGTCTTTACCTCCTGTTGAGTCCTGGGACTAGTTCCATCAAACCAGGGATTTTAATGTGTATATGTATCTCTGAACCTGTTTTGTTAAATTTATGACTGCATGGTTAGGCTTCTGTGAAGAGCTTGGAGAAAATAGTGCTATGTTGCAGCTGGCCCAACAGCTGCTGTATATGCTTATCTCAAGTGCCTATATTTTCAAGTACGTATTTTCAATGGTATTTTGTAATAAATCATTCTCTCACTAGTTTTAATACCTTAATAAAGGTATTAAAATATATTAGTACTTTCAAATCCATTATTACGCAGTGTGTTTGTCAAAATATATGGAGCATCTCCACTACGAGGAGAGGTTGAGGGAACTGGGCTTGTTCAGCCTGAAGAAGAGAAGGCTGCAAGGGGACCTTATAAATGCCTACAAATATCTGAAGGGTGGGTGTCAGGAGGATGGG
>Ga0065711_1032268_pt1 | contig 27649 bp, 16 predicted proteins | sample Hoacrofraction12_FD_59098 | JGI IMG/M metagenome (GOLD analysis project Ga0065711, IMG submission 59098) | Hoatzin crop microbial communities from Cojedes, Venezuela - Epithelial fraction 12 v2 (version 2) | ecosystem: Host-associated > Birds > Digestive system > Esophagus > Crop | place...
CCCCCAATTCTCTGTTTAATGATTTCAGTTTTGAAATTGAAAACCTTGATATTTTAAGGCACTGCTTTCTGGAGCCACCTGAGTAGAGAACACAGGGATTTGAGCATGGCTTAAGCACATTTAAAATCCAAAGGCAAAAAATATTTGATGTTTATATCCCAATAAAAAAGGAACAAGTCCTGTAGTAGAGTTCTAGCTTGACAATTAACTGTCAAATATGGGAATTTTAAAAAAAAAAGATACAAAAGAAGAAAAAAATTCTCATCAGCTAAAACACCATTTTTTTGAGATCAAGCTAAATAACAATTTTTAAAAGTTGAGATGTAAGTTGTCATAATATTAAACTAAACAATAAAGTGTTATTTGATCTGTTAGTTTACCTTATAATTTACTGAATTTAAAAAACAAAGAGGAAAGAACATTTGAGTATTATATAGCAAGAAATACGGCATATTAAAGATCTTGCTATGTAAGGATGAACATACTGAATATATATGAGGACAAGAGCAGGAGAGATGATAGAAATGAAAGCATGGAAACAGAAATTATTACATCCAACATAGAATCAAACTTGGGGAGGTTTAAATTATAAATGCCTCCGGCCTCAAAACCTGCAGCTTTCTGAGGACTTGCACATCGCTGCTCATCTGTGTCAAAAAATGATGCCTTCATGTGCAGAAAATAGCTTGGGAGGCCACTTACATGGGCCAGCTTCTTAGAGGAAGAAGTTAGGCTTGTTGAGCTGTTACTTGGTTTGCCATAATTGAGCTCTGCTCGTGCTTTGCCTCACAGAGCTCCTTGCAAACAAATGTGTCCGTACCCAGCAATTCCTATGGGACGGAAGAAACCTGTTGGTGCTGCAGAAGGCGACTACTTTTCCTATGAAGCAAGGACCACCTGCCTGTGGTCTTTGCCACGGTCTTTTCTGCTTCCATGTAGAATTTGAAATGGCCTCAAAATGGCTCGATAGACACTATGTTATATTCAATGATAGCATGGTAGCCATGCATTGAGTGTTATATGCACCGATGTTAATGTCAATAAAACTACACCCAGAATTTTGTGCAGAATTAGGACTCCAACCTGGATGAAGTCTGTTGTAGTTTCTGTTTATGCTGTTTTCCATTTTGAGAGATAATCTTCATCTGGAAAAGGAATTAAAATCTGCATGTCTTATAATGTAAAAATATAATAAACATCAAAACACATGAGGAAATTAAATGAGGGAAATGGACAGAGATTTGAGTCCAGTCTTTTGTGGAATTCCTCATAACTTCATATAACAATAAATATGATGTATTTAATAATTTCATATAGCAATAAACAAAAATTTTTCTCAGAAAGAATACTTACTATTTCTTGAACTCTATGCAAAAGTATATTTCTATTTAATAATTTCATATAGCAATAAATAAACATTTTTCTCAGAAAAAATACTTACTATTTCTTGAACTCTATGCAAAAGAAAGAGGGAAATATCTAAAATGAAAGACAGGCATTTTTAATGTAGATTACAGTAGTAAAATCTCAACCTCTGCAGCCATCAGGATCAATGTTACTGTAGGGGTCTGACCCAAAATTCACTGGAGTCTAGGGAGAGATTCGTCTTGAGTTCAATGGGCTTTGGATTAGGTCCTGCAAGCACAGCCAAACCCTGCAAAAATTTGTTCTGCCAAGTTCAAAACCAGATCTTTGAATACAAATAAAACTGAACCTCAATATCATCTCTTCTTGCAATAAATTCTTCTAAGTTCATTGCGTAGAAGGAGCTGAGCTTTCACAATACCTAAAAGCTCCAGTTCCCACATTCCAACAGAAATAAAGAAACCTGGCAGGGCTTTGCTGGTTCCATCCTTTCTTGTCTCCGGGGAAGACCGAAGACAGGACTCCTCACTCTTTGGTGGAACTCGCTCTCTGTTCCCACGTGAAAGTGGGTAGGAATCTCTACCACAATTACAGTTCACAGGATGGGAGAGAGATGAAAAATGCATCCTTCTTTTATTTGGTTTCCTCAGAGATTATGGATACAAATCTTATGCCCAGATGGAAGAGAGGCCTTCTTTTTTTCTTGCCCTCTCCACAACTTCTTGGCTTCCATCTCTTATTTGGAAGTCAGTTTTATTTATCTGTGGAAATGTGCAGGCTGGACAGTTGTGGCCATATTTCACTTATTTGCAGTCCTATGACTTTAATTGCTTTGGTTTTTTGTGGTCCTCATTTCCCTACTGCGTTCACTCATCACTGCAAAAACAATAAATCCCAAGACTAATCCCCTGGCTCTGTAGCATATTGAATGCACTTAGTGTCCTCCGGAGAGCTGCGGCAGCCGTCACACCTCCCCGACTGCTCACTGTGTGGGCACTCCCTGTCTTCTTCATTCCCATCTGGCACGTGCAAACCTAGGGCTGAACTGATAAAACCATATAGATGGTCTCTAATATAGCTGGCCAGCATTCAAACGCAGGTTTATTTACATATTACAGCCCTGTTTGATAATGTGGGTCAAGGGATTCTGCAGGGATGGCTGGTCTCTCCATCGCTGCTGGCCGGCGCGGGTGTGGGGTTTAGGGCTGGGTTGGAAAAACAGTGAACTTCAGCAGCTTTTACTAGCTTTTTTCATTAGTTGAGGAGTAACATATATCAGCAAGTCTTGCATTACACAGGGCAGATTTTTCTAAACAGCTCTTCCTGTGGTATTCCTCTGCCAATAATACTTTAATTTAAACTAAATAGCATCATGGGAACTCAGTAACCTGGCTCACCATGCTCCACAAACAGTTTTGTTTAGGTGAGACAAAGCGACGGTGCTTCCGCTTTCATTAGTCACAGTTAAGTCTGAGTATCATCTGTCCTCTGTGTATGTATGAAAGCTAAAAAAATATTGGATAATGCTCAACTACATTTCTCTTCCCTCTCTCTCTTTTCTTTTTTCAGATTGTTTCATATTTAAGATATCTTTTGTTCTGCAGAGTAGCAAACTGAAAGGCAATCTGTAACAAATCTTTCTGTTTTCAGGAGAATCTGATACTGACTTTTCTCTTAACCTCTACCTGACAAGACAATGTTTTGATTTTCTTTAAAAATTCAAATATGTGAAGAAATGATGGAAAAGTAACACTTGGTTTCTTCCCACCCTGCACTTTGTTCATTACCCATAGCTAAAACTCTTAGCTCATCATTAACTCTAAACTGTTAGAAGAAGGTACGTAGCATGGCTTTACAGGTCACTGAAGAAAGGAATGCGGCTTTGTGGGATTTTAGGAAAAGTAAGAGAATGGAATTTTTTCCCCTCACAGTTTTTAATTTTTCATGAAATTTCAGTTTCTTTAAAACATTTCCGTGCTCATGTGGCTTTTCTCTTATTTATTACAAAAACAAGTATGCCAATAGCATTTATCAGGCTCTTCTTAGCAAAGGCTCATGTCCTTTGGTAACAGAAATATCTCAGGGGGATGGCAAGTCACATTTTGTGAGAAGATCCACTGTCTTTGCTATTAAAGTTATTTTAGCTGACTTCAAAAACAGGTATAAAAATAATTCCCAGACAAGCTCTCTTAAACGTATGCAATACTCTAGCTCCATAAGGCATTGTAATACCTGGGTTTAGCAGTCATAATCCCTACATTTTTCCTGTATAATATATGCATAAAAATACACACATACACATAGATTTGCTATTTTAAATACAGGCCTCATTTAAGTTTACTTTCTATGGGTCAGGACACATGGATTTAAGTTAAAGCAACAGCGAATTTAATGTTTCTCTCTGGTTAACATGAACAAACATCTCTGCATGCAGAGTTCATGAATCGACTTCAATACACTCAGCAGAACAGCTTGACAATTTTACCAGATCCCATGCAACACAAATTTAAGATATATGGTCACTGGCTAAAGAGCTACAGAACAGATGACTCTCCCCAACAAATGTATTCATTGTCGACTTCCTCCAGTTTTAGCTACCAACTAGTTTATTCTATCCAAAGATATTTTTATTAAAACCAATTAGCTGTTGCAAACAATAGAGTAAAAGGGGACACTGAGAATTTTTATTCTAAAATGAGCTTTGTTTTGCTTTCACAAAAGTATCATTAATTTCACTCACAGCTATTTATTTTCATATCAAATTCAGAACCCAATCATTATGTATAAGCCAAAAAAAGTGGAAATAAAGAGAGAAAAAAATAACACGTAGATGGAATGAAATGTACTACTGACAGAATTCTGATCATGAGCACATACCCTTATTTTCCCAATAAATCTGTAGCAAATTTCTGTTACTTCCAAAATACTAATTAAGAACTTTTTCTCTCAAGACTGATATATCTGTATCACCTAGCATTAAAAAGCATTGGGGACTTTTTTTTTTCCCTTCTTGGTTAATCTAGGACAAATCTTACTAAGGAAAAGTATAACCATCGGTTCGAAGACAGCCATCAGACAGCAACAGGGCAGTTCTCTGCTCATGCTGCCAGTGTTTACTGCCTGACAGACCCCCTTGTTCTCTCCATATAGACTTGCAGATTACTCCTGCAATAGAAAGAAGGCAATTTCTATAGAAAAAGGCACTTATTAGGTTAAAGGATACTATTTTGGGGTTAAGTGGGAGGGAAGCACCGCACTTTTCAGGAACTTGAGAAGAGCATCTTCTTGATAGCAGCCTGCTTCTTCCCTGACTGCATCAGCCGGTGCAGTATGGCAGAGCAGGGCTTGCCTCTGGTGTGTCCTGACTACAGCCGCTATGTGACGCTGGCTCTGACACGTGGAAGTAGCTCCGTGCAGTAATTTGCCAAGAATTAGAAAGAGGAAACTCAAAAACACACAGCAGACAGAGATGATGTCCAAATGTTTGGAAAAAAGATAACTTTTTATGGAGGCTGAACTTTCTGTAGCCAAAACTACTTCGTTTGCTCTGAAGATTGTTGATTCACTGTCTTTTATTATTTTAGTATGTCTCTGTTAAAATAACAATGTATTAGGAGCCAAATCCTCGGCTGGAATAAATTGTCTGGTTTATCCACCTACCTTCATACACCCCACCCTTTCTGCTCCGGCCTGCAGTGTTAAATCCCACTTCGGCTTCATCAGTAAAAGCCTTTTCCAAGTTAAATTGCTGGAGGTAAACACAGGAAAAGCCTTTTCCTGTTGTTGCTGATACTGCTCAGAGGCTTAGCACGGATTGTTCAGGCTAAGGATGTAATTGCAATGTCTAATCTGAGATGTCTTTAAATCTTGGATGCAGTTCGTTAGACAGATATTTTCTGCTTCTTTTTTCCGAAACTTAAGCATCACAAAAACAAGAATGTATAATGTTGGAGTCACAAAAACCCGCCTTAGGCAGCATAGCAAGACAATGGTGTTCCTAGACGAGATTTTTAAAATCTGAAAACAGTGTTTCTAGGAAACTTTGCCAAAGCACTTTGGAACCTCTTTCTAGCAACGTGACATACAATAGGCTGTGACTGAAAGAATATAAAAAAAAAATATTCAGGGCATGAAATGCTTTTACCCCTAACAGCCTGATTGAGTAACAAAATAATTATTCAACATTTGTTTTCCATAGCGCCCACAATGTTACAGGTGCTTCTTAAAGGCAGCTCCTGCCCAGAGACCCACTGTGGCTGGCTAAGGGGCTTTTACCATGCTTTGCAGGGAGAGGGGTGGCGAAATTTCCTTCTAACACATACCGCTGGGGTGAAATCTGGTTAAAACATCTCGATTACTATTTCATCCATTTTTACACTTCAAACACTCATGAAAAATGGGACTAAAACATATGAACATGAAGAAATATTGCGACACTGAGCGGCAGTGAGCAATTATGTTTCTCTGTAATAGAATGTATTCAGAATCTACTCCAGCTATTTTACTCATGATTTTATATAACGAAATGTAATAAAACACCCATTCATTTTCAGATCTTATATTTTTGATAACATAAGCAAAAATGAACTGGATAATCCCATTTCTCTAATTAGATTGTGAAATGCTGCATATATTCAAGAACTGTTTGGCAGCCAGTCAAATCACTAACAGAAGATCCTTTATTTTTCTAATTTGCTGCAAAAGTCTGAAATCAAGTTCTTTCCGTATTTCCATGTTTGCTTTATGTGTTGTAGCACATCACTAATTCCCAGATGAGTCTTGCAGGTGTTTGGGGCATGTTGAGTGTACTTCTCCTTTTAATCAATGTGTATAAACTGATATATATGATATTTCAAATCATCCAACACACAGTTTTTATTGCTTAACTTCTTTCTTTTGTATAAAACCCTTTAAATCTCTTTTTTGGTGCCCTTTATTGTCCTGACTTTTTTTGCCCCCACACTGTTTCATAATTTTTTAAAGACGGTGGGCCTCTCTGCGTTTGATAAAGAATAAATATGAGCACAATTCCTGTGGATTTACATTGGCATAAATGGTGGGAGAATCAGGTCTAGTATATCACCATCTCTTTTCAAGCTACTGTCTTTCATCCTCCTTAATACCTTGGAAACGATATTATTTTCTTCTGTTAAATCTTATCCGTGTTCCCATTCTACGCAGAAACAAACAAAACCCAGTTATCTCTGGTGAAGTCCTGCAAATTATAACCTTCCACCCCAAAATGACAGCTTAATCTTCCAGGAAACATCACAGACAGACAGTATGTGGGCTCTGGGAGACAGTAGTTCACTGTGGCATATGAAGTTGGACCAAGGGACATGTGAAGGGATACAAGGACTGAATAATTAATTTTCCTTCTGATTTTTTAAATCGATTCACACAGAAAGGTCTTAATGTAACTGGCCTCAGGTTTTCACTCTTGAAGAGCCCTCTGTCATTAAGGTGGGCTTCATTTTCCACTTTTAGTAAAATAAGTACACTGTGTTATATTTAATAGCTTTCAGACAATGCTGTAAGCATAAAAAATATTTAGTTTTAGACCTACACAAATATGCACCTTAATTTATATTCACTGTAAGCACTGCCGCTGTACAGGCTATGGGTGAGTGTATCAGGACAGCAAGGCAAGGAGTTGTGCACCTCATCTCTCCCAGTCTCCTTTTCCATTGAAAGCTGTCTGCCAGCAAACCCCAGACACAAACGGGCAACAGGCTGGGTGGTGCTGACAACGTCCCTCTCCTCCATCCCTAACCGAAGCGGATGCTGGTACCAGCCCACCGTGACCCACAAGCTCAGGGGTGCTGTGGTGGGGGTGCTGGGTCCAGCTGGCGCCGTAGCTCAGCAGCTGTTCCTATGCTGCGGAGGAACAACTTTCTGTTCCTGTTACTCCAGCTGTTTAAAAATCATGCATCCCAGAGCCGAAGGAGGGAAATTGCAGGCCCCAGGATGCATGCGCTCGTCCGACCCTTCCTGGTGCACAATGGCAGGAAGGCACTGCTGTGGCTTCTCTGGGACCTGGGTGGCCTGATCTAATGCTGTGAAAGAAATACAGCGAGCATGCACAGTAAATCTGTGTACAATACATGAGCTCTGTGTTAAGGGACAAGTAATGCTAGATACTTTTTCAGCTGCGTTATGAAAATGTCTTGTCTGCTGGCTGTAGATGCTAATTAACCCTGTGGCATCTTCATGCATAAAACCCATTTACCTTTATCAAATAACCATAATGATTATGTATCCATGCTTTTTTTCCTCCCTCACATGTCCTCATACTGAACTACTATGCCTACTACTGAAACAAAATATACCGTGGTTATCTATTTTTGTACAGCTAAAGAGCGGTGTCAGCTCTGCCCCAGAACTTCACCAGTGAACCAAGAGAAAAAAAACCTGAAGGCATAATAGAAGGTAATCTTTATGTGGACAGGTATATGCTACGCAGGCACAGACAGGCACCAAAATGCAGCTATCCTGCAATGGTAGTCTGATGGCAAGGTCTATATGCTGTGTTTGTGTCCGGGGAAGTTAATGTTTGGACGCTGCTTACGTGGCAGTGCCCTGCTGGACTGATCGTGGGCTCCTGTTTCAAGCCCTGCCAAGCTCTCACCTCAGTGACACCTTGGTGACGTATCTTGATTTGCCCCACCTTGATACTTTGATATGTTCCACAGAAAAATCATACAAGATATAAATCAACCAGTTTGATTTATTCTGTTTTAAAAACTGTTATGTTATTCTCTTGATGTGAAAACTGCATATAGAAGCCCAATTTTGCTACTTAAATTGACTTAAAGTGTGGTCTAGGTAGTCATCACTGATAATTTTAGCAGTATGCTCACCCTGCACTCCCTGACGCAGATGATCAGCCTGTATGAGCTCTCAGCATAACTGCAAGTAGCTCATTGTTGTTCAGACATACATATGGATTTGGTCAGTAGAGGACCACTACAGTGGGTGGGTTTCACCAAGGCAAAGCCTGTAATGCTCACTGTTTCTCCAACCATGGTATGAAACAGCAGAACATATAGAAAAGACAGAGACTGCGTTCAGTTCCTGGTAACTTTGCTGCCTGTTTGAGAGCTCAAAACATTTCAGATCACAGAGGTAAGTGAATTTTTTAAGCCATCACTAAGACACCCAGAAGGGGGGCAAGTGATTTCAAATCGTACAAAGTCTCAGCCCCCTGCTCTTTCTGACATAGTCAGTGACATAAAGTGTGTGGATCTGCATTTAAAGTTACTACAGAGACAAAGCAAACAAACCCTGAAGCCTATTAGAAATATCTAATCAAGACAGAAAAATTGCACTACAAATGTATGATAAACAAAACACTTGTTATGAGTACCTCAAAAACCAATTACAAATGCAAGATTGTAAAGATCAACAATAAAAATTAAAGGTAAAAAAACCCAAAACAAATGTCTCCTAAATTAATGACAATATTTATAGAATAGATCTAAGCACAGACCTAATATTTAGCTTTATTTAAATATTGGCTCCCAAGAGAATTAAAAAACCAGCTGGTATTGTTGATCTAATAGCGCCATGTCAGCCCCAGCAGACAGAGTAAGAACTGTGTGAGGTTCAATATCAACAAGCTATAGACTTGGAAAGATTGACTTTACTGCTTTTTTTAATGTCTAAATGTTGTGCTGTGATGAGAGTGGAATTAGATGAAATTCTAGAGCAAATATACAGTTTAAGCCCTAATTCATTTAGTCATTTTAAGCAAAGGGAGAAATATATATCACCCTACTTTTTACCACCAGCTGAACTACATACTATATCAACAGCGAACATCCACTGGCTTGGCTTCTGGAGCTCAGGAACTTTGTTCTTTGTAGTTCACTTTGGTTTTCAGGAGGGATCTGCAAGGCTAAGTTATAAACCTAGCGATCGTAATTCAGTTCTTCATTAGTCACCTATTCAGAGGAGGTTTTTCTGGTTTTTTTTTCTGTCTGTTTTTTCAAAACCTTACAAAATTAGGCAGTCTGTCTAGGTGCTTATTTGTGGATTATAATGTCTAAGTTTTGGCAATGGAAATAGCATTTAGACTCCTTTATCTTCTAAATAAATGTAATGAAAAACAACAACAAGTAAACCCAGAAAAGGATTTTGTCCTAAGGTAGTTAGCCAAAATGTTAATTATCCCCAGTATGACTTTGTGGTCTATGCAGGATACTGTTCAGTTATAGCTCTCCACTGCCTTTCTACACGATACACTTTTATTCTGTGTTCCTGAGAAAATATCAGGGGCTTGTTCAGCATTTAAGGATCTACTATGTGAGAACGATGAAATATAGGTAATGACATTGACTTAATTAACAACAGAAAAAGTCATGTTTCTGACTGCCGAACAAAACACGAATTCCAGTTCATGTTTTCATCCTTTGTGACCTTGCATTCGATATGGTATAGCTGTGGATGTTGGCTCTGTCTGACTGCGATGCTTAGACTTCTCTGATTTGTGTCTTTCAAACAAGGGACCAGTGATCCACCACTAGAAAACTAAAACAAGAGCTTGTACCTTTTTAGACCCAGCCAGGATTGCAATTAGGAGACATCTCCAGAGAATGCCAATGCAATTGAAATTTGCACTCTGATATCTAGAAGATATTTTGGTAAATTCAGACAGAGCAAGCTGAGGTTTAGTGGGAAAATAAAGAGCAGAACTACGCGCTAACTATGCTTTTCTCCACTGTATTCATCCCTTCTCTCCAAACCAGTATGGCAATGGCCTATGAGTTATCATTAGTGTTTTAGTCTCGTGTATCATGGGGATAATATTGAATCCTGATAAGCAGAGGAATATTAGAGAAGACAAAAAAGATTGGTACCATTACGTGCATAGAGTCTGTAGTCAGAGCAAGAGCTCAATTCAGCATCTTCAGATATCAGTCAGAACTAACAAGGACTTTGCAATCACCTTAGGCAGCTTCATAGCTTGCCAGTATGTGTTTGCATTTCTAAATTTACACACACACATGTATTAGTACGAGGCTGATGACAAACTAAAATCTGGTTTGTTGGTGCCAAAATTGATTCCAGACTGCACGTATAGAGTTATAGAAACAACTTCCATGTCCAGAGGTTGTGGAATGTGTAGGAGGGCAGGAGAGCAGCCAATTCCCCTGCCCAGCCCAGCACACACACAAAAAACAACCAAGGAACTACTTGAGTCGCACTGTACCCAGGCAACAAATAGAGTGACAAATAGCGTACGCGGGTCTGACCTGTGCCTCCTCCTTCTTATGTTAAGGGAACAAAGCAAAACACTGGGGGGAAGCCTCTGTAATGCCCCAAACACCTCCTGCCTGGAAAGACATTTCTTCCCTCCAGCTTTTCCAGCTTGGCTCTTCTCCACCGCGTGTGGAGCAAATGTCAGAATAATCCCGACATAGAAATCTCTTACCATGCTCTAAAGTCTGTCCACACATGGGGAAAAAAATATGAAATACATGTATCAATATGGGATTTCCCTAACTGACAAATACCTGTAGATAAATACTTTTAGCTGTCAGGTAAAGCCAGGAACAGGCCCAACAGTATGCTACTGATGTGATGTACTGCATCATCTAATATACATATCTAATATGCCCCTTTTTCTTCTTTATATTTATTTATACTGAGAGCCCATAAGCTTTTACTAAGCATTTTTGAAGAAATAACAGAAAAGCGCTTCTAAAGCTCATTTTATAGGGAAAATTTCTTTTTTTTTTTCTTCCTATTCCTGCATATCTTTATCCCCTCTGGAATGATTTCTCAGTGATATATAGTGCTAGATGCTCTTTACCATCAGTTTCTTGGCATTAAATTGCACCCAGTTTAGATTCTAACACATCCGGCTGAACAATAAAGTTTTTGGAAAAATTTGAGATCTGACACACAGGAGCTGTACATAATTTTTCTTTAATGTTCCTACAGGCATCTTTTGCATTCAGGAGACCATTTCATAGCACCAGACTATTTTTTTTTTACTGTTTAATATTCCCCCTTTTTTGGATCAGGTCAATGAGAGGAGCAGAAACTATTTGGGTTAAATTTCAATAATATTCTTGCAAACCAAAACTTTATATTTCTTTTTGTCATCTGAAGATGGACATTGTCTCTAAAATAACTAGTTGTCTTACAAACCTGGATTTGACCTTCATTCTTCATCCTGAAATTCAAAGATTTGGCCCTATTTCAGCAACAACCCCTGAGTCACATCAGCTTTGGAATGACCTGAAATCTCAGTCAAAGTATTTTTTCAGGTCTGATAGCAATTTCAGTATATCTTCATCTAGAATCTGCTGCATTTTCTATAATGCTCAGACACAGAGAAATTAATTAGGATACCCCTAATTCAGCACTAGCCGTTGACCTTACAAGCACAGGACAATCCTCTGAACCAGAGCCAAAGCTGTGCATGGACCCAGGCTGAGATTTACCAGCACTGTGGGCAAGCACTGGGGTCCACATTCACTTGGGGAGCAGTGGTACCTGGAGTCTCTCTTTATGCTCCCAGTCCCAGCTGCATACCTTGTGTCATGAAATGCACTGCAAACAGCATTTTGCTCTTCTCTGGACATCTGGGAAGGAGGACTTCAGGTCACTACATAGCACACACCTAATGTGCAGCCTGGGGGCAAAAACTGACCTACCAAATCCTATTTCTTCAGCTAGATGGGTGTAGCCAAAGCTATATTATGTATTCCTACTGACCAAAGTTCTCATAAAATTCTATAAGCCCTTTCCTTGTGCCTGGTGATAGAGTCACCAAACAAAATTTTTCTCAGGTCTTCCAGTTTCTTGCTTTGTGAACACCAGGCCAAAATAATATCGGGATACTACATTCTGTATTATGTTGTACAGTGGCCAGCATGCTGCATGCAGACTGAATTTTTTAATATCAAAGCTATCCTCCTCCTCATTACATGTTGAACCACACAAAAGCCTACATTTCCTACATATACTTCTAACGCACCATTTATAAAAGATAAGCTAACATGTTGCCTACGAGCTGTAATTAAATCAATAATTCCTCTTGGAGTTCTCATTAACTAGTACAGTAGGAATAGCCATAGCCTGAGGTACTCCTTCCTGCCTGCAGTTTTATTTTGTTTTTCTGCACGTCTGCTTCCTATCGTGCCTTTTAATACTAACACCTCGAATGTGAATGATTCCCCTAGGCTTTCTGGCTGGCCACCGTTCTATTGTTTTTCTCCTTTAAAAAATAATAGTAAAAAAACCTGACCTAAATGATTCTGTTCTTGATAAAGCACTAGTGTCCTCACTGAATCTTTATGATATAGCGTCTTTACGTAATTAATGCTTAAAGAAGGGAATTAGATATTTCTTTATGAAGTTTATTGTTACACATTGTACAAGATTTGAGATTCTTTGGTATAAGCCAAATTGTTCGCTTGTTGAAGATCTTCTTTTATGTATGTGTGTAGAAAAGCAGGATGGCCCAGTGGTATAACCCGATTTCCAGAAATCTGGGTTCAATTCCCTACCACAGCACAGATTTTATATGATGCACTCTTAGCTAAGTCACGTAGAGTTTGACTTTCCTGTATTTTTAGATCCCTTTTACCTGGAAAGGGCTGGATAACCTGGAGCTTAGCATTGGTGACTCACCAATGAGAAGATGGGAAGGGCAGTGCTTCATATGGTATGCACAGGAACCACCCCTCGGAGCTGGTCAAAAAGGAACAGACGAGCAGGAGCATATCTCAGATAGCAGCTTTCCCTAATACAGGTATCTTTGGACTGCAGGCAGGTGCTCGATATATTAAATTACTTTCTGTCAAAGATTCAGAGCAGATTTGACCATCCATCCGCATCAGCAACGGATAATAAGATACTTTTGGATGAAGTTGGGTACATTTCAAGGCAAAGGCTGTAGTAATTGCACAGCATGTTGAAGATCCTCTGCCTGATGCTGTTCAAACTCATATCAGACCTCCAGATATTTTCCCTAACACTGAGAAATTGACTGCTGCCAGCGTGGGGGTTTCTTCACCTTCCTATTGAGCAGTTTTTCATCACAAGACAGCCAGCTTTACAGAGCTAGAAAGGAGAGTAAGAGTTAATGTGGCCTCATAGCACATATGATAGGGAGACCAAAGTCACAGATTGTAGTTCTTACTCTAAGAAGTGTTTACGCTTTCACTGATGAGAGTTTAATGGAAAGTACATTGACCTAACCTAACTGCTTCTGCACCCATGCTTGTGAAGGAAAAAAAAAAAAAAAGGGCAACTCTGTAGGTCCTTTCCATTCTGCAGGCATTTATTGCTTGCTTGTTAATCAACCGAGCAAAATTTAAATCATCTCAGGATATGGGACTGAATTGCCATTTTCCCTCGCTCTTTTGTGTTTCACATCTTCCAGAGTTCAGCATTTGCTGAAAGAGGAAGAGCAAGGAGAGAGGAAGATGAAGTAGAAAAGAGCCCTGCCATGTTTCTGATTAGCATCGGAGCCGTAAATGATTTGGACTGTTCAGAAGCTATTTATATTTTATAAGATATGTTTTTCTCACACTTACTATTTAATTGCATTATAGAAGGATTCCTCCTCTGTCATTGCTGGTTCAAAAGCAGGGAGTACCCAGATGTTATACTCTCCTTGTGTGAGCAAAGCAGAGAAGCACTTCATTTCCAGACGGGCACTAATTGTGTCTGTCTTTCCTTTGTTTTTGTGAGGTCTAGTATATCAAACAGGATATGTTAGAGGCCCCAATTCAAGTACACAATTCACTTTATGCAAATGTTTATGAGCATAACTGAGTAGGAATGGCTTGGCCATGTTAGGAGTTAGGAAAAAGGAATAGTTTGAATAGTATATGTCCAAAATCATGAAGATTCAACCACAGACGTCTGAGCAAAACTCTTGAAAAGAAAACAAAAGTCCAGATATGAGCAATCTTGTTTATCAGTGAAGTTCATGAACTCATTTGTCCCTTAAAGGGAGGGTGAAAAAAAAAAAGCTCAAAAATATATTCACAAAGGGAAGAATAGGGAAAACGTTTTATTCTAAGATCATAGTGTTCAGATTATGGGCAATTTAATAGGGTATGCTCATACAAAAACGTTTTTCATAAAAGGATGGAGTCTTTTTGACAAAGTGCCTCCTGTAGTAGATTTTGTTTCTTTTTCTGTTATAAATTCCTGGTAATCTTCAGAAGGCAAGAGCCTGTAAACAGTGTGGCTGCTCAACATTCAGTCCTTCAAAATTATGTTAAGCTTGCATGTCTTTGGAGGGTCCGTTTCTCCTTCATTTGTCACTTGCTGCACCACCTTCCCCTTCATTCTCCACGAGGTGCCAAAGCTTCGTGCACCCCACGCCAGCAATGCCATGAGGAGATGGATGGAGGGCCACCTTGGGCACAGACCCATGAAAGCAGCTCTCAGCACAGCACTGTTTCACAGGTACTAGATCAGCACTATGTCTGGTGCACTCGTTCTGGATTTTCAGTATTTTCCGATGGCAAACAGAGGCGTTGCATATGATATAGTTGGTGCTGACAGAACAAAATGCACACTGCAGCCTGGATGTAACACATTTACCTGCGAAATGCATCAGCTCTACTCTCTCCACAACAATCTTAAGATTACGGATTTGAGTTTTTTTGTGACACATTTGGCAATCAAGAAAGAACTCTTCCTTGGCCAAACAGGGAAGGATAACAGGCTAGAAAACAGAATTCAAAATATACCTCAGTTTTTAAAAGAGTCTTTTCTACTAGTCCCTCCCTCTGTAAAAGTCACATAGAAAGACAAAGCGTCAAGACTATGAAACCTTTGTTCGGAACACTTTGGGTCTGGCTGGTTTCTATTTATAAATCACAATAACAGAAATACTGCAAAAAGAAAATGCCATCAAGCTGAAAATTAGAGCTGAAAGCTGATAGGATGGGAGTTCTGGTCCCAGCGGTTTGTGAGCACTGGTTTAACAGTTCTTTTTTTCCCCCCTTCCCAACTGCTTACTGCTTCCTTTGGTCTGTTCAGTTTTGCAAACTAAACATCAGCCATCATCTCTAGCAATTTAGCCCTAACAGTTTCTACCTAACAGGCCAATCCTTCAATTTTCCATACTTTTGCAAGTTCTCTTTGAGGATTCATTTCTATTTCCCTGAAATTCTTTATCTGACCAACTATTCTAGATGCTTGCAAAATATCTTCTAAGAGACATTTGGTCTCTTAGATGCTGCCAACTCTTGTTTCTCTGAAGCTGTTGCATTTAGTTTGGTTTCCAATGCACTTTTTGGAAGCTTTTAGTTACAGAAGCTTCAGAACTTTTCCCATTGTGTTTGGTATTCATGCCCCCGGCCCTTCAAGAAAAGCAATAAATGAAGACATACTCAGATGTTTCCATACTCAAATTCTTGTACAATTTCCTTCACTTCAGAGCAAAAATTTATTTACATAGTTTTCTTCACTAATTTCTTGTATCAACAGCCTCGTTCTACTGTGTTTCTCAGCAGTCTAATTTGCTTTATCATTTCAGCTGTGTGAGTTATTCATACACACTCTGAAACAGAGTAAAAGAAAGCTACTCCGTGACTATGGCCCATAATGCATACTTTGATCTTCAGGAGCCTCACAAAGATTAACTAATCTGCATTGCCATACCACAGCACGGAAATAAAAACAGTTGTTCTAAGATTTTATCCCTAAGGTATTCTGACTTTTTTTGGCGTCCACAAATCACAGTGACAAAGCCAAAGTCCTTCAAAGTTTCTCAAGAAGACATGTCAGAATTACTGTAAAAAGTAAGGCTTCAGGAAACATCTGATTCAATGTCTTTTCATTTTACTGCTTATCCTTCAACTGGCTATGACATTCTTAAAGAATAAAAGTTGAAGAGCAGACCCCTTTTCTTCCTCAAATTCTTTTCTAAAAACACTGCTGTAGCGTAAGCAACTTGGAGAGGTTGCTCATGCTTTCCACCAGAAAATAAATTTAGAAGCTATAAATAGCACATGTGCATGCAGAAACAACTTTACCCTATAGGCTTCATGTATAATTCCAGTTGTTTTCTGTGTTTTGTGTACATTAGAAAACAAGCTCTATACAGTGTATGGTTGATATTCTAAGTTACAATGAAGTATAAGGAAATAGCACTAAATCATTATTGTTTGCTGAAATGTCAAAAGGGCTTTAGCTGACATAACACTGTGGAAGACTGGCTGTGACTCCCACCAAGCTGAAAGGTACCATTTTCGTGGAAGCATGGCAGAGATGACAAACTCTGTTGTGGTGCCTTCCTCACACTGCTTTCATTTTCTTCAGCTTCCTGATGAGACTTCTTTGTTCAACTAGGTGTGGACATAGAAAACTTGCAGACTTGTAAGCTTTCAGTAGGTAATCAAGAAGCAGCGAGTGCTTAGCAGCACACACAACTGGATAATGACCTTAATAAAACTGCCTTTTCACAGACAGGCCCCAGAATTTGGCAAGCCATGCTTCCAGTCACTAATTAAAAAGCAGCCAAGCCAAATGTGTTTGCACAAGTGTCATGGTCACATTTCTGTCTTCATGATAGTTATGTGATCAGCATCAAAACTGCTTATTAGAGGTGCTTCTAGAAACGCTCTAGGAACAGAGTTTTTGAATTTTGGGTGACAGTTACTTTAGCTGCTTGGGCAATTAGGCAGCTGCATAATTTTCTCCATGTCTGTGAAAAAAAGGTTAACCAAGCGCGTAATGGATGCTGAAGAAAAATGACAGTCACTGTTTGTGTATTTCTGTCAGGATGAAAGATAACACTTCACAGCTGCCCTGGCACATCTCATTTTGAAAATCAGTCCTTAGTTACTTTCCTGATGCTACAAGCAACCTCAGTTAGACGAGTCAATATGTTACACAAGAAAAATCTTCAAAGATTTGTTGGTCCAAAACCTACCCCATGAAGATTTTCCAGATTTGTAGGAGTTAGAGAACAACGGGGAAGGTCCTCAGCTATGTTAGATGTGCATAAGTTTAAGAGAAAATGCCTCTCCATATAGTTTAGTTGTGAAAGAGTGGCGTTTCAGGCTGTTGGAAAAGCTTTCTGGGCTTTCCTGCCTGCCCTGGGTAATTTCCAACAGGCCTAGCAGAAGCTGTGTGAGATGAAGAATGCCTAAGTTACAAAGGGTATTATAAAACATCATATAATATTTATTTTCAGAGGCAGTATGACTGGCCTTGGATTTTAGTCACAATTATCATGAATTTCACTGACATTTCCTTACTAGTGTCTGTAACTGCTGCTTCTGTGCAGGGTACATTGGGCAATTTCATTAAAAAAAGTGAATTATAAAAATTGAACCTTCATCTTCGTGACAGGCTTTTAAAGGGCTGACACCAAGCTGTGTGAGGAGACTTGAAAAGAGCTCACTTCTTACCATTAAAAAATGTGAAAAGGTGGGTTTAACACTGGTTGTACATTCCAGTCTGACACCTCTTACATTAAAGTATATTGTAAGTAGAAACTCTTTGATACAAAGATTTAAAAGCTGAATGTAAATGTGTTATGCTTTAATCCACGGAAGATCAGGTCCCAGTAATTCACTATTTAAAGAATGTGTAATACATGACCCAAAACTGGAAGAACAGTCAGACCTCAATAACATTAAAAAAAAAGAAAAATACATGACAAGTGCTTATTTTCGCAAGACTAGCCTGACAGTTTCTTGATAGTCCTTTCAGAGGTGAAAATTCAAATGCAACTTCTACAATTCAACAAATCTAATTAAGAAACAATTAGAATAATGATCACCAGACACTTTTGGCAAGAACAAATACACCTTCTTCCATTCATTCATCCTTGTCATTAGAGCTGTTAATTATTATAGCATTACAGATGTGTACTCTGACAAAAAGTAGTAATAGGGGAGAGTATAAGAACACAATTGATGAAAACCTGAAAGAGCTCAAGGTTTTGTATTCCTTGCAGTGCATTTTGTGAGCCTGTGGAACTCATGGGTAAATTAGAATTTTTACTGTGCCCACCACCTAAATCCCACACTTTTCAAAAGCTGGATTTTCTGAAAGCTTTCCCGTGAAAGCTTCGGTTTCACTCTCTATTCTAGAAAGCATATCCTCAAAGCCATCCTGCTCTAAGTGGGTACTTTACACACCGTAGACTGTGAGAACAGCCTAGAAAGACTTCTTGGCAGAAGTAGTGAAGTTACTCTGAAGAGCAGACATCCACAAGGAAGTTGTACAAGCTGACCTAAACAACTGCCAGTAAAACTGAATATTGAATGGGATCACTCTGCGTTCTGTATATGTCACTTACTTTACAGAGGCCATATTGTTCTCCACGTCTCTTTTGTGAAATCTTGTGCCACAGAAACCATATGAACCGACTTCAGAAATAGAAAAACATGGACAGCTGACATAAACTCCTGATTTTACCCCTGTAATTAGGATCACCACGGTATGGAGCTTTAGAACAACAACTGAGATTGAAAGGAAGATCATGGAGAGATCGAAATGGTGGATGAGAACCAGGTCAGGATACAACAAATTCCTAGCACTGGAAGAAATGTCTTATTGGATCTGAAACCTGTCATAAATTCAGGGCTAACTGTTGCAGCAGATTCCAATCTGGAGCAATACCTTTAACTTACATAAAGTCCTTGTCTGAGAGGGGGCAATACATATGTTTTGATTGTTTTTTAAAGGCAGTTGTTGTTAGACAGGGGCTCATTGATTTGAGTCCCCCAGAAATCTTCCTAGCACAAAAACATTTTGTAGGTGAGAAGGTCAAAAGTGAGTGCCTTTTAGCACAGGAGAGCTCAGTTTATCAAATGACCCTGCGATTTGTCATGCTGACAGCATTATCACACTACATCTGTTACATATGCTGACATACTGCATATAACATGCATATATGCAGTGAGGTTTTTTTCATTATTTTGTGCTGTATATGTATGCTTATAAACTTTGAGATAGACACACACAGGAGGACTCTGCTCTTTGTCTGTTTCATTCTCCAGGATCACACACATCAAGCAGACAAAAGGCACTGGCAATGTTTCTGTAAATATTCAGTTTTGACATCAACAAATTAATTGTTATTTTACAGCTTTATCCTAGATTGTCTGTGGCCATGCATGTTTCTTCTAGTTAGTATTTAAGCACCTGTGTCCACAAGCATAACTGGAAATAAGATTCTCCTTTGGGCTCTTAGTCTTGTGCCTCCAAGACAGAAGGGTCAATTTTCTCTATAAAATATCTCAGGGGCTTTGCTAATGCCAGCTTACCCATTTAGCCTATCAAGAGAATTAATTTTGAAAGAAAAATGGATGCTCCTCTTTCAGCTCTTGGTCATTTTGCCTACTTGCTGAATGTGCTTTTTTTTTGCCGAGCAACTGGACGGTAATGGGAAGAAATGACCAGTTGCCATTGAATTATTGCTGCTTGTATAAAATCCACTAACTCAGAGAAACATTGGGGGACAGTATTCTCATTTCATTTTATTACAGGGTGAACATTAAAATGTGATCTCCACAGAGAAAAGTCATCCCTACCCAGATGATCATGGCGGAGTGAAAATGTTTTCTTCAGAAATCTGAACCAAAAAAAGCTCTCTGAGACGACTTTTGGCCTTTAAAAAAAATATAATTTGTGGATTGATGATAGCTAGGCACAGTACTGACATTACCTCCCAGACACCACTAGACAATAGGAAAGTACAGGAAATCCATAAGTCGAATCATTCTCCTCAGGGGCTACACTTTGTCTGACCTAGAAACCACACACTCAGCCCTGTCCAAAAGAAAAAGATTAGTCACTGAGGTAGGTGGGCTCTCGGTACTACCTTGCATGAGCCTGATGACAACCTGTTAAGAATAGGTCCTTGTGAAAAGGGAGTTGGCTTGAAAACACAATATTATATGGAAAACATCACCATTTGAGCTCTTCTATACTTTCTGCCTAAAAGCAAACACCACATACTCGAGCAGAATGCAGAATTACCATCAACGGAGGCTGGGTTCTCCTCTTTAGACATTATTATGTGACTAAGAGTTTAATGATTTTCTAGTACTCTGTATGTTGGAAAAGTCTCATCAAATTCTCATTAACTTTGAATCTGAACAAAGAAGAAAAAGTAACTGTCCATGAAATTACTGTGAATTCCTGAGTGCTATGTATTTGTAGAGGGTAGTCTCTTCTAAGTTTCCTATTAAAGGAGAAGAAAATCTACCAATTCATTTACTGGCTTACCACAGTCCCCAGTTTTTTCCACCTTGAATTTATTTGAAAAATATGTTTTTAGGTTAATAAAAGTAAAGGATTATTTTCTGCATTTCTAGTCGTCTCTATATGCTGGGTTCACTTCAACAACCTCAGAAACTCACACATTTCTCCATCCCATAACAGAGTAGTTCCAAACCTGCATAGCTAAGCAAACAGGCATTTGAGGACAGAGTAACGAGCAGGAGAAACCAGTGCACTGCAATGACAACAGTACAAGCTTCAGTGTGAAGGACCCCCAGTATGTAACGCTGTCTCCAGCGGCAGCCCTAATTTTGAGGTCCCTCACCCATGACCCAGTGCCAGAATTCCATCCGGGGCAGGCAATGTTAATCACCACCCTGTGCCCCGGTGCATGTGACGACTCAAATGAAGTGCTCTCATCTAGCAGGGCTAAGAAGACTGGTGAGACTTGTACCCCTTAAAATGGCAACTTAGGTTTCTCCTTTGAGATGTTAATAGACTTTTATAGCTGTTTTCTGCTGCTACTTCTCCTTTATGGGAGCTTTCCTGTTTCTCACTGCTAGCTTTCACACTTTCTCCTATGCTTTGGCCCACCAGCTCTTTAAAAGGGACCGAATAACTTTTCCCACATGACAAATTGGCAGTACTGGATCATTATTATTCTTTGGGTTAAACAAACAGTTTGGGTAGGGAACAGGTCTAGGTTAACTGAGGTAACAAGAGGAGCAGAACTGCTGCTGAATCCAAACACTTGGTGGGTGGCATTTGCTTGATTCCCTATCACTGCTCCAAATTGCACAAAATTGGCAATCCATGCATTTTGCAATCAGGAATCAGGACCAAAAGTCTGTACGTTTTTGGCACTGAGGTCACAAATTAGAGTTTGAGGGGTTTTTTTCTGGCTTTCCTGCTTAGATGAGAGAGCTAGCAATTTATTACTACATTTTGTTTTTCTTTCTGAAGTAGATCTGCTTTTCTCACAAACATTTGACTTCGTAAGTCAAGGCTTGAAGACAACCACACAATGCAGCAGATGTGTGATGCCACCAAAACTCTCAATCTGCTCCAAAAAGGACTTTCCACTTGTAGCTGTATGGATCTCTGTGGAAAGATGATGCATTGGTTCCTTTTAAGGACTGCTCTGGTCTCAGCTTCTGCTTATTAGGGGAAATCTCACAGGATTTATCCCAATCATTGCTTTGCACAGGGACAAGCTAATAAAAGTTGCAGCTTTCATTTTAAGCAAATCTTTGTGTGTGGTATGAGACTTGCTGCAGTGTCTGGACCAGACAGCAGAGTTTCATATAAGTCAGACTTTTTCAAAAAACAGGTAAGTCCCTTGGCAACTGCAAGGATGAATGATTGAATTTCATTGTTTGTACAGAAGCCCATACCACACTTTTAAAGTAAACCAGTCTAGATCCCCACAGGGTCTCTCAGCTTGTTTACTTTTAGACTCCTGGAAATTTGGGGTAGTTTGACTGGCTTGTTACTTTACTGTCCTGGCAGCTTCCTTCAGTACCTTTGCTCACTATATCCTTGCAAAAAGGAAAACAAGAAAAAAAAGGAAAACTCAGTCCCATAAAGATAGCATGGTAAAAGCACGTTTTTAAGAAGATTTTGTTGTTATCAAAACTGGCAGACATTAAACAGACAGAGTCTCAGAATAATCGATATGGGCAAGAGGGTAAGCATTTACTCTCCCAGTAGGCTAGCCACCTGTGCAAACAGCACTTCCAACTTCTATTTCAGTTGCTGGCTCCCAAACAGTCAATTATTTAGGGCTTTCCAGAGATTTCACTGGTGGAGTAAAAAAAAATCCAGGCCTGTTTTTGAAAGGTAGCTTTATCAGCATAGCTCAGTTGTGCAATTACTGTCTTTGTCCTTGTTCCTCTTTAGGTGACTGCAAGTTTTCAGTAAGATGGCTGTCTTTTGTTTAGCTTTTGGGGAGTAGCAATAGTACCATCCATAATGTTCCTATATTCCTCATATCCCACACGATCCTTTCTACCTGCAATCTCTCTGCATACACTGCAGAAAACCAGCATGGATTCAGAGAGCCACAGGTCATTTTATCGCTCCCTTTCCTTCCAATACAAGAAAAGAATTCCTGAACAAATCCTAATGGGCAATTTCAGTAATGACTAAATACCAGTGAAAATAAACTACTTGGAAAGAACTTTTCCTGTAGATGAGGATTTCCTGGAGTATACAACAATAAAGAACACATGATTAAATAGACAAGTCATGAATTCAGAATTAAAAGATGGACACGTTCATCTCACTTCTCTGGATTAGACCTTGGTATACATGATAAGAATATTCATATTATTTTAGGCAAGGCTAATAATAAAAATAATAATAAAATAACAAACAAAAAGATCTATATGTCCTCCTATTCTGGGGAGAAATAGAACCTTCTAAATAATAGATTTGTCATCCTTGTCTATGATTTCATAAGTTCCTGTTTATTGGACCCATGGCTAAGGAGGGTATTTGATTTCAGAAACCTTTGATAATCTGTATCATGCCTTGTTCTGCACTATCATGGGAATTTTGGAAGAAACTCTGCTACTTTTTTTAAATAAAATGAATCATCTTAGACAAATGTAAAATAATTTATGTGGGAAAATACGTTCCTAAACCGATGTATGAAGTGTTTGGCTCTGATTTATTCATTATCACCCAGGAACAATGCTAAAGACTCTATGCTGACAGCTCAGTTTTCAACAGTGGTCAGGAGATGAAATATCAAATCATCAAATATGTTCATACAGGCAAATATTTTCCCCGTGTTTTTGTCTCCTTCAAGGATTATTTACAAGTCTCATTCTCATAATTAATTCTACCTTCACTTTGCATTTGATGTGTCTCAGAAAGAACTGCTCAAATTTCTTCAAGCTATTTAAACACTGATCCCTGGCACCCACTATTGCTTGTTTTCTTCCTGTTTTATTTGCCCAGAAAGATACACGCCCAGCCCCTTTGTGTCCTAACAGTTAACGTTTTCTTACAAAGTTTTTGAGTGCAATCCCAAAGCACATTAACAAGTAGTTCAGGGTCAGATCTGATGCTGCTTTTGACCAGCCAGTATGCTACGACACCGTTGGTGTCATTTAACCCTTTGTCATTGCTGAGTTGTGCTTAAGGGTTATTTGGGTCAGAAGTACAACAGTCCAGGGATGGGGGTTATGGGCATGGCTGGAAGCACTGCCATTACACAAGAGAAGCTGCTAACCTGTCACTGTCCTGGTACCTGCCCTGCCGGTCATCCTTGCAGGATGGAAAGGAAAGGATCCTCCTTTCTCTCCCCAGAAGGACCTGGGCCCTCTCCACTCATAGCTCAGCAAAAGAAGGAAATCACTTTTCGAATATATTTTCTGCTAATCCCAGAGACAGTACAAAGCATATTCTCTAGACCAGGTTGTGGCATGGTTTTCTTATGGAAGAACTTAAGTCCCATCGTTTCAACAAGCGAGGCGACAGATCTCATGGAAGCAGCCAAACCTGTGCACCACCTCCCAATGGCCACAACTTGTGCAGAGCTCTGCACATTGTCCTGGGCACAAGCTCTCCCCAAAACAGCCCACTTCATATCAGCTGCTACTTCAGAGCCTAATATCAAGACAAAGTTAAATACGCAAGGGAAAAAAAAAAACAACAAAACAAACCAGAAAATTACTGGCAAGTCACTTCCATGCCAGCATGATGATATTTCCCCTTAGACACATTCGAGAGCTTTGTATAACTCTAGTGACTCAAGGGCTAAAACTCACACTATATTCCTCAGCAGATTATTCACAGATCCCTTAACAAAACAGATTTATTATTTTTTCCTTCTGGTAGCCTGCATATCCTGTTCCTCAGTTTCATCCTACCGTCCCCAGTAACACTTCCTTTGAATGGCTATATGCCGTGTTTGCGTGGCATATGGCATTTACAACATTAGTCTTAAAACATTTCCTATTATCACCAATGAAAGAGAAGCACACTGCATTATGCAAGCAAGGTTTAAACAACTTTTAGCTGGCTAAAATTTCCTCATTTCATTTAAAATATTTTTTCCTCAAACCTTTGAATCCCTCCCAGTCTAGAGACATATCTGCATGCACAGTTCTCTGGCTGCATTTCCTAGTCTCAAGGGGTCCTACCAAAAGTTCTGCTGTGATGCCTGCACGTATGTTAACTCCTCAGTTGTGGAGACCTTACAGCCTCTTTCTCCTCCATGCTCCATGTATCAAAACAACGCACACACAAAAAACACATGCAAGCCTCTAACTTTGCAAGCAGTTCTCTCTCAACAGGGGTCTCAAAAGATCTTCCATGATTTCCATTGTGTTTTCTCTTCTGGGGGCTGTCGAGCCCAGCTAAAGTGCGGTTGATCATATATAGCTATGACTCTAGACAAAGAGGTATGAAACAGCACGAGGGAGTTAAACTCTGACTTTCTGCTTAAATTCTCCACAGTTGTTTCCAATAAGCAAGGAAAGCCCCAGCTAAAAAGTCTGTATTCTGCTCAGAGAGTAAACTAAGATAAAACCTTTCCAGCAAAAGTAACCATTTTCCATGAAAGTAGAGGGAGGCCAAAGTGCATCAGTTTTGTTTGCTTCATGTGTCTTTTTTCTGGGTCCATCAGGCAAATACTGCAGTAAAACATTCATCGAGAACAATACTAGCATTTGGCATCCATCCTGCATCAGCTGAACTCGTAATCATTGAAGAGATTTACATTGTCCAATCTGCCTTGTTTTGACTGGTCAAAATCAATCTTAGATCAATCTTAGTATAGGGTGATGGTTTCTACCAGATGTCACTCATCCCGAAAGTATATGGTTCTAGAGCAAGTATATTAGGCAAAATCAAGGTAAGATGAAGATTACATATGCTATTTAAAAAAAACCAACACAGCAATGAGATTCAGTCTCACTAAAATTCTTCATCCCATCACTGATATCCCCCCCTCATAAAATGACAGATATTTTAAAGACCTTATTTCTAACATTTCTGTCATGCTTTGGTTTTGCCTGATGAGTAAACAAGTACTCCCCTATTCTCTCCCCGTAGTTTTTGTAAGTGCCTTTTTATGTGTTGATCTCTGCTGTAAACTAAACACAGTCTGGCTTATTTTAAACTGTACTGTGAAAATACCATGGGTTCATTTCAGAGGCTATCAAATGGGAAGTACAGCTTTACAATGGATTTTATCTTACACTCTTCCCACTTTTTTATTGCTTTTTAAAAATCTTTTAATTTCTAGTCTGTGTGTCTCTTCATTGACTTTAGAAGACATGGTGTGTTTGCATCATCTTCTCACTCAAAACTCTTTCATGTAGGTTACAAATTATGACCCACATCATACAAATTGTTTTCTCTTCTTACCCCCAAAACAACTAAAAAAAATCAGAGGAAAACATTAGCTTTATACTATTTTCCAAGCATATTGTCAGAGAAAAACAAATCATTCTTAGCCTGATGAAACAGCTTTGTGTCTGTCTTGTCAATGGCAAAACTGTGAAATTCACATCAGTGATTCATACAGTTTTCCGATTACTGGAAAATAAAGTGGTTAAAAGCAGAGGAAAGCAGGTTCATAGGTGGAAAGATTACTTTCCGATGTACCACAGTGTTTGATTGCACACAATTGCAGATATGATATTTCACATAATGTTGGCAGGCGAAATCAGCTTTGTATTTGTTGTAGTAAATGAGACCCTTACTGTCAGGAGCATAAGACTTCCAGCTCTTTTTTCTAAGAATGGAATAGAAGACCTTGAAAGACCTTGCAGGATTTTCACAGTTTTAGGATTATTGTATCTCATGCGAACCCTTACTGGGAATTGATGTTCTCTATTCAATCAAAAAGTTCTCCTCAGAGGACTTCAATTCCATATGCAGAAATCTTCATCTCTCCAATGGCTATATAGAAAGACTAGGCATTTAGATTAGGCTGAGAATTAGACTTCATGGAAGCACTTATCTCCCAGATAAATATCACAAAAGAAACATCCTTTTCTCCCCCCTCCCTAATGTGCTAATTCATCTTCTATTTGTGAGGCAGGACTCATTCCTTCAGCTTGCTTCCTCCACACTAGCCTCATGAGGACAAAAAGATATTAGAAGCACCATTCTGTCACGATTTCTAAGGAAAGACATTTTAATTAGATTTGTCATAGTATATTCTCTGTGTCCTCAATCTAAAATGGTGGGCTTAGACCCTCCCCCCAGGTAGCTAGAATTAATAAAATAAGCAGTAGTTTCTGCATCCTTATGTGCCATCTGGGGCATAGCCAGGGTCAGTAATTCTCTGTACTGGTGGAAGCACAGATGGATTTGGGGAATTAGGGCTTCCACAGATTGTGCTGTAGATTCCCTCAGAATATGAGCTTTTGTTTTCAAACAAATTAAGTACCTCCTTCCCTGCTAGGTTGCAAAGACCTTTTTCCAATATCCAATCACATACCCATGTAATCCTTTCATTATTTCAGCCTCAGTAGCTACTACACTGAGAGAAATGAAAGTGAGCCTCCTCCTAGAAGTGGTGGGAAGGCAGACAGACAGCTTTGCCCGGCTGACCAAGGCACTGGGTTGGGCTGGAAGACTTTTGTATAGTATCTGGCTTGACATATGACTCACATAAGGACCACGGATAAAATATTTGACTGCTCTATTTTTGCCTTTTTCCTGTTTTTTTTCCTCATCGTGTGCCCTTCTGTTCCTCCTTCCGTCTCTGTTAAGTGCTTGAACATGAGAAGGAGCTTTTTGGAGTGAGATAACTAAGGCAGAAAATTAATCCTTCACCAAATGGTCACCTGACAGCTGTTAGACATCAGTTCTGCTTGGATACCAAGCTACTTTCAATGGGCTTTTCCTGCACATCACTTTCCTGCACAAAAGGGCAAGAAGGAGGACCCAGGGAATTACAGGCCGGTCAGCCTCACCTCCATCCCGGGAAACGTGATGGAGCAGCTTATCCTGGAGGCCATCATGAAGCAAGTGGAAGAAAAGAAGGTTATCAGGAGTAGTCAGCATGGATTCACCAAGGGGAAATCATGCCTGACCAATCTGATAG
>Ga0065711_1032270_pt1 | contig 27648 bp, 12 predicted proteins | sample Hoacrofraction12_FD_59098 | JGI IMG/M metagenome (GOLD analysis project Ga0065711, IMG submission 59098) | Hoatzin crop microbial communities from Cojedes, Venezuela - Epithelial fraction 12 v2 (version 2) | ecosystem: Host-associated > Birds > Digestive system > Esophagus > Crop | place...
GGGGGGGGGGGGATCAGACAAGGGTTGCCCCAGATGTTTACCTGAATATCATTTTTATCTATCTGTAAGGCATTTATTTGGGCATTATGTTGATCTCCATGCAAGCCCAATTAATAGGTTTTAAATTGCTGTTCATTCTTGCTATTCTGTCACTGCGTTACCTGACTAAAATAAAGGGAACAACCCCAAGGTGCTTAATCTTCTTTCCCTTGAAATAAAAAGCATATAAACACAGTGAATTAGAAGCCCTCCTTCTCTCTCCTCGTTACTTTGTGCTTGCAACTCACTGTGGGGTGGGTGGGCTTTTTTTCTTCTGAGATAATCCTATTAATTGCGACAAGTTTCTCCCACTAAAAAGGCTGGATTTCACAGCAGAATTTGGTTGGAAAAGCACCACAGCAAAACCTGGGACACTGTCATTGCCTGTGGGAAATGCTTTGGCATAAGACCGAGCGTAGGCAGCCACATAAGGAAGCAGAGGGCCACACAGATTTGTTGCATGAGACAAGTGTCAGCCCTGAGCACGCAAAACCTCGGTCTCTACCACCTCCTCTTTGCTGGAACGGTTGTGGTTGGGAGCTGTTTACATATATTAAGTTTGCAATCAGCCCTATGTAAAATACCACCAGATTGTGGTCAGCGGTTGTATGCAGACTTTGTCATTTTGCTTACTGACCACATGTTCCCATTGATCAATTCTAAATTGGATTATTGTTAGGTTTAAAAGCGCCTCAACAGCAGAAAGTGGTGGTGGTGGCTGGCAAAGCAGAGATGGATAGCAGAATAAACAGGGAAAGTGACAAGATTTCAGACTGAATTGATCACTGTCAGCGAGTTAGTGGTCAGCTGTCTGACCTTTGGTGCCCAAACCAAACATCAGAATAATGTTTAGACAAACACATTTGATTTTTGAGGTAATGGGTATGTCAACTAAATGACAAACCTTAGAAAGGTCAAAGGGATATCCATTTTTCAGACTTTTTTCAAGCATTAATCGTTCATTTGAGGAACAGTGTCTTTCTAAGCTGGACAGAGAGAGAACTTCACTTTCAGGGGGTCTGGGGGGTGCTCACAGGCTCTGCAAATTGTTTAGCCACAGGCACCATCCCCCATCTGTTGCATGTGGAACTTCCCTCAGTGCAGCAGAGTCGGGATTTTGGCATTTCAGAGTTGGGATTTCACTGCTCCCCTCAGCCAGCGTGGGAAAGGCAGCTGTGCTGACCACCCGCCCGAGTCCCACGCCTTCCCTGCCGGCACTGGGAGATGCCCATGGCATGGGATGACAAGGCACGGCACAGCTCGGCACGGTTCAGCCCCGCAGCCGAGCTCGCCCAAGGCCAGCTGCCCCAGCCCCCGCAGGCTGGTAGGCTCTTGTGGCACACGCCTGCTCTACAGCCAGGAGTAGTAAGTGAAAAATACTTTGATAAGTTTAGAAGAGGTTAACAAATAAGAAAACCTAAAGGGACTGGCACGTACTTGTGGTTTCGCAGTCTGGGATCTGGTCTTTGCTGCTGCAGTAGGGACAGTGCAGGGAAAGACACAGGAATGCTGGTGATAAAGTAGGAAAAATGAACAAAAATGCTAATGCAAGCAACAAAAGAGCCTCCGAGATTTACCATTACTGACTCTGACTCTCAGACTGCTGTTTAAACAGCCTTTACTTTCTTTTGTCTTCCTTTTTTCTAGATTATTTTCTTGACAAGGTGTGAAAGCTGCAGATCATGTTCTTATAGGACAAAACAGCAGGGTCTTTTTCATAGTGTGTGTATATCAGAATCATTTGGGAAACAAATTTTTTTCTTCTTCTTCTTAACTAGTTTCTTCACACATGCACCCTGCTCCCCAAAAAAGTTTTCAATACCAATGCCACATAAGGAAAGAAGAAGTCCTCTGGGACTGGGAATAAGAAGCAGGAAAGGGGAAGTGACTGAATTAAGATCAAGAGAAAAATTTCCTAACCCTGCCACGAATCCCCTCTCTGTTGTTCCCTCTTTACCTTTCGCTCGTGTGTGAAAACAGCGTTGTCTTTTACACACCGCAGAAGGATCAGCAGCAGCTACTCCCTTACCTTCGGCTCTGTGCCTGTCTCCACTGTTTAACTCCCTGCTCTGAAGATTCACTCATTGGTACAGCAAAATGCAAGAAGGTTCCCAAAACCACAAAGTCATCCTTTTAAAGTTCAACTCCACCTATTTGGATGACAGTTCATGATGATGCAGGCAATGCTCTTCACATGAGGGTTACTCCGCTACGCACAGAAATTTACCGTGTCTAATACCACTCTTCCAACCGGCAGGATAACTAAAAGTAAATTTTTTGTAGAAAGCGAGGGAACATTTGGCATATCCTAACAATATCCAGAATAACTGTTTATCTCCAGGCATATAATTCATGTCTGCAAATGAGAAGGAATATTTTTCATTTCATATTCTCTGCGCCTTGACATTTAGGTCTCTGTCATAGCTGCTGCAGTTAACAAAGTTTCATAGTAGAATTGATCAAAAGTCAGAAATTTTGTTTGGCAAGAAGGCTTTCAATCCAAAACAGATGCATTACAAGACAGAAATATTCTTATCTCTGAAAACTGGAACTTTACAATGCGGTAGTTTTAAAGGCTATACAAGGCAAGTTCTCACAGTCTTGACATAATCATTCTTGTAATCATGGAAATCTCACCTTTAAAGCATCATTCTCTGAAGAACATCTGTTTTGGCAAAACTTTCATATCAACATTTTGCACACATTAGTAACTGGAAAGGAAAAAACTGTGGAGAATATGGAGTTTCCTCATTATTACTCCTACAGTCAATTCTCACGGCATTCCTGGGACTTCTCTACGCTTCAGCACAGGAATATCTTACCATGGGCAAGTGGTAGCTGAATTTAGCTCAGACTAAGAGGGAAACGATATAGAAACACTCAATATGAGATTTAATGACAGGCTGCAACTTTTTATACACATATATTTAAATTCAGGTGTAAGTAGTGTCCACTACAAGGGCAGACGGAGCCCCCATGGTAACCCACAATGGACATTGCAAAGTGTTTTTTGTCCATTAAGGGACTATGCTGGTAGAAGAGGCAGGAGACACAGCTTACTGGGTCTGAAGTTTTCCAGCCATTTTTCCAAAGTTTCCAGCAAAACCAGGTGGACTCTGGAGGTAGGATGGCAGATGGACACCAAATTCAGATGGTTATTGTTGAGACACGGCCTGTGGCCTTGCCTCCCGGCCCGTCTCATCTCCATCCTGGTTAAGCACTGAAGTGAGAGCTGCTCTTTTTGCTGTCAGTTTTGACCCGGTGAGGAAGGAGTTCCCTCAGTCTCAGTGCTGCCCCCAGCACTGCATGGGTGCCTCACGGTCCCTCAGCCTTCCATCATGGAGCCTTGGCCACTGAGCTCCCTGGCCCTGTACCTGCAGGGATCCTCCCTGACCTAATTCAGCATCTGCATTTGACCACAAATGCTAGAATGTCTGTCTGGAAAAAAAAATTCCATAAATATCCCAATCTGGTTTCTCAAAATTTATCTAGGCAGATTAGCCAAATATTTGAACTTTCCTACTAGATCTTATAAGTGGATAACTTTCAGAAAACACCACAGTGAATACACACTCTTCATACTCCTCGTACATCCTAAAGGTGGTAGATACATAAGAAACATTGAAAGTCCTATAACGGCACAAATTTTAACGTAGTGAGACATGCTAACAGATGAAACCCGAGTGTAGGACTTCCCTGGATTTATCCAGCATGCACACAGTCACAAGTTCTGCGATAGCTACATGCCAGGCCCTGGTGTTTCTCTGTGGCCATCTGGCAGGGGCCACGAAATGTCCTGATTCACCAACCTCCCTGTAGGGTGGTGTTATATTGCAATTAACAAAGACATCCCTACTTAAGGTTTGCCTTCAGCCTATAGCCGTAATTTGTGTCCTTGAGCTGCATACACTTGCTAGTAAGTTAAATATTGAGGGGTTTAACAGATGTAACTAAGTGGTGTGTGAAACTTGTCCTTGCCAAACTGAAACACAGGAGGCTCTGTCTGAACATCAGGAAACACTTTTTTTACTGTAAGAGTGACTAAGGACTGGCAGAAGTTGCCAAGAGAGATTGTTGAATCTCCTTCCTTGGGGATACTCAAAAGCTGTCTGGACACCGTCCTGGGAAATCAGCTGTAGGTGGTCCTGCTTGAGCTGAGGGGTTGGACCAGATGACCTCCAAAGTTCCCTTCCAACCTCAATCTTTCTGTGATTCTGTATCCATAATCTCAGTGAACCCTACTCAAGGCTGGAAATCACCCAAACTTTCTATCAAATCAATTGCAGTATTTTAATAAGGGTCTACAACCTGGAGTCTGCAGCACGGTGCTGTTTTGGAAACATTGGACTCCACCATGGCCAAGTGTCACTTCCACCATCACACATAAATCATCAGCAGGACCACAATAAACCTAGTTGTTAGTACCCCAAAAGCCCTCTGGATATGGAGCCCCAAAGAGCAGTTTGATGCTGTTTGAGATCAAAATGGTACTCTGACTTTTCAGGCCAGTTTGGCTAGTTCTTGTCCGTTACACCAGCCTTTGAGAAGGTGCTTGCAAATACACAGGCTTTGTATCGATTATCATTACTTGTATAGTGGCTGGTATGTAGCAAAGTGTAGTGTAATATGAGAAAAAATATTGATTTCAAGAAAGTTAATATTATTAAAAGGTAGTTGTATTAATCTCTTGAATTTTAGCTGGGGGTTTTCCTTTTAGAAAATCAATAAACCTAATAGTCTTGTTATAGCAGGAGCACTTGTTAGACTTTTTTTTCACTCCAGCGCTTTGAAGTTATTGTTAAGAGCAGAAGAACTGAAAGGCTATAAACTTATTGACTGGGACTTAGAGGACATGAATGACTGAAGGCATTCTGTTCATTGTCTTTTCATCACCTTGTCTGGGAAAGAAAAAATTTAATTAAACGGAGTATGAACTGTATCCGTTTTCTGTTTGTACCAGCAAAGAAACCTGTAGCATTTCAGACAAAAACTCATCACCCCAATTCGCTTCAATGATACTCCATCAGATTTGTGTAGGACTCAAGCATTGCACAGAAAGAGTCAGTCTTACACAAATGTACTTCTGAAAATGCCTGGTGCACAGATAAGCAAGTGTCTAATACTTCCCTTTACAAATCCAGTTTTCTATGTGAACAATTGCTGGGATTTTTTACATAATTCTTGTGTATACAGAAACGGCTCTTTCCACCTTCTCACCAGTGCATCCCTGCATAACTGACAATACCAAAGCCAGGTACAGTTTCAGCTGAAAATCAGTATCTCCAAGTTTGGCAATAAGTCAAGTAACCCTACATTGTTGTCAGGAGAAGCTCATAATGACCAATTCCTGTTCTAACTCCAACACAGAACCTGCCTCCTTAGCCAAAAACTTCTTTGCCTCATATTTGCATCTAGGTTTTCCTGCACCTATTTTTAGCCAAAACATTTATATACACAACAGATAAAATGTGTCCTAAACGTCATTCTCACCTGAACTTTTGTACAAATAGAGGCAACTGTGGATTCTACCAGTCTCATGTCACGAGACAAGTGCTACGGATACAACCATTTTGTGTCACCCTTTCTCCCAGTGCCCCTGCATACTCAGGTGTAGAAATTAACAGCAAAGGGGACTGGCACAGCTATGATTTTTCTGGTTGGCCAGCTTTTGTCACAGGAAGATCATATGGTCTGTAGGCAGAATGACATTATAAAGCTGATGATTGCTAAAATAACTTGGTCATGGAAGCTACATGTTGTGATCTTCACTGAGCACTGTGGCTGAACTGTGAACTAATACAAATCATGGAGGAGCTTTCCGAAAGTGTAAATGGATGTTAGCTGCCTAGGCCCAGTGAAAGGCTGTCTCCCTGTGGCTTCTGCTTGTCAGTGAAACCACAGTATCCTCCTCCTTTTTCCTTCGTAACACTCTGGCACTTAACTCTGCTTGATCTCTCTCAATCTGTCAGTGCAATTATCTGCCATCAGCTATATACTATCAACAGGAAATAAGTGTGCTCCATCTGACAAGAGGAGCACTACAATAACGTAATTTGGAGCCAGATGAGGTTTGACAAGAGCCTATCTCCTCTGCCCTTCAAAATCAAAGGTGTAATTGGCACAACCACTTTCCTCATACCAATTTCTTAGCCAAGCAAACAGTTTACCCAGTTGTATGTGCACTCATAAGCATCATACACATCCTTACAATGAAAACTGGTCAGTTATTTTTGTAAAATAAGCTGGTAAGAAATGGCTCCTAATCTGAATCATCAATAATTAATTAAAAAAAATCTTAAAAAGCCTTCTACTTCCTGCAGTGCAAATGAAAGTGTTTCAAGATGCAGTAATTGTCTACAAATTAACTTACAGTGAAGATGAAGAGGGAAATATCCTGCTGTTCTTGTAGCACACTGTTTTTCACAGCTACCTAACAGGAATGTCTTGCAATGGACTCAGTATGTAAACTTGTGGAGATCAAAGTTGTACACATCAATTATATTCTACATCCAAACTGCTTTTCTTGAGAATTTGTTAGCATAGAAGTTGTTGTAACCAGGGACAGTGTGTGACAACCTAGGAGAGTAGCGAAGTGTGCAGCCTTTTCAGTACTGATTGCTCTGCAGGGCCAGTAAAGATGACACGTTACACCAGAATGGAAAGGAAGACCACAGACAACTCTTGTTTTGTCTCTTATTTCTCCTACATAGTGGACCAAAAACTTAAACTGGAGGGATAATATATGCAGTCTAACTTCTATGCCCAAGAGCATCTTGGAGGGAGCTGAGACCATTGCACAGTGTTGCCAAAAGCTCTAGTATTTCCGAGAAAGGGAACCTCTCCTAGTGGATCCATGCTCCCACAAACTGCATATGCAGTCCCTTTTCAGGGGATGGACAAGCTTTAGGGGCATCCTCTCCATTTTCCCTCTCCTCCTCCCGCTATGCTCACATTCAGAAGTTTTGGCTTTCTCACTTGGTTGTCAAGCAGGGTCACCAGAGCACTCCCTGGGGCAGCCAACTGGAGGCGAGGTATAACTTGGCACATTTCTCATCTTCCACCCCCATCACACTGAGGACACAGGACATTAAGCACCACATCCCAAACCAGATACCTTTGGTAGCATGCTGGGCCCCTGAGCCAATATATGTGACACAGTCCAGCTTTGAACATATGCTTACACCATGAGTCTTGCAAGCACCAGCAGGGCAGCAGGCAGCTCTTGGGGTACTTCCCACAGACCAGGGGCTTGACAGTTGACAGCCCCTTAATGTACGTACAATGTGTTTCCAAGCAAATACCCTCCATCCATCCAGCAAAGCATCTCTCTACTGCCAAATCGCTGGCAGTGTAGGGAGGAGAAGACAGAAGAGGGTTAGCAACACATCCGTCAACTCATGGACGAGATGATGTCTTCTCCCATCATCCTATACCATTCCGAGGAGCTCCACAAAGCGCTGGTGCAAATGCAAAGAGATCAGGCTCCTGACGTGCAGGGATTTCACAGATATGCAACTTCTTTGGCTGCTGTGTAGTTAATTACTACCAGAGCAGTGGCAGGATCAAGTCCAAGGCCAGCGGCAGGCTGGCCCAGCCCTGCTGCCTAGGTGCCCGTCCTGGGACCCCCAGTTTTCCCCTGGGATGGGAACTCGCAGTCAGCTGAGGTGGGAGTGCTTCTTTTCTGTAAGTAAATACATCAAAACCAAAAAGTATGATTTGTGACCTGATTGTGGGTAGCTTTATTACTATCCTGTGCGTGGGTCCAATAAACCACACTACTAACCTCCTCACCCTCTCTTCATCTTCCCCCCCAACCCCCCACCCCGGTAATTAATTCCTTATGTCTACTGATCATCAAGAGACACAGTGGCCTTTGAAAAGAAAGCTTTAGCAATATTAATAATCCTCGGTTTCCCAGTCTCACAAAGACTGCAGCTAGAGCTGACTGGAAGATTTTCAACAAAATGTCATTTCATTAAAATATGTTGTTTATCAAAGCTGAAATATTCTGTGGAGACATATCGGTTTTGACAAAGATTTCTGGAGCCCAGGGTTTCTGACTAGAAGCAGAGGGAGGCCTCTACAAAAACCTGGATCTTTTCAATCTTAAATTAGTAATTTTTGACACAATTCCAAGTCAGAAAAAAGTTCTAAAATTTTTGTTTTCATTCCAGTGGGGAAGAAAAACATTTCTGGAACCTTAAAATTTCATGACACTAAATTTTTACTCTCTGGATGGCTCTGGCAGAAATTCTGTTATATGAGCTGATTCTGAATGAAACATCTTTATTTCACAGGTATTCATGCTCTTCTGTATGTGTGCATGTTTGTAGGAAGTGCATTTATATTGTTTATGCTTGTGTTTGTTTGGGCAGCTGTTTTTTGTAGCCATTTAATATGGTCTTGCTGTGGATCAGCTGCAAAAGATGGAATGAAGGAAAAGCAATACCCCTCCCAGGAGTAGAGAGGTCATTTAAGGCTTCTCCCCTCCCACTTCTCCCCCGTTCGCTTCCCTATTCCTGTACTTACGGTTAATACTTCACATGAGCTTCGGTCTCCCAATAGGCCATCTGCGGTCTTTTGCTACCCATGACATGATCACTGTCTGAGTTTGGGGGGGGTTATTTCTTTTCTCATAATTATATGATAGCTGAATTGATACAGAAGAAAATGGGCACAGAATGTGTCATTACCTTTTTAACTTTTACCATTGGATGATATGTGTTGATGGGTCATCATAGCTGTTTCTCCGTTTTGATCTACTGTTTCTATTGTTTACAAAGTACAATGTGCTCGACAACAACAACAAAACTGTTCTGCAACATGCGTAATATCTATGCAGTACCTGCAAAAGAAAATCACATAGCTCAGAAAGGACAGAAAAGATTGTGGTTTAGGAAAGCCCATAAACCCTTTTGTTCCACACAAGTCGTGCTGAATTTAAAGCTTAAATATTTTCCCTGGACCAGGACCATACTACATTTCATAAAATGGATAATACACAGACACCAGATATTTTTTAAGCTGCCACCTCTGGAAATTATTTTCATACAGTGATTGAAGTTAACATTCTCGTAAGAAAAGGTTGTCATTGACTGGGAAGAAAAATCAGTAAGGGAAAAAAAACTTTTAAGAGAGTTTCAGGAACTTCCCTGGGTCCTTGATGACTTTGACCTTTACTTTTCAATTAACAGTCATCAGAATTGTTTTAAATGTGTCCTTCCACCGTGCTGCTCTTTGAAAGGCTCATGCAAACCAAAGGGGTAACAGACTAACATACCATGAAACGATGACCATGAAGCACATTATTCACAACACACTGCCCAATACAGAGTCTAAACAATAGATGTATTAAAGTATGTATTCCAAAAGTCTTCTTTTTTTTTTTTTCAATTACAATAATAAATAAAAATTGAACTGGTAGAGGATTGATTTTTAAATTGATAATATATTTTTCAAATGACAGATAATTTTCACTGTTACGTATTGCTGCAATATATAGTTTGTCCCTTATCTGGAAGAGTTACTTGTAACAGCAATGGTACAGCATTATAAGGTATTTCAGTAACACAATTCTTCTAATACTAACAAAAGCTTCTGCCAGAGTATTTTTCTGGGGGGTTTTGTTCCTGTAATTGGCAGAGCAGAACGATTTCCAGTGCATCCCAGAAGCCCTGACTAGCCCCTTGGGAAATATATGGGCATTAACACTAAAGGCATTGACCCTGTAAAAAGGCTCGTTTCATCATTACCAACAACCCCTCCTCACACTACATCTATAATCACACGTACGCTATCACACCGACATTACGACTCAGAAGCACACTAGCAGTGGTGAGCATAGAGCAGCTCGGAAGCGTTTCCACTCACTGGGCCGATGAGCATGGGAGCTAGTTCCCACGAGCCCTTTGCCCAGTGCGGAGGTTTCAGAGGGCTGGAGAGAGGTCAGGATTGTCTCCGATACATCTGCAACCTTTCTCACCCCAAACCCAGCTTTCTTCTTCTGTTTCAAACCACTGATCTTTACAGGGTGACCCACTAATTATACAAAGGCATACCTCTGTCAGTTTTCTGAGGTGTTAAGAGTGAGTCTGAACCATAACCCAGCTGTGGACACCACTGCTGAGATGTGGGAACCTTCTGGGTCTCACCTTGGCAGCTCAAGTCAGACCCTAACAAAAGTTATATCAAGCTCTGAAACAAGGTTACATACTTCTTTCCTCCTTTTTCATTGGTGCCTTAAGGATTTCATTGACTTGGCTGTTCTTCCAAAATAGTATTTGCTGCCTTTTTGTAGATGTGGGAAAGGAAAATCTACACTTGAAATTTTTCAGTCCTTACAAGATTGTAAGGTTTCTTGTCTCCACAAAAAATGAAAAGTGGTACCTGAAGGCAAATCATCCAGTAGTTCTAAATCAGAAGGTTGTCTATTAACAAGTCAAAGAAGAGCTAGCTAGGTGCAGATAAGCTGGGACTGGGAAGAGGGAGGAATCATTTAATACAACATTGCTGAATCTGTTTATCTTCCTCAGCATAGAAAATTTCTTCAAAAATCCAGTACTCCAAAAGGAGACAGATAGTCAAAAACCTAATGCTCACAATATTTCACCTACAGGTCTCAAGACACTTCAAAAACGTTATTCTTTCCATTTAATAAAAGTGAAAATTAAGAATAATTATGATCAGTGCCTTTTCCACTGATAGAATAGTGAAAGCAGCAAAAGCCGCATGTCCAGTTCACACGACCTGCAACAGAACAGGAGAGGGTTAGACCAATGGATTGTCCTCAAGAGATTTCCTTTGAGGAGATAATCCGAGCAGAACTAACTCCCACAACCACTTTATGCACTGAAGCATATCAGTGAGGAGAAGACATTATGTCCAACTCATCCATTCTCCTGCACGCTAGTCACTGGTTTGCAAAAGAGCTACATGTCTAGCTCTCAGCTTTGGTGGCTTCTGCAAACAGATGAGGCCTATGATTAAAAGATTTGGAAATTCCTTTGCATATTGTGCTCTAAGAAAGAGAAGACATTGTGCAAACTCTCCAGGAGTCTACAGGCTGCATATCCGTGGGGGCTGGGAAGGAAACAGCCTGTTGATCTCATCTTTATTAGCCCAGGTTTAATGGTCATCTGGTTTTGCCTTGTTGTCCCCTGAGACAACACTGTTGGGAACAAATCCTTTAAAGCTTTATTGGTTTTGTGTTTCCATTGTTTCCTTGTCATGGGTCTGCTAGGCAAAACTTTTCTTTGACAGTGGCTGCTTCTTCCTAAAAGCTTATGATTCCTCCTTTCTGGACCAGCAGGCTCCATCACAGCATTTCTCCCTCGTAATTGCCTTGGGCCAATTTCTTCTAAAAGAATTAAAAATGCAAATCTAATATCATAATTGTGTAATATGATAAGCTTGGCAGCTCAATCAATACTATCCCCCACTGTCAATAATACAGCTCTGATGCACGTTTGTCAGACCTGACCAATCTCACTTTATCACTGGCACTGTGGTCCTTGCACATCTATAAGATATGACATTTTATTAGTAGGTTTCTATCAATCAGACCTAATTTTTGCATCATAGAAATTCATTTTGTCGTCTTGCTGCCTGGCAGCACTGGGGTTGCTCTTTGAGCCAGGCGTCAGAGGCTTGCAGACTTAGGCTTTCCCAGGCTCCCATGTTACCATCTGGCTGAGGACTGGGACTGACAATAGCACACTTGGGTGTCTTCATTTTCTAGCCACAAATGACATGGGGTTAGCAGCAAAGCACATGGCTGGTAACCACTGTGGAAAGAGAAATCTGTGGATCAATGAAAGAATGCCCACTGGTGCTTGTACTGTTGGGTGTATCTCTGCATTAAAGAAGATTTAATGTGAGATAACTTTTCACCCCCTGCTGAGTCTACAAAACCCATTCCAGACAGTACTTTGTTACTCAATAATGCCTCCAAAGTAGTGTTTCTGAATATGTCAAAAGGGCAGCTGATCCAAAATGGAGGCAAACAGAAGACACAGTATTTGTACTAACACAGACGTTGGTTCTTCCTGTCCAGCAACAACCACAATAACTGAAAGCAACAGGACATTTTGCATTCTTCTAAAGTCCACACCCAGCCTCAATAAACCTACCTCTTTCTGCTTTGACTTGCATTAAAATGCTGCATCTAGGAAAAGTCCTTTTTGAAAAAGTAGGTTTCAAAAAGACTCCTTTAAAATGTTGCATTCCGCTGTGTTGCTCTCATGGTAATCCTTTAATGTCCTTCCAACTCTGCTGACCTCTGTAGAAATGTCCTTGATCTGTCCCAAGAAGAAAAAATTACTTGGATGGGCTTCAGCCTGGACTGTACTTGTAGAAAAGTTACCACCCCTGGGAAAAAAAAAAAAAATGTTAATACACAGTGAAAATGGCGTGTGATTCCTTAATTCTTCCTCTAAGGTCTGCAACTCAGATTGGCTTGGACAGCTTGCTGTCCCAGTATTATATGTATGTATACTATTGCCTTAGTCACCTACCTGAAATAACATCTTCTCATAATTTTAAGCAAAGAAGCCAGTGTCAGCGCTTGAGTAAGAAATTTATGAGGTGAATGTGCTTGTAAGGTTTATGCTTTGTTTTCGGAAAATAGTTATTTTCTGTTGCATCATTATAAACCTGACTGACATGACTTAACACCATATAAGTGGTGTGAGCAATAGTAAGGCGGAGAAATCCAACCACCCTCCCTTCTTCTGAAAGCACGTAAAATTGTAAGCAAAGAGCCCAGCTCAGGGCGTATATGTTTCACTGCACAAGAACAGCCCCCTGGCAAGGAAAACAAAAAAAAGGTTGAAGAACAGACAGCTGCATCCTGGAAGTGAGAAAGCGCAGAGATGAAGAGAAAGCTGACAAAATGCAAGATTAGTTTAACTTTGTGAAGGAAAGGAGAACAGCAAAACCTTCTCCAGTTACATAAATAAGAGTGAAGGGTAGTGAGGAGAGAAGCAAGGCCAATTGCAATGTTGAGGATGGGTTAAGTATTAGAAGTAATGCAGATAAACAAAAAAATATTAAAAGAATAATTTGCTTCATATTCAGTAAGGATCACTGAATACAGAAAATTAGAGAATGAAGGATAGCTAATGAGAATGAATGCGCAAGAAAAGAAATGACCGCTTTTTGAGAAAGTAAGATACAAAGATCTTCACGTCCTCCAACTGGGGACATTGCAATGTCCATCCCAGAACGCAACAGGAAGAGGCAGGTGATGTTACATACAGTTGGACAATGTTAGGAAGGATTTTTAATATACCTGTCAAATCGGTGATCATAGAAAATCTTCAGGGAATAACAAATGTATCACTTATGGAGTTTCCCTCCGTCTAACTTGGGTAACTCTGGGCTCAGTAGTCTGACTTGAGTAGTATGTAGAGCTTTGAAACAAATTTTGAAGGAAAGAATAATTAAAGTCTTGGAAGAAAATAGAGAATGTTATTAAATCAGCATGATATTTGAAAAGATAATTATTTCAGACTAATCTAATACCTTTCACATAATGTGATGAGTGATTTATTCAGTTTTAAGTCAATGGAGTCTGTTGGATCTATTCATATCTTGGTAAAACATTCGCTTTGGTACTGTGTGGGAAGTTATTAGGTAATAGGAGCAGATACAGATTATATTAGAGAACCATAAGAAACTAGTTAAAGAGAAACTAGACAATGAATTCCATCAAAATAAAAATGTTTGGATTGCCAAGAGGTTACTAGGTCTGTAATAAGGACTCAGCTTGGAACAACCTTCTCTGTTTTCGTTAATGACTGGTGTAAAATATAGTGTGTGTGCTAGTAGCACAAAGGTAGGAGGGTTAGAACATCCTCTAGGGAGAACTGGATTATCTTGATAGTAACTGTGTTAGGATGAAATTCAGTAATCAGATACATGAACCAAAAAAAAAAAATGAATGTTAAAAGGACCAACAATAAGATATTCTGCTAAAAATTAGGAGTTTATCAATTAGAAAAGAAACAAGGTGAGAGATCTTGATATATTAGCTATTTAACTGTGAATCACCCAGCTGATGAGGCTCTGGAAAGGCAGGTGAGATACAAATATATGTGAGATCACTACCAGGAAATATCTAAAACATTTGTGGCAAAATTTTGGACTTTCACTGAGTTATCGTCTCCAGTGTTGTCCCTGATAGGGCCCTCATCTTCCAGGCAGATTCAGTCTGGAAGACTGAAGGTGATTAAAGGAAGAGGAGTTAGTTTGAAGGGCTTTTGCTTCTGCCCTATATATACAGGCCATTGCTGTTTTCTTTATGGCACACCCATGTCAGGTGATGCTCTTGTAGCCACCTTCTTGGCTAACATCATTGAACAAAACAGAGCAACTCCAGGCAGAGCTCAGTCCTTTTGATCCTCCTCTGTCGCTCATCAGATGTGGCCAGACAGATGCCATTACCAGGACTGTGTGGACCCACCCCAGTGCCCAGTCACTGTAATTTTTGCCTTTTTCTTTTTTTGTTTATCTGGGTCCCAAAAGATAGTAAGAGTGGTCCTTAGCACAGCACCAAGATTTTGTTGGACATTGGATAAGGGCATTAGTAGGAAAGATGTAAGGAGATGAACAGGCCTGTCGGGAGGTTGTTGGGGATCATGCCAGAAAGCCAGTGCAGAAGAGGCACAGCCTCATCTTTGCTAGGAGATAGAAGCATTGCCCTTCCTGTGCTAACCCTGAGCTGTGGCTGAGAATTGTCTGTAAAACAGCTAATGCACCGGGTTGAGATGATGCCAGCAATCAGGCTCACAATTTGTTGGTGTGGTCAGTTGTGTTTCGGTGTCCAGGAACCGCCTAGCATGACTCAGTTTACCCGTGTAGGCATTGTCTTAATTTCTCATAAGTGAATGAGGCCCAAACACTATAGTTACTACACATTACAGGGCACGTGAGTTGCAAAGCATAATTTTCTTGACATAGCCTTTCTTTTATTTGCCTTAATCCTGCATCTCTCCATCATTCAATGAATTGTGCTCTGCAGTCCTCATCTGTAGACTCAGCCAGAGCATTGCACTTCTCCTTTGTTTACTGCCCAACACAGAATAAGTGTACAGAGGTAGACAAGGGCTGATTTTATTTTCCTGTACTTCTGCAAAGGGAAACATAATGTAGCAATGTCAAAAATCATCAAGACCATCATATCTTTCTACAAGGATACAAATAGGTCCTATTATTAATGTACACATATTAAAAATGGCTTTTCCCAGTGGGAAAGCACCACATGGCCATTAATATACTTATACTATCCGTTCTCTAGCAGACCACAGTCACGGTCAGTTAGCCACAGATGAGCCTTGAAGTTTCCAGGCTAAACAGAAGAGTTATGAGCTGAGAAGGAAGCTAAGAGAATGAAACACGGTAAATGAAGCAAAGCAAGGAAAGAACCAAACTTATTTACTGTCTTTTATCTTTTTACTTTACTCTGACTGAGATCTCGGTTGATACTAGTTCTGTGATGATATTGCTGCAACAGCCACATCAGCACAATGGTTCTAAACATCACAGCCCTGACAACAGTGAGAAATAGTGCTCATGGCCACTGGCAGGCCAAGGGAGAGATATGCACCTTTTAGCCCTGTAACTGTAAGCTGTCTTTCTTTCTGACCAGCAAGGAAAAAGACAGTGTTGTTCATTTTGGCATATGAGGGTGCAAGCTGAGAAAACGTCTTAACACAGAGTAAGCTTTTCAAATTGTTCTGCATGCCAAGGGCTTTGCTTCACATTACAATCCCTAAGAAACAGGGAATGTGAGAAAGAAATTGTCATACTTGTGCTTTTTGGAACAGCGCAAGTAGGGACTTCAAGATAGTCCCAAATCAGTCTAAGTGCGTGCATACTATCTCTGATAGTGATGTCTGGTTGTAGAGTCAAGTTTAGATGAACTATAAACGTAAAATTATTCAGAAATCCATAAAATGCAATTTCCCAAACTAGGAATAATTTGCAGTTAAGAAAACCTTACTTCTATTGTAGTGGAGAGGACAAATACACAATGCTCTCCCAAGAAGGCGGCACTATTTGTGTTCTCTATTTAGGTTAAGGAAGCCTTGTTATTTGTCATACTTAGTAGAAGGGTGGATAATCTGTAAACTGTCTCTTTTTAGCATATTTTTAACATACAGAGAAATAAAATACCAAAACCAGAAAAAAATCAAAACCAAGGAACTGCAGTGATCCCACAATAGTTTTTGAAGAAATATAACCACGCAAAAATTTTTTTAAGCTTCTGGGTTACCATCAGAGGTTGACATTCAGTCACTTTGAAAGCAAGAAGTGGATGAGTCCTCAGGTTAGTCTTTGCTCTCTGGGAAGAGTTCAGAGAATTCAGGATCTGAAGATAAGACTGCCACAGATGTGAGTTATTATCTCTCTGAGGACTCGCAACAATCCAGAATATGCTGTTTAAGCAATTTGTTGAAGTAGCTGGAGCACCATCTGTAATACAGTTCTTTGCTTTCTAGGCTCTGCACTTCTGTGGCACTCTTTTAGTGTCTTGTTAGATCTCCTACAGTGATGTCCTCTTTCACCCAAAACATGGGAAAAAGATACACCTTCAACTCCAGGCTTGCTCAAGCTGTAAAATGATCTGCACTCAGGAACAAATCCTTTCCTCCCTTCAAAACGTACTAATGTCAGAGGTCGAGAAAACATACCAGAAAACTTTGCTTTGGGCTGGTGGAATAGGGTTTGAGATCATCCCATCACACCATGTCAGTGCTCATTCTAAACAAACTAAAACATCCCGTCATTGTTGAAGTCCATCTCTTGTGAGGTAGATACAGGAGGAGCCCATTAAAGGAAGGAGGCTTGTGGAGACAAGATCGTCTCATCAAAGACATAGCTGGTGCTGTAAAAAGGCCAGCCTGAAAAGAGGTACAGATTTAAGGACCCTTGGATACCTCACCCATTTTCCAAGATGTGGCAATGTTTCACAGTGAAATTTTACATTATAGGGGCACGTGCTGGTCAGTACAAGTTTTTAACATCTATAGCAAGGACATTTTCCCCCCAGTAAGTGTCAATATGGATCTCAACAGCTCCTTTCCAGAGAAGTCTACATACCACAGTTACTGAAAATGTTTAACTGTGCTTCCTGTGTTTTCCCTTCTGTTTTGCAATGGCTCTACTTTGCTCTGTTCATTTGAAAATCAGAGACATAAATTTTTTAATTCACTGTGTAAAATAGTTGTCACTTCTTTAAACAAATAGACAAGACTTATGGAACAGATTTTGTGTGTTCATTCCTGAATGTTTGCGTTCAATCTCCTTGACTTGTAACTATCTTTTTTACAGGAGAGGATTACCAACCCTGACAGCATTGATTTTCAAATGTATGATTGCTAGTGAAATATTAAACCCTATTGATTTGAAATTCAGGATCAAATGCATGTTAGATACTCTGCATATTTTGGGGATGGACAGTTTCATTTATCAGCTCTTCCAATTGCAAAATAATTAGAACTCCATCATGTTCCTGTTTTGAGATGTAGAGGTTCCCATCAGATTACAGCATTTGCAATCTTAAAAAGAGTTCTATGCATTGTGTTTACTAATTGGTCAATTTATCCTCCCTATGAAGCTTTTTCATTAATTTCTCAGGAAATACACTGGAACAAAGACATTCATCTTTTCAACCACCGAAATTTCACATTGTGCTCTCTTCTTAACCGATGGAAGAAGTAATAGAAGCATAACGGAGATTTCCATGATTGAAACAAAAATCAAGGAAATGATTACAAGCATTTGAAACAGAGCTAAGCTAGCAGTTAAGTGTCTTTTAAGGTAGGTCAGAATTTATGTTTAGAGATGGTGATGAAACTTGAGTGAAACTTGAGTGAAACTTGACACAAAACTGCTCTGTGGAAAGGTGATACAAAACACCACAAAGACACTTAATGGGGGGGACTGAAGGCAGTCCCAACTAGGTTGTTACTGGAAACTCAGAAATACACATAAACATTGAAAACAATAAGCATGGCTCATGGCTTCCATGGTAAGAAAAACATGTTGACATTCACCTGTCTCTGAAGCTTAATACTCAAGAATACAAGACCCTAACCCACTCAAATCAAGTGAAGTTTTGCTCATTATTCCCATGGGGGCAGGGTTAATCTTTAGTAATTTATACAGGAATACTGAAGACTTTTCCTACACAATTCATTAACTGTATCCTAGTAAAATATACAATAAACTAGATTCTGCCATTCTGCCTCACAACAGTCATGGAAGATTTGCGATAAAAGACTCTGTCCATGAAAAAGTAAAACATTAAAAAGTTTTTTGGATCCTAGGAAGTGATAGTCCAAGGTAAAGCTATATAGCATTGCAAGTCGCTTGGAAGGGATGGGTTTAAGTCCCATATTGTAACTTCTCTCAGGTCTCCTGACTCTAATCATACTAAGTACAGTTCTTGTTTTTCTAGAGATAAGGGTTTTTTTTTTTAACAGTGTGCTTCCTCCTGAGCCCTGATGCAAAAGTATTGTCATTTTTGGAAGTCAGCACATCTGTTGTCAAGCAATGTTTGCTCTACCAAACCTGGAAGCTGTGGACACAGAGGTGGGGCAAGATGGGGAGGGATGGAGAAGATGAGAAGAATCTGTGGTGGACAGTGATAATAAACATGGGGGAAAAGAATAAAATCAGAGGAGGCAGTCTGCAAAAAAGCAGTAGTTCAGCACAAATTACATTCCTATGAAGGAAGCTATTTTCAACTTTGGATGGGGTTTTCAGTGTGAGGAAGATCGTTTGTTTTGTCAACTGTTTTGTCAACACACAGTATCGTACCTCAGTGAGATCTGTATAAGAGTAAGGATTTCAGCAATACTTTAATTTGAAATTCATCGTTCTTCAGTCCCTTCAAACAGAAATTTGTTTTCCTTTTTGTTTATATTCTTTTGAAAAAAACTGAATCCAGATGAAATTCATGAATACAAATTCATGCAGGCAAAGTAGATAGGGATTTTCAGACCATAGATGAGTCTGCTTCAAATCTCTGAACTCTGTGGAACTTTTTTCTAGTCAAAGACAAGAGCAATTCACCAGTAAGAAAAACTCTTAGCCAGCCTACTTCCAAACTTCACGGTGGTTATGTAGAAATTTTAGAGGATGAGAAATTGTACCTAAGAATCAGCTGCAATGCAAGCTGTTCTTATTGATAAATTCATATCTGCAGATATCTTACACATTCCCTGAGAAGTTTTTTTTCTTTTGTCTGCTATACATGTACACAGAGAATACCTATAAAAAAGGGATTAATTGCAATAAGGAAGTGCCAGTTTACTCTCTTTCTTGCTTATGCAGACTTCCAGAAAGGACTTAAAAGCGGTTTAGGATAAATCTTCCTAACATATTAGGACGAGACTTTGTAAGAATCTTACAAGAAAGAATTAATAAACAAGCCTACAATTTCAAATTTAGACTTTGATTTTCTGGGGAGACTGAGGCTAAACTCTGCCTCCATTAGTTCCCTCTACACATTGAATCTCAGCCTCATGCTGACATTTGTATTGCTTTGCAGATCTGTGCCACTTTTTTTAAAAAAAATTATTTCACTAGGAAAACAACCTGACTCTGTTCAGCTCATTTGTATCCATTTGCAATCTTTTGGTTTTCAACTAATAGAAAAATCACAGACTCATAGAATAGGTTGGTTTGCAAGCAACCTTTAAAGATTGTCTAGTCCAACCCCAATTCAGTGAGCAGGGACATCTTCAGCTCAGGGAGATTGCTCAGAGCCCCATGCAACATGGGGTTGAATGTTCCTGGTATTATTTTTCAAAGAAAAACTTCCTTTCCTTCTTACTCTATTTTATGTGCCTGTGGTTTTACTGGCAAGTTGTAACTTGTAGTGCTATGAAGTGCTCAGTGCTTCTCCATAACTAAGGTGACAACGCAATTTGCATTATAGCCAAATTTTTCTTCCATAGTCTTTCTCTCCTCAGCAAATATTCTCAAAGCAGCAGTCCTGATCACCAAGCACGTAAAATCTAGCTGGTCTGACTAAGTTTCAAAGACACATTGTGGTCTTAAGTGTCATCTAATAACTATTTCCACAATACACTGCCTGAAAGCTGAATAATTAAGACCATGAATATATTTATCACAAAAAAAATCCATTTTTACATTGACTACTACCAACCGACAATCCGAAAGTTTTTAACTCCTGTGTAGAAAACAAACCCTTCAAGACATCTCAGGTTGAGTAACAGACAACTTTTAAAATTGGGACCAAAATGATAGGTTTGGATGCTGAACAGTGCAGAGGTTCCACATATGGTGCAAGGCACACCGGGGAGCAAGGTCAGTGGAGAAGGTCCTGCAGGAACACTGAAGTGGAATCACACCCATACATACCTCCATACTGGTGGACACCAGATAATGGAGACTCCTCTCCACAAGGTCTCTGTGCTGTCAGTCATGTGTTCTCAAAAAATGCTGTGGTTTTCAGCCATCGACTGTTGTATTGAGTTCATATCACTCAAATTCTGTGAAATATTTACCTTAGTTCCTGCCTATCTATATCTCAGTAAACAAGCAAATGTAAAAGTGTTAGGTTTCTGAATCTGCCAGTAATGATGTCAGTACCACTTCAGGAATTTAAAGCCAATTTTTTCGCCCAGTAAGAATGGTATATATTCAGAGTCTAAACTTATAAATAAGAAAGTAATCCTTTTATTGCTATGACAGAAGAGCTGCTTGTCTACTAGACAATTCTTTATAAAGAAATTTTGGGAATACATGTCCAAATTTGTGCCTTGAGACACATATACTTGATGTTAAATCATTCTTCTCATTGACATTTTCCAGCATAGAAGACTTCATGGTGAACACATGTAGAAAAACCCTCTAATTTGAGCATTAAGAGCTTTGACCTTCCCAGCTAGTTCAACTTTGCATGAACCTAACTAGATACCTAAGGCAACAGAAGGATGTGGAGTCCCATTTATGAAGGAATCTAGGTTTGTACAAATATAGAAATCATTGTGCAGGTGAAGGGGAGTTGAGTAATGTAGGAATTGCCTAATGTGCAGCAACAGTGCAGGGACCCCAGGACTGCACCCTCCACACCAGTTATGAGCCGGCTCAGACCCAGTGGAGCTGGGCTTGCAGGCTGATGGGCCCAAGCTGGGAGCTGTCTACAGGCACAGTGGCTGTCATAAACTCCATGCATGTGCAAGTTTCTGGATAAGAATTTACTATTCTGTGTAGGGGGTCTAATTCAAAACTTCACAGCTTTACCAAAGAAAACAATTTCTGCTCTCTGGAGGCAGGGCTGATACACACCTCTGAGGGGTTCAAAGGCTAGGCAGAGAAACACTGGCAGCCAGAGTAAAGAAAACTAGTGGAGGATCTGGCCACCAGTTCTAGGGGAAAGAAATCTGCTCACAGAAGCACTGCTGGGATCTGAGGGAGCTTTCCTTTAACGGACCACCAGCTAGAAACCTCCTGATTGCTTTGTCTCAATGAAGAGGCAGTGGAGACAATACATCATTCATTATGTCATTTTGGTGTTTGGCTTTTTAAAATATTAATGAACAGTCTAGGCCTTCCTTTTGCTGACCACTGAAAACAGCCCTTTTCCCCTGAGTAAACCAAGGCTGACTCTTTAAGCCTGTGATTGAAATTCAGTCAAACCTCTGGGTAAACGGAAATCATTTGTTGCGTGACAGTGACATGTGGCAGCTCCTTTTTGTTTGCGAGAGAGCTCAGGGATTCTGTGTCTATTTATTGTCATCAGCTGAGGACTCAGTATTGATGTCTACCCGAAACTCTGTGGCTGTGGAGAAGGGAGGCTGCAGATTTGGCTGGGACAGTGCCTGAGTCTGAACAAGCAGCACTTTGTTGGTTTCTGTTCAACAAACTCTACAGAAAACAGGGTAACCCCAGCTGGGTGGTCTGGAAGGGGGGAGGCATGGCCAGGATGATCCCAGATGATGGAAGGATAGATATGCCAGGGAAGCATTGCCCTATCTATCCACTCCCTCTGATGTCCTTCCATAAATGTTTGCTACAGGTCACACTCAATGACAAAATACCAAGCTAACAGTTGCTCTAACTCACTGTGCCCATGATGATATTCTGGGGAGCAGAGTCAGATTTAGGGACAAGGAGGTGGGAAATGATCTGCCTAAAAGCAACTGTTATGTAGAACAGAGAGAAATTCTTTTGCATGCTTCTTTTCACCCATCACTGTCGAGCCAGTGCAGTATGAAAAGCCAAGAGGATGATGCTAGGGAGAAGATCAGCTAGGAGCAAAGGCACTTTGCAGGCATCTGTCTGTCTGTCTTTCAGACGATCTTTTGGTTTCTTGCCTCCTCTGTTACCAAGCAGCATAGTGTTTGACATGCCCTTCCGAAAAGTCTGCAGATCAGATTTATTGCTTAAGGCCCCCTGAACAGGCAATTTATTTTCTTTGTGGAACTTCTTTACTTCTGCTGCATGCACACTCAACTTGTTACTCCAGAGTTTCTCACTCAGGTTGCTGTTCCAGCAGCCTTAGCAGGCCCTAGTGAGGCAGGCTGTACTAAGCACAGCGCAGCCACACGGAGACATAAAGGAGTTTCTGACACAATGAATTTAAAATGTTAGCCTGTCAGGAGAGAGAAAGCTAGAAAAAGTAAACAGGATAAAGAAGAAAAAGCAAGCTGTTGATGAAACAGTTAGTAGAGTAGCACTGTATGTTGCAATCTTAACATAACTTCAACTGTCTTCTTAAAAACAATTGTTTCCTTTCCTGTGAAGATGATGTAAAATGTCAGACAGATGCCAAAATGAAGAGGTTTCATGGGAAAGACTTGATTGTGGTACAACTTTTCCTCATTTGATGGTAATTGCGTTGCAGGATCTTTCTGCAGAAAAAAGATTTCCTGCTGGAAAGCCCATGAGACTTTCACCAGGACTGAGTCTGTTAAGAAATCCCAGATGGCCTTTTTCTCTTGCATAAATATCTTTTAGAAGTTAAAAAATACAAATAAATAAATAATGCAAGCTCCCCATTTACGGCTGAGACTCAGTATTTCTGACCTTGAGTCCCATAGAGGTTAACCTACTCTGATTAACTTTCCCATGTTATTCCATTAAATAAAAACAGTTTTGACACCCAGAGACTAAGGCATCCTAGAGATAATACAATAACCTTAAGCAATCATTCCAAATTGAATTGCAATAATTCATTTAGGTGACCATACATATTTGTTATGTGTAATATGAAACATTGCAAAATGAAATCAATAGAAATGTTTCTTGTTAATGAAGATTTACTGTGCTGTTATGTGTGGGGTTTGGACTCCATATCACAGAAATCTTATTTGTATTCTAAATTCCACAGTATCATCCTAGTTAAAAATGATGAAAACATTATTTTAGAATTATATGGCTGGACAGCTGGAAAATCCTATCATGCATTTTGTTCCATGACTTGTTAATTAAAAATGGAAGTCCAGACCACCTGACATCACTGGGGTTTTGGCTGTTTCCTTCAACAAGCTTCACCCTAAGATTTTTAGGGATCATTATTGTATTCCCAATAAAATTTGTACAACTGACATGGATGTTCTGGTTTTCACTGTTACAATAGAGGGTTACCCATTCTAAATGGGAAAGTTGAAAAAATAAATCTTACAACTATCTGTTATGCTGGTTGGTTCCTATGAAAGACAAATACAACACTGTGCATATGAATCCCTTCCTTCTCCTCCACATGCTACTTTGCAACACTCTCATGGAGCAAAATCAGATTAAAAAGGTCTCTCTCCCTCTCTCACTAAATATTTTCTAGTGTTCTTGGCTCTTATAAAAGCCATACAAAGAGAAGAAAACCACTCCTTCTACCATGAACTCTCACTGCCTGCTTGGCTGCACACACAAACTTGCCCTGATGTACAGAAAAGACCTCCCTGACTTTGCATTTAACTTCAAAGCACGGGAGTCAAATTACTCTTGGTGTAGAGGCAGTGCACAGTAGATTGATGACTCCAAAGACACCACCTTCAGGCTCAGCCATGCTGCTGCAGAGCTGGGCCCAAGGTTGTCAAACTCAGCACGAACCGAATCTGAATTTATTACCCAGCAAGCCCACCTTGACAAGTTGCTGCATTACTAGGTCTTGGCTATATGCCAGAAAGATCAGAGTGAAATGCAGCTAGATTTCTTTTAATGCCCAAGTTACTCCATTTCAAACTACTTGGAAGATGACTGTGTCACAGTACGGACACATGCAGTGTCTTTGGCACAGCCTATCTCTGCTCGTCTGGTCTTTGCTTCACAGAGTCTTTGAGCCAAAAAATCCAGAGGATTAGCAGAGCTGCATGAAGGAGATCTCTGGAAAGCAAAAAAAAAAAAAGTAAACCAAAGCCCAACAAAAGACAAAAATCCCAAACAACTGTGGACACAGCAGAATATTTAACAGCACATATGGCAAGCTGTCATCCGTTTTCCTGTTAGAAGCATGGGATGACTTCATAGTCGTTGCAAATATTTAGACAGCATCAAATTTACCATAAATTGGCTGAAGAAGGCTCCTTAAAGCCCTAAACAGAAACTTGTAATAAGTTCAGCCAAGACAACACCAGAGGGAAAGCTGAGGCAAAGATTGTAACTTAACGGTAGGCAGTTTAAATTGCACAGAAGAGGTCTTTGAATGTAATGGAGAACTATGGACACAGAGATTAAAGGAGGTTGAACTCTTTGACCTAGAAAATCAAATTGGTGACAACTCAGTATGTTAAACTACATTAAAATTTATGACATTGAAGAAGAGGATCAATGTGTGTGTGTGTGTGTATAAAGCCTCAATTCGGAGATCTCTGGAGCAGGATTTTCAAGCGTCCGAATAAGCAAAGGTGCCACATTCGTTTACTGACCCCAGAATGATGCGAAGGTCTCTTTGAAATGAAGAGAGAAATAGACACAATACTTTGAAAAAAGAAAACTCTAAATGGTCATTAGAAGGAAATGTCTGAAGAAGTTTCACAAAGTAGTTGTAATGGTTTTTCTGATTCAGGCAAATAACCCTGTGACAGCAGTAACCTCTGGCTAGGGAACAGGGCGCTGTAAATGCAAACACCTTTGCCACAGTTCAAGTGTCAAGCAGGGCTTTGCGCAGTGCAAAACAAACTTACTGTAAAGCTAAAAACTTATGATGAAAAGCAGTGCATTACAGCACACTTTCTTAAAGCAGGTTGTTCTCTTTAATTTCAATAACGGTTTCTGAAATTGAAGGGATGTTGTCAAGGTAAAGACATCTCTTACTCTAAGAAACACAAACCATATATGTTGCTAGTAGTAGTTATTTTTATTTCAAAAGTGGACATTAAAAGTAATTTATTTTTCAGTGGTCTTGCCTTTAACTTGCATTCTCATATCTTTCAGCTTGAACAATTTTATTTTTGTTTATAATCAACTCCATGTTATTTCTGATTAAAATAAAGAAACTCTCATAACCTTCCTAATGTCACTTGCATTTCCAAGGGAAGCAAAACCAAAACACAGGGAGCGATTCTTCCCTGTGCCAGTCTGTTAGTACTCTAAAACTATTTCTCCTTAGCTCCATTTTGTAAATCAGAAAAGGGGAAGCTAGTAAAAAGGAGACACAATTCCGAATCAAATCAACAAGAAGCATAACTGTTCTGAAGCTACGTGACACAGAAATGGTTAAATATACTCAAAGAGCTGCTTCCCCCTGCTCAATACTAGCCACAGATAGGCGTTGGAATTAGTAAGTGTCCTTTACTCACCACTCTGGCCACCACTGTCAAGGCACACACATAAAACATAGCAGCAGACCCTGTCAGACAAGGTTTCTACCTGCAGAATTTACATGTATTTTGTTCTTTGTCCAAAAGTGAAGAGCTTCCAGAACGTTTTTTTCACCTCCAGAATCTCTCTAAAAAAAGAAAAAAAAGAAAAAAAATTATTGAAAATCAAATATTCACCATGCTTTTAAGTGAGAGTTTCCAAATAATTCCTGTGAATCCCATGAAATACTTTTATGCATGCCAAGTGCATGACAGCAGTAACTCTACAGCAGCAAAACAGACAGTTGTTACTTGGCAGGGCTAATTCTTGGAGGCTGTTTTGCCTGCAAGTTGACCCTTGGGTTGGAGGTGGGCTTCCTTCCACAGTTCCTTGCTTCTGGGGGCAGTTATGTCCTTACAGCAGAAACAGACTTTGAAATCACTACTCTTTTACACCAAATCCCCATGTACATCCACTTCAATGGCCAGATGAGGTCCATAGGCTTTTACATTTTCATGTTTTCCAATTCTAGCTCCCACACCAGCCTTCCGTGAGAGCTAGTGAGTACTGCCATAGCAAGAGTGACCCTGATAGCAGAGCTGCTGTGTTTAACAAGAATTAAATTAAGAGTTTAAGCTGCTTTCACTGAATATGCTCACATCTAAATGGCACCTTTGCAGTGCTGAATGATTCCCTCATAATGATAAATGAAAATTCAATAAAGATTTCAGAGCCAGAAAGGGAAAGAGAGTGTGTATGACTGCAGTATTGACATGCAGCTGGCTTTCTGCTCTATGTGCATCCTAGTCGTATGTGGATTGGGGTGAAAGCTGAGACAAGTATTTGAAAAACTGAATCAAGGCACAGCCTGGCAGTGTGCAGTGGGTGAGGGAATTTGGTAGTTTGTTATGTGGATGCATTTAGAAAGGCAACCCCACTCTCCAAGGAGATTTGAATTGGGTCTAGAATGAAGAGTACTTGAGCCACTGCAGGTGGTAAAATGGGTCTGAATTTTTCTAGACAAGTATGTTCAGCTCCCCTTGTGCACCCACTACGGGATGGTGGCTGTGCTGAGATTACATATAGAGAAGTAGAGCTACCAATGGAAGAGAAGTGCTTGACCTTTACTCTCTAACTCCTGCCTGCTTCCACAGGAGATGCCAACTCTCATAGCACTGAATGAAGAAGGTACAGATGAAGACCTGTCCTTGCCCCAGCTTTTATAAGTGAAGCCATTAGAACAGTGATCCCCAGCCTCACAGTGACAAGAATACTAAATCAGGGTTTGCAATATTAAGCTCATGAATTAACGTGAGGGGACAGATCATACAAAATACCTGTTCTGTTGTGTCTTCTTCCTTCTCATAAGGGGAATTTAAGTCTCTTACACACAGAAAAAACATCTTTTCAAAATGTTTTTGCTTCCTCTCAACTCTGCTCAGATGCTGTCCTCGCCTATAAGATGTTTTTAACTTAGGGTGTACCAGTGAAACCTAGTTCTTGTCCACTGCTTCCCATACTTCTTCCTCTGCCAATTTTTCCTCATAACCATCAGTCCAACTTTAGACTTGTGATCTCTGCTTTATTTCTCTCCCTGCTTCACCCACACACAAAAGCAGATCAGGGGTGGTCAAATTATACTCCGCACATCTCTTTCACCTTTCTGCCCTGACCGTGATGGGCTACAAGGATGATGAGGGGACAGGAACATCTCCCCTACGAGGAGAGGCTGAGGGAGCTGGGCTTGTTCAGCCTGAAGAAGAGAAGGCTGCGAGGGGACCTAATATATACTTACAAATACCTGAAGGGTGGGTGTCAGGAGGATGGGGCCAAGCT
>Ga0065711_1032271_pt1 | contig 27647 bp, 17 predicted proteins | sample Hoacrofraction12_FD_59098 | JGI IMG/M metagenome (GOLD analysis project Ga0065711, IMG submission 59098) | Hoatzin crop microbial communities from Cojedes, Venezuela - Epithelial fraction 12 v2 (version 2) | ecosystem: Host-associated > Birds > Digestive system > Esophagus > Crop | place...
TCCAGGATAAGCTGCTCCATCACCTTTCCCGGGATGGAGGTGAGGCTGACCGGCCTGTAGTTCCCTGGGTCCTCTTTCTTGCCCTTTTTGAAGATTGGAGTGACATTGGCCTTTCTCCCGTCCTCAGGCACCTCTCCTGTCCTCCAGGACCTCTCAAAGATGATGGAGAGTGGCTCAACAATGGCATCTGCCAGCTCTCTCAGCACCCATGGGTGCATTGCATCAGGGCCCATGGATTTGTGGACGTCCAGATCGCTTAAGCGATCCCTCACACAGTCCTTCTCGACCAAGGGAAAGTCAGCCTCTCTGTAGGCTTCTTCTCTTACCTCCGCGGCCTGGGATCCTGAGGGCCTGCCTTGGCCCTGAAGACTGAAGCAAAGAAGGCATTCAGTAGCTCTGCCTTCTCTGCATCCTCCATCACCAGGACACCCACTTCATTCAGCAGCAGCCCCACGTTGTCCCTAGCCTTTCTTTTACTACTGATGTACTTGAAGAAGCCCTTTTGGTTGTTTTTGACATCCCTTGCCAGCTTCAATTCCAGGATCCTGTGACTCCGCAGGAATGGGGCAGAGGAAAAAAACACATCCAGAACCTCAGTGGAGGGTCTTGGGGAGCTTCATGGGACCCACAAAAACCTTTCTGTGGTACAGCTGGGGCCTCAGCCACCTGCCCATGTAGATGGATGGCTTTGGGCGTGGCAAACCAACTGCTGGAAAGAGGTCCCAAAATCTTGCAGGTTTCAGATGAGATCTCTTTAATGTGTGAGGAAAATGCTGCCAGTTGAAAGGTTTTTCACAGGGGAAAGTTGAGTAAAGCTAGTTGCTTTCTCTCCCAAACACAAAAGATGTGGTTTGGTTTAATTTAGAAACCTATAAGGACTCTCCATCCTTCAAAACCAAAGCAGAAGTTCCTCTAGAGGATAAGTCAGAGAAGGAGCCTAATTTCTTGTGCTCTGGATCACCAATCTCCCCACTGCATCTGACAGAGAAGAGGGCAACTAGGCAGATAAGTTATATGTCTGTAGCTGGATGCTGGAATGTGAATGTTCCATGTAGGTTATGTAGGTCCTGTTCTAATACACTTCCCACCAAACTGTGCTCTTCCCGAGACTGTAGTGCCTTTCTCCTTTGTTCTCTCAAAAGTGATTGTAATTCACATACAGGTGAAAGGTAGAGACAGGCAGCCAGCTCAGTTGTTTCAGACACATTAAATCAATCCTTTTCCTAGGTTCATCTTGTTATTATTATTATGGTCAGAAAGCCTTGAGGACTCAAGGTCCATTGCACAAGGATACCGGTGTCTGTACACCACTGCACAAAGCAAGAAGGCTTTGGAGGAAACAAGGGGTTGCCCTCAAGAAACTAGTGCAGATTACGATTTCATGTCAGTTGCAGTCTCTGACTTGTGTCTTTTGCCTGGTACACCAGGTCTGAGGTCGCGTTGGATACAGCTCCCTGTGATCTTGTGCTGATGTAGCATCAGCAGCCACAGGGAAAGCTTCAGCTTAACACCTAGTCAGAGTCACCCACCATAAACTCTGCTGCCGGTGAAGAAGACAGTCCTGCTCCAGTCACAAGTTAATTAAGACTGGAAAGCTCAGCCAGCTGAAACTGAACTGCTTTTATGCTTCCACTAGTTTTTAACCAGATCAGTTCCCTGACCCTGTTCCTCATGAGACCACAGGGATGCCACTGCTGCTGTAAGAGCGGAGAAGGGAATGGAAGAAATGTGGAGCAGGTGGATTTACCCCTGCAGGTTAATGCTGGCTTTGCGCACCCTGACTCAGGGTAGTAGTCACAGACAGCCACATGTCTGTAATGTCCTCTGGCTCCAGAACAATGTTCTTCTGTGAATTTCCTTATTTTGGAAATACACCAATGCACTCTAGTTTAAATTTAAAATAGTACATAAATCACAGCAGGTTTTGGCTTAAAATACAATACCTTACCAAAAAAAAAAAGTGTATGTATGTTCACTAATCCAGCCAACAACTGTAATAAACTGCCAACATCAGTCGTGTTCACTTCATTTTGGGGTCTTGCTAGTCCTTGCAGATAGATTCTTCAGCTATGATCTCCAGGCTGGTGGTCTGTGGAGATTTTTCTATTCCTGTGATTCTGTTTCTTCTATCCGAATCTGATAAACCTCATTAAAAGAAGTCAGGACCCTATGGGACGAAATTTCAGGCCTGTCTTCATGAAATACTGTGCTCTGAATTTACCCAGCACAAGCCAGCTCCATGTGGGAAGTAATGCAGTCATTTTAGTGTATTGCTGAGCCTAGCTAATAAGTGCTTTTGAGAAGTAGGCTATATTAGTTGTCACTCAGCCCCTTGTGATTGCGTTTCCATGGCTGTTGGACCAATTTGAACTGTGGGCAAAACGTGTCCTGCCTGCTTGCAAAAGACTGTGTGGATCTATGCACATGTATATCTAATCACTTAAATGAATTCTCTAGGTGACATGAAAATCCTTGCGCAGAGTACAGGAAGGATGTAAGCAGCTATATCCTCCTTGCTTTCCAGAAGTGCTGGGGTCACTTTGAATAGAAATCTGAACATGGGAAATTTGCCTGAGGGAAGGCAGGTACAAGTCAAAGTAGTTCAGAGCTACACAAGTAATATGAAACAGCAGGAAAGCCATAAAGATTTACAGACAAAGTGTCCTCTGTTCCCAGGTAAAGGAAAACAAGTACTTCCACAAGAAAAGGAGGAGGCAGGGGAAAACTATAATTCTTGCTGTAAATTTCATTTAAATTAGGAGTGCAATACAGAGACAGCAACAGTGGCAGCTCGGCTTGGTTTTCACAGTCCCATACCTTGTTTATTTGGGTTTGGTGGGGTTTTTTCCCTAAGATGCTGTTATCTCCCAAGTGATCCATGCCCTAATCACTCCTGTGTCGTGGTGTTTGCTGTGTTAGTCAGTAGCTGCCATGCCACATATTTGTGCCTGCTTCCTGCACCCTGCGCCAAGCCCACCTTGGTTTTGCTGCTACATGGTTTCAGCCTTCACTCAGCTACACCAGCTTTTGCCAGTACAACTTGTCATCAGCTCTAAGGTCAGTTCCTCGCTGACATCCCGTTCACACGTCATCAGGCAGCCATGGGCTCTGAGCTAAATCCAACCCTACAAAAGAAAGGGCTTAGCAGCACTATAAAAATTAAAGAGGTGCCTTTGTTTGTGTTCATCACCTCCCAGGTGACACTCCATTGAGACCAGCAGTTCCTGGTCTGAGGCTTGTGCCCGTCATGAGCGCTATGTGGCAGACAGATCTAGTCCAGGAGGCAATCAGCACGAAGCAAAAAATCCACATTGGCAGCTGCTCTTGCAAGAGACAACTTTTTGTTCAGGTGTTTTCTTACAGCAGTTTGTGTCCATCCAGTGATATTTCATTTACCTGTTCTTAATTCTCTTTGGAATGTTTCAGACAGGTGTAGCTGGCTGCCAACAAAGACACCAAAGCCATTCTCCCCTTGCCAGGGTTTGACTCCATCACAGCAGTCTTGATGTGATGCTCAAAGTGAAAAGTGTATTTTGTTTGCCGTTCCCACTGACAAGGGGTTGTGGCCACCTAAAACTAATCTCTGACTTGAAGGAGCAGGGCAGGGTGCACCAGAAGGAGGCAGTGGCAGTGAAAAAATAAAGTGCAAATTTTGTCACAGCCATCAGACTCTCCAGGATGTAGTTTACTGGCTGAGGGAGTGTACGGTGAGGTTTTCTTCCTGCTTGTTCCTACAGGAGAATGTCTTGGTCAGAATGGGCATTCAAATGACCACATAGCACCAAAGGGTTTCAAGTACTTTGAGACTGCAAATGGATTTTACCTCCAGAACAGTCCTCCCCTTGGGGTGGAGGGAGACATTCATTTCACCACACGGAGGAGAAATCAAGGACTGCCTCTTTGAGATCTTGGATACAGATGATGAGCTAAAGTAAGATCTCTCATGGTGCTGGTCTTCCATCACCCCAGGACCCATCATCAACATGTCTCTTCTGGTCAGCAGGGAGGTGTCCAACCCCTGCTACTATATGCACAGTTCTGGTGGGTGCAAATTCCTAAAACCATGACCTCACAGGTCTGGCTGAAACAAGTACCAAGACCCACAGAAAGCCAGCAGAAGTTACAGAGCAGCTGTTCCTTTCTCCTCCTGTTTTCTTGAGTCCCAGGTTACAGAGCTCATGGCAGGGCCCTTCAGCTCAAGCCATGAAGAATTTCTGTCTCTTCCGCTGCTTATTTGTGAGATCCACCACCAGTGGTGCATATAGTTCCCTCCAGCATGGAGAAATGACTTTTACTCCTTACAACTTAATCAAAGCTCAGATGTGATATCAGCCCTAGAGATGAAGTGCCCATTCTCAGGGCTAAGGACTAGAGATTTTGGCTGTGTGCCCCTCTGGAGGCAGTCCTCACAGATGACTTCCTGCCACCCCCCAGCTGAGGAGAGCTCACCAAGTTCTCCACTCCGATGCTGTACATGTTTTTGTCATGCAGGCCTGTACATGCCTGCCCTGAACAGCCCTTTCCAGCTGATATTGCAGGGTGGACAAGCAGGTCTGACCTTCTGAGTGACCCAATGGTCACATCTGGCAATGTGCTGTGCCGCTTGCTTACATGCCATTGACCAAGTCACCTTAATCTCATCTGCAGGATGAAGAGCAAACAACTTCCTAGTATCCAGGTTTTCTTGGGAGTAACATATACCTGGAAAAATTTGACTTGAAAACTGCGACTTGAAAACTGCAGCAATCTGACCAAAATACGAGGTCCCAGAACCTGAAGTAGATGGCCCCTGGTGAACAAATCTTCTTTGTTCTCCGCAGAAGGGGGTGGTATTTTACTGCTGGCCTACAAGCATCCGTCCTCCATGATGCAAGGGGGTCGTTGCTTCTGTGTGTAGCTGCCTGTCACTGCCGTGCTCTCTGTGGGAGTGTGGCTGTAAACGTGCTGAAAAGCCAGCTTGTACTCAGGAAGCACAGGAATGCCTGCAGAATAAATAACAATGTAAATTAGACAGGACTGGAGCTCACCAGCCTCAGCAGGAGTTATCCCCTTGTCCAAACATCCAGCCAGCAGCTGATGAGCTTCCTTGTGTTCTCAGCAGTGCTCCTGCCAAGCTGAAAAGATTAAGAAGGAAAACTTGCCCCAGCTGAACAAATAGCTTGAAGGTTTGCCTGAGGCATGACTGGGGTGTCATGGTTAGGCATTAGTTTCTGTAGCCTGAGAGACAGATGCAACGAGCATCACATCCAGCAGCAGCTGCCACACTAGCCTGCAGGACCTGCAACACACCTGAAATTATGCTGCCTGGAGGTTTTCTCTCAGCAGGCGAAGAGTGAGGTTGAATTCCAAAGACACAAATCCAGATACCATACACTCTTATTCGTGCTGTCCTTTTAACCACAAAAACAGATACCTGGGAAGTCAAATGGCTCCTGCCTTCCTTGTCCCTGCCCAAGCACTGGAACACAACTAATCTGCAAAAAAGACATCATGTTTTCCAGAAAGGCTGACAGTCCTGCATGTTTCACCACTGCTGCTGAGCCCACGAATCAAGGTCTTCTTGGCTTATCTCCCCTAGGATGGTTGATGGCTCAGCAGGGACTGCAAATCTACGACTTCCAGCTAGTGAAGCACCACTCAAAAACATCTACTAATTTACAGCCAAGCATGTATGCAAACAGCATAAATCCAGGGATGATCCACAGGGGCTAGTGTAATCATACATTAAGAATAACAGAGCATTATGAAACACTCATGACAGGTTCAACCCCACCTGCCTTAAATCACCTTTAATGGTCTTGCTTTCACATAGTCCCAAACTGAAATTAAACCTGCTGTCACACTATTTTTTCCGAGTGCCTGCTGCACCTGAACTCATCACCAGAGACTGACAGCAGGGAAGAGAGAGCACTGGAAAACCCAATGAATGTTATCATCACAGAGGGAATTTTTAATAGGTTTTCCATCATAGCCATAAACTGAATGATCCAGGGACCTTTATGATGACCTCCCTATGGTTTCCCAAAGGACAGAAAATAAAACACATTTTTATTAAGCCTCTTGAAACATGTAACCACTCATTTTTCTCTGGTGGAACCCTACAGATGGGAGACTTAACAACTATTTTGCTTTCTGAATGCCACAAAGCCTGTTGGGTGGTCCAACTAAATGTTACTGTCACAGCCTAACACCAGGACACCCCAAAAAGACGTAGACAGGGTTTGGCACCCTCTAGATGCTCCAAGGTTGGTTTTGGGGTATTCTGGATTTAAGCCATGGGTTTAAGAAAATTTGTAGTGGTCTTTCCCATTCTCCCTGACAAAGGAAGTAAAACACATAGGTCTTAGCTTGCTGACATTTGACATGAGCAAATGTGACTTTGCTCTGCTTTCCTCGGCAGCTCTCAAGAGAAATTGCTCACAACACTATGTTCCTTGTGTTGCTGTCTACCTGAACTCACTCACTAGAGATTAAAATTACATCTAGCAATGATTCTTCTGAAATCACTGACTGTGGAGAGACAGGTAGGTTTTCTACTGACCAAGTAGAAACCACAGATTTTTGTTCATGGGAATGGTGTGTGACAGGAACCCAGTGGAAAGCAGTGTTGGGTTTCTGGGAAGCCTTTTTGTACTGTTCTCAAAGGAGGCAGAGAAATCCAAAGTCTAAAGGGAAAGCTCCTCACATGAGACAAAGAACCAACACAGATGATCTTTTCAGGGGAGGTTGTAGGAAGAAACACACAGAAATCTAACTTCCGTAAAGTATTTCACGAACTTCAATTCAGCCTGTTGTCTCTGAAATGCTTAAAACCTAGATGCCCATGTTATGACTCTTATCAAGTGGGGAACCCTACCTGGACTGTGGAGTGACATTAAAAATTTGGTCTGTTTTACATCTGTGTCCCTTAAGAAGTGTCCCTGTTTTGCTCTCAAATACACGCACAGAGTGTCTATTGTGACTCTGCTCCTAACATCAACACCCAGAGCTAGTGGAGGGTCAGTCTGGACATTTGGATGTGTTTTCCTAACCCCAGTTTTGAGGAGTTTCCATCAGAGTGTCTACAACCCATCTTAATAGTCTTGTTGATATCAGTGCCCCTGTGTGAGAAATAATAGTAAAAAATGTTATCCGTGGACACCAGCATATTTATAGTTGGAGAATGCAGAAAGCAGAACAGTGGTTATGCAGCTGAACATATAGCACCCAAGGATAGGAGGTGATTTAAAGGGACTTATAAATATCCAGATATTTGTCACTGAGGATGGTTTAAATATGTCGCCTCTGATGTCTTTACCAAACCACATGAATAGGGAGGTTACACAAACAAAAGTAAATAGAAAAGTGTTTTATTAATCAGATACTGTGAAAAGGCCTCTGACATGTCAGAAAGTTAAGATTACAAAGTTTGAAAATATTAACTTGGAAAAAATGGTACTTTTCTCCCACTGTGCAATTGTTTTTCTCTTTCCTGGTATCAAGCCACAAGCTGCATAAATCTTAGGAGGCATCTCCTGGCACACGCATGGTTTCTGGACTAAGAATGGTGTAAATGCATCTTAAATAATGGAAGTGCCCATTGCTCCACTATAAAGAGTACAATAGAGAAGTGTGAGCGTTGGGAACGGACTCCAGGAAGGAACGATGCTATAGCAGTAACTTGGGGTCGCTGTCAGCAACTCCCCATGTGCTGGCTGTTGAAGTGCACATGTCTTGACCGTATCATTGCTTGTGAATATCTGTCTAATTTGTCCTTACAAGCCTTCAGCTATGGAGGCACCCTGACTTACCAGGCAGGAAGTTCATAGCTTCACTGCCATTGCTATTTTCCCAGTGCAAAGCAGACATTTCCTTTGCCTGCTTAAGCCTGCAGTTTCTTTTCTGGCTCACCCCCAAGAGCTGTTTGTCATCTTCCTCTATATCCATTCCCCTTTAAAACACGAAGACAGAATGCGTGTTGAACACCATAAAGTCTTCAGTCTTTCCTTTAGAGTTTTCTAGGCCTTTGGTTGGCCTCTTCTTTTTCCTTTTTTTAAAATCTGATGCCCATAAAAGGACACTGTACTTCAGCTAAGATTTTGTTAATGCTGAGTTAGAGATTATTGTTTTGGACACCTTGCAAGATAGTGTTCCTCTTTATGCATCCATTTTTCACAGCAGACTGAAATCTTGTCTCCAATTTTTTCTGGACCCCCCCAAAAAAATCATACTGGGGAACGCAGAACTCCTACCTTGCCATTTATTTCCCTTCTTGTGTGTTTCCCCTTTGAGCCATTGAATATCCCTTCATAAGCAGATAATTTTATGCCTGTCTTTGTGGAAGGAAATCACATTTATTTCAGTCTGCTGCTACATCTAGGAAAGACCCCTGCAAATTCCCATGCCAGTCTCCATTTCATCATTGACAGTTGTGTGAGAGTTTTCAAACCCTCAAGGTTTAAGCTAAACTCATTTTTAACCTTCTGACCATTGGAAAAGAAGCTTGAATGTCATGCTCGGTTCTCCAGCTGTCTTCCCATAGACTTCAAAAATGTGGCACGTTCACTTTATTAAGCATGTCCTTGGCTTCCATGGGGTTCAGATCAGTCCCTTCTCTTAAATAAAATGATAAATTAAAGGATCCTCTATGTCTGTTATTGAACCACGCTGGACAATTTCTCTTCCTTTTTTGAAGAGTAAATGAATATTTAAAGAGCATTCTGCTACTTCCAGTAACTTGTGTGCAGTTATTACGGTCTACAGATCCAACCTAATGATTCCTGATAAATATCTTAAGTCTCCCTGGCTGCTTGTATGGCAATAATAAAATTGCCAGTCAGAGGTATCTGGCAAGAATTTCTTCAGTTCCTGACCTCATTACTCATGAATCTGCATACAGCTGCCTCTTCCCCCATCAAATACAAACCCTAGAGGCTTGAGAGATGATTGTACGTACTTGCACATGCCAAATTCCCAGTAGAATAGCCTCCCCATGCGCAACATCAGAGCACTTTATCCATGCTTTGAAGGAATCACTTCCTTAAAATGCCTCTGGTTTAAAGCAAAAGATGAGTTCACCCTGCGGCTCAGTCCTGGCCCTCATTCTCTGCTGAAGCTGACATTTTATACACAAGATGATGTCTTCCAAAGACTGTAAGGGTTGCAAGAACTTCTGTGATTGTCTTTCATGACGTAGCCACACTTCATGTACACTGTGCCCTCTTCAATGGACACGCACACTCGCCCACGGAGCCAGGTTCTGTCTGACTCCTTCTTTAGGTACTTCTAGACCAAGCGATCTGTGGCTCACTAACCTCCTGAGCCAAGATGTCATTTTTTGATGGATTTTACTCCTGTGAAGATGTCTATGTATTTTTTGAATCCCACTAAACTTTCCACAACTACAGAAACCTGCAGCAAGAAGTTCCACAGCTGAACTGCAAAATATGTGAAAAAGCATCTTCTCTTCCTTTCTTTGTCCTGCCACTCAGTTTCTTCTGATGTTCCCTGGTTCTTGAATGGAAAGAGACAGTGGGAAATCGTTCGCTGCTTATCCTTTCAAAGACATTCATAACTCTACAGATTTCTAACATAACTTTCCTCGATCACCTTTTCCTGGGGATCTCATTAACTTCATAGAGGTGCACAAATTGCTCCCTTTCTACTTCTACTTTCATCAGCACAATTTCTGTGATGAACACTTGTCCTCCAGAAATGAACTGAGAACCATCAGCCTTACCATATGTCATTAAATGGTCATTTCAGTCACTACCAATGTGTGCTGGATTTGGACTATGTCCTTAGATTGGTAAATCGTTAAACACCTGCAAAAGGATGTGGCAGAACTGCTGAGCACCAGTTTTTTCACATTCCCAGCAGTGTGAAAGGGCTCAAACTCTTCAAGTGACCAGGGTTGTGAGTTATCACATCTCTCCTCAGCTGGGGGACCTGCCTACGTCCCTTCTCTTTGCTTGTGGCAAACACACAGTGATTCATTTTAGCTTAGTCTGAAGTGTTAAATTACATTATTCTGCATTTGCCCAGGGATAAATTGACTCAGCATTTAGGCTAAGCATTTACTGTAAGGTTTGCATCCAGACAATTACCTCAGCTTAGCTGAAGCTTGGTAATTCGTTAAGCCACAGTATCTTAATTACAAGTCTGAGACCTAAGGCTGTCATAAGACAGACTGTGATTTTAAGGTAAATTTGGCTTCTATTCTGGAAGGCTGGAATAAATTCCAGGGCAAAACTATTCTAAAACAAAGTTCTGCATTGCGATCTCCCATCATGTAGTCAGAAGAGTTTTGTATATAAAACAGGAGTTGCAGCCATTTCTTTTCGAATCCAAACTGTCCACCAAATACAGAAATAAGATTAAAAACTTCCTTTTTAATATATAATTGCAATTAGAGACTTTTGAAAATTCAAGCACTCATTCCCTGCTTTAAACACAAATCAGCAAAGTGTTTAAGCACTGACTTGAATGGGATGACTTAAGTGGTTAAAATTAACCACGTGCTGAAGCATTTTGCTGAACTAAGACCTAAGAGGAGAATAACGTCTTAAAACTATGGCAATTCTTCAGCTGAAAGAACACAGTAGAGCCTTTTTCCTGATACTAAAAATATATTTCTTAGGCATTTGATCTCCAGAAACAAGACTGTTTTAACATGGCCTGTGCTACAGCTTTTGGGTATAGATAAGTCTGGTCTTTCGCAAGCTGCAAAGCAATGGGAGGAAAATATCTTCCCTCAGCAGTTAAGAGATAGTACATTACCTCTGATGACTCTTCAATACTGACAGCAATAATTTCACCTAGGTATTTTGCAATTTGGTTTAACATGTTCCCTAAGACATGTGCACAGCAAGGTATCCTGAAATTACTTTTTGCACTTTGCTTATTAGGATCAATTCTTACAGCAGCATAATCTGAGTAGCTTCATCACTTGCTCAAGACTGACATGATATAATCTAGAGTATTTTTTGGCACAGTGTAGCTCATAACACATAGACACAAAAGTCACTCGTGTTATGTATCAAGATGCATTCCCATATGTTGCCACTGAATTCGTTAATATTCTGTACTTAAATAATGCACAGATACATGGAAAAGGTCTTTAATTAGTTTGAACCAGTCCTCATGTCGGCATCATGATGTTTTGGTGAGGTAACATCAGAGAATGTGGTTGCTCCTTCCCAACCATTCACCATGTAACTTCTACATCCATGATTTTTATGATCTAACAAATTCTTCTCTCACTTATTTACCGTGGTAAATAGCAGTCATTTACCATGGTAAATGCAACTGCAATACCAAGGAAAGAAACTAGCATGACTGCAGCACAAATTCAATTCTTGTAAATACTCCAGGCATTCATGTTAGGCATCAGCTGTGGTTTAAATATGGGGATTTGGGTTTTTTTTGTTTTGCTAGACGATTACTCTGTTTGGGATAATTACTGAAGCATGGCCTTGAAAGAAATGCCCTTACTCTGGATCTGGGAGAACACCATTGCCAGTTAACAGTTTATCTGCTTAAGGGTGACATGTAGAGTCCTGCTTTTGAGAAAGTGGTAAGGGGAGCATTTATTTCCCAGCCAACCTTCCTGTTCCTCTTGTGCTGTGTAGTAAAGGCAAGTTGCCTTCCACAGTCCATTTGTCTAGTGTCTTTCTGCTACAATCTCTTCATGGTCCCATTATCAGCAATGAATTAATTCAGGACAACAATCTACTTCATCAAAATTAAAACCTAACAGTGCATAAGAAGAGCAGACCTCATGTATCCTGTGTCAAGTTCATAACTGTGTTGAGCTAACATGGAACTATTAGCATGCTATCTAATCTTGACTTAAGCATCAGGGAAAAGAGAAACCAGGCCATTCCTAGATAAAGAGTTCCACTGTTAAAAAATGTGCAATTTATTTCTGCCCTAAATTTGTCACTCGTTTTACAGTGTCTGCATTATGTAAAGTCTTCGTTCAGTAGATCAGAGTCTTGTATTAAATAAAGCACTCTAGCAAACAGCTGGAAGAAAATCCAAGTGATCATCTAGCACATCTCCCTGCCCTAAGGTAAGACCCACTCTGCCTGTGCCCTGCCTAAGACTTCCTGCAGTGATGACTGTGACATCTCTCAAGGCCTGTAAGCAAGATCTCTCTTTACTATGTCAGTCACAATCCTTCAGGGAGTTTTATGTGTTTCAACTAATCTGATGGTATGGTGGCTCTTCAAGGAGGAAGCCCTACCTCAGATGGTAGATGCCCCAGCAGCTCTGTACTGTGCTGGGCGTCTGTTTTGGGTGTCTAAAGCAGTGAGGTTCCTGCTTGTTGCTCTTTGGGGCTTGCTTGTCTGCCTTCTCACAGAGACACCTCTTCAAGAACCATTCTTCTAAATGGCACTGACAGACACCTACATAGAAAATGTTTGGAAACCTTCAGCTCATAACTTCCTCTGACAGCGGGTGGGCTTCTGGCTCCTGTGGAGAGCCCAGTGGTTTTGCCCTGGGTATCAAACTCCATAAACTGCTTCATTTTAGAGGAGGTGAAAATGTCTGGCACACCCAGCCCTCGTGAATGAGGCCTGGCAAATGACACAGATGATGAGGTTTCTCACTCTAAGGAAAACACTGCAATTAACACTACATTAATTAACAGAAGAAAAAGCAAGTTATTTTTGGAAGTAAGCCCCTGCTCACTCAGAAGCTTCCAGGAGACGATAACCTCCCAGACTAGCCAGTCCAGAGACGGGGAAAGATGGTTTAAACTGGGGCTGCACACTGTGCAGATCCAGACTTTGAGAATCCATTTGCTGGCACCCTGACCCAAAATTCTGCTGGTGTGGAGAAGGGAACCCTGGGATGCCAGTAGAAGCAGAAGCTAAAACGTAACAGGGACTGCCCTGCTTTTCATAATTCTGCTGTCATGGGATAGAATAACCAAGGCTTCAGCATGTGCTTGGCTGAGAGATCTAAGTCTGCTTTTAGAAATCCATACTCGGCTCTTTTTGGACAGATAAAGTCTCTCTGAAGCAGAAAAAAATGTTTACAGAACCTGGCTTGTCTAATTTACCAGCATAAGAAGAGGCAGGGCTCTGCCTGGTGTCACTTTTCGCATCCAGATAAGAGGAACATGCCAGGGCAGCTTTCTAGCTGTCTGTGATCAGTGGCATAGTGGTCTCATAAGGAGGTTTCCTTAGCTAAAGAGATATATAATAAAGTGAACCACAGGATAATTGATTATAATGGAGGGAGAATGAAGAGAATAAAGCTATATGCTAAAAAATAAAAGAAATGCTGGCTGCTAGAGTTTAGTAACCAGTTTAAGAAGATGGTTCAGGTAGTGTTTTAACTATTTAATTACCTCTGTGTAAGCTCATCAGAGGTGCAACTCAGGAGTAACAGCAGTGTTACCATCACCTGCCGGTAGCACAAAACCAGATTGCTGGTGTTCATGAGTCTCAGCATGGCTGTTGTCTTACCAGCCACATTCTGGGTATTGCTGGCTCTGTGAGCAGCTCTGGGGACTCAGAGAAGGAATAAATAAATGCTCATCATTGAGAACTGGGGAGGAATTTTCCGATGGAAGTGTTTGTTGTCGGAAAATGTGGGTTCATCAACAGCTGTACACATGGCAAGAGTGGACTGACTTCAGTGACACTTTTTTTCTTTTTTTTTGTGACAAGAACAGTTTTCAGGTCCAGCATGGATTTTTTATTCAAAAACAGAGCAGAAAACAGCAGCCCCACAGTGCTCATTTCTCCAGTGATTAGCATGTGAACTCAGAGATGGAAAGCCTAGGTTTAAGTCCCTGTTGCATCTGATTTGATTTTCATGTCCCTGCACTTCTAGCAGGTGTCATGTCTCTGGACGTGGTTATCTGGGAAGAAGAACGTGATCCCTCTTGCTGGGGAGGGCTGTCTCTGTCTTTGTTTTGCTTTGTTTGTTTGTTAAGAATACTGCATTATTTAATGTAGTAAGAGAAAAAGGAAAACAAAGTTCTTGAAATCTCAAGTAACGCCAGGACATATTTTCTACCCAGCTACTTACCATAAATAAAACTGACATTTTACATCTTGGCTATTACAGCTAAATGACTGCCATGATTTTTTTTTCCTTCTTAATAAAATAGAAGCCATGTTAACACACACTCGCTACCAGAAAATCTGGGCTTGTTTGAGTTGGTGCAAAACAGTTATACTGAAATATCAATTTGCAAAGATACACAAGGGGCTTTTTTTTTCCTGACAAGCTCAATTTTCATTTGGTGAGTTGTCTGCAATACAGATGGTATCTATGAGGGGGGTAAAGACAGGCATCATTTTTTCTCTGTCTTTTTCTTCCACACTGCAAATAAGTTTGAAAAGGGCACCATTTAGAAAAGACCTGTTTCAGGAGATTCCAGTTTTAATTCTCCAAAGGTGACTAGTACACCTTTTTTTCCGTACAGTTGTTTTAATTTTTCTAAGTCCTCAAATGGACATAAGGTGACTCGCCAGCTTTTAGAACATTTTACTTCGGCAGAAACATTTCTCACTGTGCCCTTTGGCAATGGAATTTATGCTGCGATTTTGTCAAAAAGTTTGCATGAGGAACTGCAAGATTAAGGAAAAAAACTTCATGTCTCCATCTATAACTGCCTATCTCTGCAACATCTGGAGAGTACCTGGGGATGGAACATTTGCCTTTCCTGGCACAGATCTGAGTTTGATCCTATGCTTCCATTGCATTACACATTTTAATGCATTTCTCTACATTCTCAGACAGTGATTTTTATGAGTAAATAACATCAACAATGAACAGCTCAGAATGTCAAGTTCTTGAACTTAGAATTGGGTTGCACGGTGAACAGTGGAGTTCACTGTCTCAGGATGAAAATAACAGGCTTGTATCTGACAGAACTAAGTTAAATTCCTGCCATGGATTTTTTCAGTCTTTGTGATGCCTCTGGACCAAAGATTGGTCTTTGTACACACATACAAACACACTCAATGGTATATTGCTTTTAGTAAGACCCTTTCATTTCCTCTGAGTCCTGGACTCTGTTCATCCCATGACTCATGAGCAAACAGCTTTGCAGAACATGTCCTTTGATTTGTAATGTTCCCTACTGTGCCTCTGCAAAGTCTTTTATTTCTTTGCAAAGTTTGCACGGAACACTTTCATAACTATAATCTCCTAAAAGCTGAAATCAGTGGGAGCTGTATCCATTACACTAGGGACACATTTGTCTTGCCGTTTTGGACTTCAAAAATTGGAAGCTTTAAAGTATTCATCATTGAAGGCAAGAACACATACTATCCCTTAGGAGCCCGAATCCCATTAGCTTTCTGTGGAGATTAGGTACAAAAGGCAGATTCTTAACAATGTTTTTTAGATATCTAGCAACAGTCTAAGGTGTTTAAGCTTCCCTTTTAAATTCAAGTTCTCCAGCTAAGTTTGTGTTGCCTCCAGTAGAAGTACTTGAGTTCTCAGCAAAGCAAATGCCTTGAGATAGTGGCACCTTCCCTTAAGGTGGGACCCCAAGTGTCAGCCAGGTCTCACCACCTCAGGAATGCATTTACCTGATGGAAAATTCCGAATTCAGCTCAGAATCCAGACTTGGCCCAGCTTTTTAGCTTGAACTTCTTGTTCTTGGCAAGTGAAGGGAGGCTGACAAACCCCATTTTAACCTCTGCAGACATAGGCATGGTGAAGGGGAATAGCTTAGCTGACATGTCAGGTAAGAGATAGCCTTAGGTTCTTTCCATAACGTTCATCCATTTTTTCTCCCTGACTCCCATTTCAGTGGCATTTTCACATCTAATCGCCCAGCTGCCCTAGGCAAAACTGGTAGTTGCAAACAGCACTGGCAGCAGCATATTTTCTCCCATTCTACCTGATGGCATCTGAACACTTCATAAATGCTGAGGGATACAGGCTTTACAATACCTCTGATGAGAGCAGGTTTATACGACCTACTCTTATTGACAGATGGAGAGCTGAATGATGCAATTATTTAGCAAAGGTTGTCACAAAAATCTCCAGCTAAGTGGAAATTGATATAAATTATTTTATATTTCCTTGGAAGCCTCCCTCCTCCTCCTTCTTGCCTCAGATTTGAAGGACAGCTAAAACGCTGACTGGAGAGTGAGCTAGGTGGGAAGTTTTGTCCCAGTCATCTTTTGTTCTCCTTCCTACAGGACAATTTATCGTGTTGGGGACTTCAAAAGACTGCACCAGATAAGGACAGGAGAAACACAGATTAGGTGAGACATCAGCAAGCATTGGATGAGGTCGATTAAAAGCCAAATTAAACAAATGGAGCTTTCAACTGTGATCCAGACAGGAAGAGGCAATTGAGTTGCAAGGGTTGGAGATGAAAAGAATTCCAAAGGGCTGATACAGAACAGGAGCATAGGAGTGAGAAGAGCAGGGGGACCCGGCAGCAGGGGGCGGGGAGTACCTTCCACCTATTTTCTTCAGATAGGACCAAAACTTGTCTGGATCTATCCTGACTAGAGGAGCTGGAAGGGAAGAGCCCTGGCCAAGCTAAGAACCACTTTGGTGCCACAGAAAGGAAGGCAAAGCAACGTCTGGGAGTAAGAGCCAGGGTGAGTGAGGGTGAGGACGAGCTGTGCTGCAGCAAGGAGAGCAGTGGCCAAGAAGTGAGAAGAGGCAGGTTTTGTGCCAAGTGGATTCTGGGTCACGTAACCGGAGCTGAGCTGCTGAGTCACTCTGCAGAGCCTTCCAAAAGCCACTTTGTCCACCTCCTGCTGCCACAGTCAAACCTGTCTTGAAACAGGGGTCAGGACAGCCAGGAACCGTCCTGTGAAAACAAAGTACTGGATGAATATGCCAGAGGTGACCATGTAAATGGCTTGGTGCTGAGCCCACAACAAGGCCTTCTGAGTCAACAGCTGAGTGACCCTGAAATGCTGGGATAAAAACATGGTTTTGTTTCACAGTGGGGTTTTTTCAAAAAGTCTTGGCATTTTGCTTTGCCCATCCAATCCACTAACTCATAAGATAGATCAGATTCAAGCTGCATAGAAATATTGACATGATAGGACCTTTGAGGAGGTAATATACAATACACGGAGCAACAGATATTCTCTTTTTGGGTGGCAGTTGACAGCTTTGCCTCTAGATCATACATGTAGGATGTGGCAAAGTCTGTCCTGTCAGAAGCAAATTCAGGTGGGTTGAAGAGCAGGCAACTCTTTCCACTGTATGCTCCCGTATCAGTCAATATTTGGTCTAAGTTTGTCTTGTGGCTTCTAGGTCTCTTTCTTCTCTGTTTCTACTTTATCAGAGAACTATTTGCTCTCTGGAATATAGTTGTCATGCAGGTATTTGAAAGTCATGTTTGCTGTTTTATGGATCACCTAATCAGACAGCATCCATCTGCTCTCTCACTTAGAGCAGGCTTCTCAGATTTTGAGACAAACAGTGGCTCTTTTCTGAATTCTCCTTTCTGTATTTTAAGGCCCTTTTTGAAGTGTGGACAACTGAAGCAAAAGCAGTCCTTGTAGCAGTGGCAGATGAGAGTGATTTGTAAGCAGGTCATACCCTTCCCCTAGGCTGCCTTGATGATATGTATTGCTAACATCTCCTGGGTTTAGTCCCCTGACCATAAAAAAATAAAAGATACCTTTAGTCAAATCAGTGTTCCAAACCACTTCCCAGAGTCATTGCTTTCCTTGCTTTTGTCTTCCAGCTCCCAAGTTTGCCATATACTTGTATGCTTACTTTCTAAATGGAAATATTAACTATATTTCAAAATTACTGTCTTCCAGCCTATGCTTCCATGTGGGCCATCTAACTCCACAAAGAAGCTTCAACCAGTGGACTACAATCTCAAAGATATTGTGCTATTCAATAAATAATGGCAGGTTAGAGGAGCTGGAGGACGACTAATGTTCTTTTGACAAGGGAAAATCTTCAGTGTGATCCCAGGGATTATCTATTGTGCTAGGCCAGAAGGTCCAGAGTTTGGAACAAGCTATGGGTATGTGACCAGTTACGAAGATCCAGGAACAGGAGAAAGGATGATGAAGGGGCTACGGGATGTAGGAACATGGCAGGAGGTCATACAGGAGAGAGTGTTGTTGCGTGGTAGGGAATGACAGGGGAGTTACTGGGCACAAATCCACAGGGAAACAGTTTTCATGACTTCCTGTGTCCAGGGCATATTTCACTTGCCTCGATCAGAACACAGTTTACTTGAACAAACCTTTCCTTGCAAAGCAGTACAGTTCCAGTAAGATGCACAGCACTCCTTTTTCTGCCTGTTCACTGCCATTGAGAAGACCAGGAGGCCCCTCCAACGATTTCCCTTCAGTATCTCAGTTTGTCTTTCTTTTTTTCTTAAGAATCACAGACAAGCCTAATGTCAAACTCTTCCCTTCAGGCTGATTTTCACCACTCCCAGAATTATGTTCAAACACACATATAGTCCAGTAACTAACACAAACTATCATGAGCTGACATGCACCTCTGTCTGTGTATCAGTATCCTCCACGCCTCCAGAAGATGGATGGATTTAAATAGCATCTTTAAAGACAGCTGAAGCAAGTTAATTAGGGATTGACTAACATAGTAAAGCTATTTTTAGCAGTCATTTTATATCTGGTTACCTTGTTACGGGAAGCTTATGCAATGCTAGTAAATTCTTAACTAAGGAGATTGGACACCAAAATTATTTCACGGTTAACTCTTTGAGTGTCTCTTCAGAGTAACTGTAAGACTTCAAAAAGTAATATATTTGACAGAGATGTATTTTCCTTCTAGTGTTGGAGTTGCGAGGGGTTTATTTTTTCCCTGAAGGTTTCCTCTGAAGCTATGCAGACTACCAATAAAAAATGGACATTCCTGATTAAATGCCTGCCTTCAGGAGCAATTTATTGAAATAAACATCCAAATCTCACAATCCTTTCCAGTGTTTTATGTGACCTAGCAGTACCCCCAACATTTTGGGATATGCTTTTTTAAAAGACTGGTATTTTAGCTTACAGGTACAAAATAAAATTTTCCAGGCTGCAGAGAAGCGTTGGTACAGCCACGCTGATCTGAACAGTCCTGGGCTGACAGTCGCAGAAAGTGAATAGCTTTTCACAGACAGAAAACACTGGGCAAAGCAAGCTCCCATTAATCTTCTGCCTCTCCAGGGAGGGAAGAAGGATGGAAGAGGACGCCCAATTCTAACTTTGTTTTTACCTTTGCAACTCTGCTAAGACTGTCCCTGGATCCAAGTAAGGACAGAGTCTGGCCCGCTGACGACTGAGAGGGAGTAGGGGCTGATGCAATTGAACCCATACGCAGAGGCAGCTGGCCAGTGAGAGAAACTGTCTTGGGAGCCAGGGCACGATGCTGTGAAATGCTTGATCCAGCATAGTGAGATGTTTTCCTGCTTTGCAAGCCCTAATATGAGAACAAGGCACACTGAGTATATATATAGCTCTGGGGATCTGGATGGAGAGATTTCATGTCCTCAAAAAAATACAGATAAATAATTTGCTGGACAAAGGGCGACAGCATTTTCCATCTTGGAAGGAATCTCTTTTTTTGGAAGGCTCAAAGGAGGGCAAGTGGCACCAAGCCGCTTCTAAAAATTGATTCGGAGGGCAAAGCACGTGCAGGTTTCCAAGCAATGAGCAAGAACCGTGACATCGAGGAAAGCTTGTGTCAGTGGGACAAAGAATTCCCACCGGTGACGTGTCTTGGGGATGCAGAGCCAGGTAAATGGTAGAAGTTCTGGGGAGAAACTCTTGAAACATGATGTCATACAACCCTAGAAAATGCAGTTCAGATTTCTTTAGAGAGTTAGGGAAGATTATTTCACAGGATCACAGATAAGGTCAGAACCAAGGTCAGTCTAATGCCATGTTCTTGTTCAAACAGTCAGCAGCACCACCAGAGCCCCAGAAAGGAGTAAAATGTTAGAATCACTCTAATGGGATGAAAAAACCCCCAGATCCTAAGTTAGGACTTTGTCAGATCTAGAACAATCAAATTGGCCTGCACTAGGTAGCAGTGGGTCTAACATCCCTTTCAAAATCACAATAATTCATTCCAGTAGCTGTGAAAAAGATTGTATTCAACAGAAAAAGCAGCAACATTTTGTTTTCCCTTTAAATTTGCTAATTTTTTTGTAGATATATCACAAGGCAGAGAGTTCTGCAGTTTGACTATATGATGTGTTAAAACATAAACACACACATATATTTACTGTGTCCCAGTTCTGAGTTTGTGTTGCTACTTAATGTCACTGAAAGGACGAATTCACTGGTGTTCCCGGACTCTGAGCTCCTTCAGTCTGTGCAGGCGCGGAGGCAGGATCAGTCCCGTACCCTTCAATGGCAGCAATTACCCTGCTGGAACAGACTCACCTCCCGGTTCCTGGCCTCCAGCTGCAGCGATCAGCTCTGTTTTCCAAGGAGAGCAGCCCTGCCAGCAGCAGCTCGCTAATTGTGCACACGTGGGTGTGTGGAAGTAACGACTCACGTTGCCCAGTCAACGCCACCAGCACAGGAGACACAAGGCTTGACAGCCCTTGTAACTGTCATCTTATCTGCTGGAGCTGAGGGATGCTGTTCTTACAAGTGAAGTACCTAATCCTCTTTCATCTCTCCTAAACACTGGGATTCCATGTTGGCCTCAGGCAAGCCCAATTCTTGTATTAATTATTGGTTGCATTTTCTTAAAGCCCTACTTCTTTTCTTTTTTTCCGATTCATTCACTCCTAATTGAAACCCTGTCACTCCCTCTTCCCTCATAACAGGCTCACGTCTGTTTCTGTAGTCGCTCGGTATCGCAGCAAACTCTGATTTTGCAACAGTAGGCAGATTTGGGGGACTGAGGGCGTTTTCGGGAGGGGCGGTTGGCAGATTAAAGATGCAGAACTTCTGATTAACAAACTGGATCAAGCTTCATGATGGCATCAGACTACAAGCCAAACTCTCAGGGAGCAAACCTCAGCTTCCACGCCTAAAATCTTGCTTCTGACCTGCTTATACTGGTTCCATTCCACAGCCCTACCATATCTACATGTGCGTCCTGGGGCTTTACATAGCAAAATCAACAAGAAGGAAAAACCAGGTATGTATCTAACCCAGAAACCACCTCCCCAGCTCCCTTTTCCTGTCCTGCTCCCAGCAGCTTCAAAAATGAGAGATGGTGAGCACTGGTAAAGGGTTCACAAGCCTTTTAAAACAGTACCATACTACTTGCTATGTAGCATAGCACAGGTGCAAGTAAGAAAACCTCAGGCATGTGCATTTCTTATTTTCCAAGTGTAAATCATATCTTTGTAATAACCCCAGGCCCAAGCCTATAGTAGCTACCAAGAAAGAATGCCTTTTGCTGTGCTTACCACTCTGTCTGCACTGTCAGTATACAGGATCCCTCAGCTTTACACCTCCTCCTGTGTGCACTTTCCATTGCTTTCAACCACCCTTGGCATAACCTCAGAGAGGTCACATCACAGTGCTCACTACAGTAGGGACATTTGTTAGAGATTTGGGATGGGTTCTTGCCCAATTTCCCCCCACCTGCAGAGCAGGCACCTGGGGCCACCTTGGCTGTTCCCAGGTGGAGCAGGATTTACAAGAGTAACCTTCACATGAAGACTTTGATCAAAGCACCTGGGTCACCCCCTTTCCTCTGCTTCCAAGATGAAAAAGTTGGGAAGCTTTGAGGCTCTTGAAAATGCCCTCAACTTCTGAAGAAGCAACCCCACCTCTCCTCACCTCCCATGTGCCTGACGTGGACCAGAGCAGAGGAAGCCCTCCTGGGCAGAGGTGGCAGGCCTGATTTCCCCCCATCATTTACCCCTGCAAAGAGACTCACTGGGTTTGGACTACCTGGTGCTTCTGCTGTTGAAACAGCCTCAATTTGGCCTCCCTCCGCTGGCCGCTCCAGCGCTAAGTCATGGCTCTGCACATCCTGGCCCCTTACACAGCTGCAGGGAGGTTACCAAGAGGCAAAGGAGAGCATGGCTTGCTCTTCTGCTCTGCCTGGGGGCATGCTCCAGCAGGTCCTTGCTGTGGGGTGAGGAACTGGCTGCTGAAAGGAACACTCTCCATGTTGCAACTTGCTTTCCCTCTGACTCAGTCTAATGCAAATCAGTCAGGGCAATATCAGGCAGTTTTCCACTTAAGGACTCTCCTAGCAGCCTTCTGTAGCCTTCCACCAGCTGCAGCTGTAGGTATGTATGTATATATACAGATGTATGCACATGTACACAGACACAGACACACACGCGCGTACATAAACTCAAATCACCACTGATTTTAAAGGGAAAAGTCTGCACACCCACGCAACTACCCTAACTCTGATAAGTCAAAGGGCTGGTTTGGTGTCCTCTTTCCTGTCCACAAATCCACCACTGGAAAAATAATTATTAAACAAGAAAGCCATGTGCAGTCCTGCAAATGGGCTTTGTATCTCTGCTTTCCCCCATTCCTTCCATGTGTGGTTGTCTGTTTGGGGTTTACAGACAAGAACATGCAAGACCTGCCAAGGTACTCCATCCTACCTCTTGGGTCACCCTGAGCAAGCAAAGGATAAGTCCTACCTGTGTCCTGTGTGTCAGGCTTATTGAGGAGCTGGTTTCAGTCCAGTAGAACTGGCTTTGCCAGGGTTGGGAACGTTTTGCACCCAGAAGGTGCATCACCAGGGGTGAGAGGTGACCCTGCATCTAAGGCAGGCTGTACACCGCAGACTAGTTAGGACCAAGGCTTTTTAAATTTATATATTCAGGGGTGAATATGACTTCAAATCATGATAAATGCTTTCATTATTAGTTGAGGTGTGCTACTGATGTAAACATACCTCATGTGTTATTCCAAATACTTTGATCTGCTTCTGTGCTTGATTTTTCTGTGGATGTATGACATGAGTCTGTCTATCCTCCCTCTCCAGAGAATTTCTTAGTGCCATGGTGGAGAGGAACAAGGAGTGGAAGTGTCCACATGTTTATGACTTTTTACAGAACAAGATCGGGAATATGCTCTTAGTCATTTCCCAAGACCAGTTGTAAGGGAGCACAACCCTTATTAGACATCAGAAAATCTACATGAGACAAGACTTCGGGAAAGTCCCAAACACAGATCAGACCAACACAGGTGTGCACTTCCTTAAACAAAACAATTCAAGGAGTGTCCCTCACCAAGGCTTCATGTCCTTGAGTTTGCTAATTCCACTGCTCAAAACCTCTTTCATTTCATGTCCTCCAAAGCTTTGTTACACAGTCCAGTTCCACCAGGATTTCGCTGGTTCTTGAGGTGTCAGACCTCAGTATCAGCCCATGCGTGCAAGTGCTTCAGGTTTTAGAGAGCAGTGCTGACAAATGTTCTCACAGCACTCTGGCATTGTACTGAAACAAAGCCAAAAAAAAAAAAATCATCCTCCTCCTCATTTTTGCAGCAGATATGTTGGGTTCCATGCTGTCTATTCTTAATCTGTAGCACCATCTTTTGAGGGGATACTGTACTCCCAAGCAAATACATTGAGCTCTCCCCAGAGGATCCCCATGGGGCCTTGCTGGCCACAGTCAAAGCTGGTTGAAAAAATTTGTGCCAGAAGCTGTTTTCCATTGGAAAGGAATGTTTCAAGCAAAATGTTTCTTGGGAACGTGTGACACTGAGTAAATTTGTGACTGAAAAATGTTGGGCTGCTACAACAGCAAGAAAGACTTACTTTCTTCCAAGTTTCTCAAGTCGCTGAGCCCCAGCTTGGTTTGTCCAGCTCAAATTCATATTTGGGCAGAGGGTGCCATGCATATTGGATACTTTCTGTGCAATATTTACATTGCTATATTTAATGCATTAGTATAATATTTTGGCATTGCTAAACTGTGTCATTTTGCTGTTTTCAAATTGAAGTTTTTATTCTAGGGGGAAAAACAGAGATATGTTGACATTTTTGGACTGATTAATGGTGGAACACAAATGTCTAAATGCCAGAGATTTCTGCAGGGCAGAACAACTTCATTCCAACTTTTCCCCTCAAATGCAGAAGATATTCCTCATCCATTCTGCCTCCCTGTTGTTAATAGCATCACCATCCATACAAAGACAGCTTCTCTATCCTGAATGTGTTACGCTTAATAGTGAATAATTCCTTTGTCAAGCTTAAGCTTGGAAGGGCTTTGCAGGGAAGCGAGTGAGTGTCTGGGTGCAGCACGTGCCTCCCTTCACTTTGTCCTGCATCTCAACCAAGACTAGGGGAAAGGAAGACACAGAAATATTTGCAATGACATGTTAGTAACCTGCAATGATGAGAGTGCTGTGCAGTTCTGACTTTATATCCATATGGTGCTCTGGGGTGAAATACTCAACCCCAACAGATAATGGGGGACTTGAAGCACAGGGAGGGGAAGTGATTTTTCTGTAGTTACACTGCAATATCTTCCCTTTTTCCATTCAAAACTTCATGAAAGGCGATGGAAAAAAAGAGGTCTGCTTAAGGGGAGTCACAGAATCATAGAATCATTAAGGTTGGAAAAGACCTCTAAGATCATAAAGTCCAACCATCAATTCAACACCACCATGTCTGCTAAACCATGTCCTGAAGTGGCATATCTGCACATTTTTTGAACACCTCCAGGGATGGTGACTCCACCACTGCCCTGGACAGCCTGTTCCAATGCCTGACCACTCTTTCAGTAAATAAAATTTTCCTAATATCTAATCTAAACCTTCCCTGATGCAACTTGAGGCCATTTCATCTCATCCTATCGCTAGTTACTTGGGAGAAGAGACCAACACCTGCCTCACTACAACCTCCTTCCAGGGAGTTGTAGAGAGCGATTAAGGTCTCCCCTCAGCCTTCTCTTCTCCAGACTGAACAAACCCAGGTCCCTCAGTCACTCCTCAGAAGACCTGTGTTCTAGACCCTTCACCAGCCTCGCCGCTCTTCTCTGGACACACTGCAGTACCTCAGTGTCCTTCTTGTAGTGAGGGGCTCAAAACTGAGCATAGTACTCAAGGTGCGGCCTCACCAGGGCCAAGTACAGGGGCACGATCACCTCCCTGCTCCTCCTGGCCACCCTGTTCCTGATACAAGCCAGGATGCCATTGGCCTTCTTGACCACCTGGGCATACTGCTGGGTCATGTTCAGCCGGCTGTCAACCAACATCCCCAAGTCCTTTTCCACTGGCCAGCTCATTTCTCATTCCCTTTTAGCTAGGCACTGCATATCAGCTCAGAGGTGCTGCTCTGAACCACCTGCAAAGTGCTACACAGGTACATGGAGTGGGTGGTCACCTACTGAGCTGCAGGAGACAGGCAAGATGCCTGAAGCCTTAAGCCAGAACTTGGCATAGTGGAAGCTTATGGATCCTGTGGTGCAGATAGTAATGGAAGCATCTTCCAAACGCTAGCCATGTCTAGAGAGAAATATAAGTGAGGAAAAGTTTTCCACTTTCCCTTTATTTTTATTTCAAACCCTTTTATCTGTCTTATAGCTTTACGTTGGAAGGAAGCCTGTTTCCTGGTACATACAGCAGCTTGACTGAGCACAGCTTGGCAACTGTGCCTGTTGCTTTAGGGAAGAACAGAGCATATTCTCATTGTGCATGTTTTCCCTTGGAAATATTTCATCCTGTCTATATAATTCTATACATGGCTCCCAGCCATGCCACTACAAGCTGCAAAAACATCAGCTCTTATACACAAACGATGTCAGGCCCATTTAATGACTGGATCCAGGACCATCAACAAATTACCTATGATTCTGTAGATTGTCTTCCTGTGGTAGATTTTGGGGGGGTTGGCCCAGCACAGAGAAGGGAGCTATTTTGCCTTTTTGGAGGAGACACTCAAAAATCCTCATTTCTCCCATGTTCATTTCATACCTTTTTTGCTGCTTTTCACAATGATAAGAATATTAGTTTTGGTGTTCCAGCTAAATTGCAGCATCATTGATTCTTGCGGTTCTCCCTACTCTAGAGAGCTTCTTGCATCCATCTCAAACATGTCACGCAGAATGCCTGAGTCCCTCTACTACAGCGCAAGCCACGTGCTTCTCTTGGGTTGAACTGGGTATGCCTGCACTGGAGGACCTGATTCAGTCCTGTTCTTCTGCTAACAAGCTAAACAGAAATAAAAGGGAAGAAATATGCCCCAGGAGCTGGCTGATAGAAGAGATTTTTGGAGTCCTGTCTGAAAAAAAAAAAAGTTACATGTTCAGTTCAGTTTCATGTCTGCCCTAAATTCATGCCAATTGTGCTGTTAATAGCCACGTCAATGTTAAAACAGGGAATAGAAAGTTTGCAAACTTTCTTAGTGTCGCTCTCACCCATATAAGCATGTATTTCATCCATTGTGACAGCTGTCCTACTTAGAGAAGTACCATTCCTCTGACTGCTTTCTGGCCCACATCCTCTGAAGTCACTCACAGAGTTGAGAGCCGTTATTTGGGTTCTTTGCTGCATCACAGTGAGTGCCCTCAGCTCCTAAGGTTAGTAATGGGAACTCCACACTATACCAGAGGTGATTTCTATTAGAGCTGTCAGCATAGGGAATGGCTGTGAACACAAGGGGGGTGTTTCCTCCAGACATGGGCAGCTTCAGCTCCACCTCTGACCTTGACACTGCAACTCTTGCTTGACTCATGCCATCCTCTAACATCTGAGAGCTCCTCCCTCAGGCTTCTTCTCTGCTAAGTGGAAGAGTGTTTCTGTTCTGAGGTTAGTCTAAATTTTGGATCTTTTTCAGCTCCTCAACCGATCTGTCTTCCCAAGCAGCATGTGCAGCAGAGGCAAGAGGAAGGGACCACTCGAACTTTTGCTTGATGTGCTCACTGTTGTCTCTTTGGCAGCTCCACAGATGCCATGCTGTTCTCTAGGACGTGGTGTTTGGCTGGAGAACACCCTGGCAAGAAGGGATGTTGAAAAATACCAGTAGCAGCAACAGTAGCAACAGATGGGGCTAGCAACCTTTCCCTGGGTGAGTATCAGATCTGTTACTCTTCTCAGCTGTTTGGCAGGTCACTGCTGGGTTGCGTATCCAGTGATGTTTGCACTTTGCTCTGGCCCGGCAACGTATATGCCAGATTCCTCTGGTTCTCCTCAGTGCTTTGCTTTAGAGAGACAGCAGCGTGCTCAAACGCTCCGCAGAGATTTTGCAGATTCTGAGTTGGAGCAGCCAAAAAATATAACATCCTAAAGTTTGAAATGACTTGTTCTTTTCACAGACATGTATGCATGTATACTGAGCAATTTCTTATCATTTGGCTTTGGCTCCTGCTGTCTGCAGCCTTCAGAAGCCTCTACTTGAAATCCTGCTTTCTCCTGGGCATCATTGGTTGTTATCTCAGGGATGACTCATTATCTCTCTGGATTGGTTACCAGAGGGTTTTCTATGGTGTGAAATCTTTCTATAGTGGAGTCATGGACTACAAGGCCAAGAAGAGCCATTCCAGATCACCTAAAATAACCTCTGAGCAGTTCATGTAATGAGCTGCAAGTGTTGGCTGGTGACTGTAAGGGGTTTGCATACAGAAATTAATGCTTTCATTTTCAGGGCAGGTTTGCACTTGTCTGCCTTCCCTCAGTATCACAGAATCACAGAATAGCAGGGGTTGGAAGGGACCTCTGTGGGTCATCTAGTCCAACCCTACTGCCGAAGCAGGGTCACCTACAGCAGGCTGCACAGGACCTTGTCCAGGCGGGTCTTGAATATCTCCA
>Ga0065711_1003510_pt1 | contig 27643 bp, 15 predicted proteins | sample Hoacrofraction12_FD_59098 | JGI IMG/M metagenome (GOLD analysis project Ga0065711, IMG submission 59098) | Hoatzin crop microbial communities from Cojedes, Venezuela - Epithelial fraction 12 v2 (version 2) | ecosystem: Host-associated > Birds > Digestive system > Esophagus > Crop | place...
ACTAGAAATAACTCAGAATTGATGTAAATGGCTGTACAAATTTGTGGCAAATCAGAGTCTAATACTTTCTCATATGTTTGGTTAATTGAATAATTATTATATTGCTGCACTACTAGTTCACAGAAAATAATTTGCAGTGAGATATTACTGAGCATAAACAAATATTAGTGGAACTACTCCATGCTCCAGATGAGAGTCCCAAAATAAAACTTGCTGCTTTAATTATAATCTCAACTAAGACCACTAATGTTAAAAGAACTTAAAAAAGGAAACAAACTGCAGTAGGATCTGAACAAGGAAAAACTTTCTTGTCCCTGTGAGACCAAGAGATGGTTTGGAAATTTCAGCAGGGCGCAATATTTTACGATCAATGTATGCACCCGTGAAAACCAAAGAAAAAAGCTGAGACTTTTCTTTACTACAAACCTCATGCACTAAAATAAATAAAACCCCACCTCCAAAGCCAAATTACTTGAGAGATGTAATCATCTCAAAAATAGTTCGTAGAGCTAAATGTGGTGGCAGGGTGTAGCAACCCATCCACTAATTCCATTTGTTTAGTGGTTCTATGCTGAATGGTTGTGCTGTCAGCAAGTACCCAGGGCAGTATTTTTAACCAAATAACAATATGCAAAAGGATTTACAATGAAAAATTCCCACCCGCTGGGATAAGTTGCTAATTAGAGACGATAAAAATCCTTAATTCTGAACCAGCCATAAATGAGAGAGATCACTGTGTACCATCTCACATTGAGTGAATCTGCAGTGTCTCACAGCATACAAAGCTGTGAGCACGTAAATATTCAGTTGGTGACAAATACATTATAAATATACTATTAGCCCAAGCAATCTAGTTCTTAAGGATATTATCAAGGCCACTACAGAGTCAAAGAACAGTTTATCAGATAGGTAAACAACACAAGCATCAGCTGCTGTACTTGCTAACAGAAATAGGAACAGCTAGTGGAAATGATGTTGAATTTTTGACAGATTTGTAGCTCTGCAAATTTTACACTTGCCCTTAAACAGCTCTGTTAAAAATCAACATGCATGACTCACTATTCCAGCAGAGAGCTCAGATAGCTTGGAGGAGTAGCTAGCAGATACCTCCCTAAATATATTGATTTGTAACTAACACTGTAAATTTTCTAGGACATTTTGCCTTTATTCATGAGATGTTATATACTCATAGTTCAAGTAAGTCTCATGGCCTATGCATTACAGCTAAGATAATGATGACTTCCTTCTGGGTTTACACTCTGTTACCCTTTTCATTAAAGCAGCGAGCTCTGAACTAATGGGGCCACAGGTGTGGAAGGGGGGGTCACGTCTCTGGAAGGGGAGTTGTGATTGTAAGCTGTCAATAAGCTGGACTAAGGCAGGAGCATTATGTCCAGTGTTTGTACCCCAAAGAGACTCCTGGGGCTGGGCACTGCCAAAATACATAGGGAAATAAAGTGTCAGGAACTGAAAAAATATGGATATCCAAGGTTCTTAATCTAGACACCTAAGCAATCTTTCCAAAGTGCCAAGCAGATATCTTCTACCTCTGCAGGAGCTGTGCAATGTGCTTCACCAGAGAGCACTGAGACTGGGTTTCAGGAATCTGAGGCTCAAAGGCTGGTCTGGATCACTTCAGTCCCCTGGGACTGTTAGCCCTGAGTACATCCCCTCTTGATTATGGTCCTTATTATGTGTGTCATGCTTATATACAAGAGCCAAAATATTCAAACCAAGCCATGCTGTCTTTCAGCAGAGACTACTGCAGAGCCACCATTCACATGGACACTTCTGCAAATGGCACCCACAATGAATCTGTCAAAAATCTAAATGAAGATTTTTTAATTACCTAAACCCATACTTAGGAATCTTCTGGTTCAGTCATTTGCCAGCTTTCCAGTCCCATTCATAGTCCCAAATCCACAGGATGTGCCCGCTGATCTTCCACTGTTTTTTTGTTTTTTCCTACAAGTAAATTCTTATCTTGTCTGTATGGGAGGACAATCTGCATATCCCAGTAACACAGACTTGGTTAACATGTGAGTTGGTCTGAGCTGGCATCCTTCCCATATTGATTCCAGTAGAGTACAGTTTGTTTTGGTGTCTGACTTTGCTACAGTGAAAACTGGAAAGATCATTAAGCAAGAGTGGATTTGAAGGCCTGTCTCAGGATGCAACCTTCATGCTTCAATTAACAAAAAAAAAAAAAAGGTTATTTGCAGCAAAGGTGTCTTTCAACAACACTAATTAAAAAAGCTGTCTCCTTCTCCTTCTCTGTTACTCGTAATTGCATTTCAGCCATTAGTTATTTTTTAAAGCATTATCTGCTTGCTATAATGAGTCAACAGACTGCAGCAGGTAGTATCACAACGCACTTTACTTCCAGGCATAATTTATCACAACATTTAGGAAGAAGCCCAAGATAAGGGAGAGAAACCCATTCTTTTTGCAGAAGTGGTCTCTCAGGGATAAAGTACAATTTAGCAGCATAATGTTTGACCCAAAACATATGGCAATACTTAATAATAGTTCTCTAAACTGGCATAGTCTCCTGCGACTGCACAAATACCACAGCATCAGGTAGCAGATGAGAAGTGCAACACACGCACCCGAGCTTGCAACCACACTGGCCTATATTTGCATCAGTAATGAAAATCCCATCAAACTGATCTACTGGCTTAAGGAACTAAATCTTACTGCACTCCCAGAATGCGGTGGGGCAAGCTTCAACTCTTTCACTTTTGGCTGTCAAAGTGAGGAGTCTGGTGTAAGGTAGTTATCTAATCTCCCTCAAAAGTTAATGAAAAGACATAGGCACTCAGAGGTCGAATCATGCCACCTGTCTTGGACAGTCTTCTCCGAAAAGGATGAATCACTCTCTGGAGGTGTCTATTCCCTTCCACTGACTATCAAAAGAGTCTAGACAAACAGCTCTCAGGCCACTGCAATTAGATGATGTGAATCCCACAGAAGATACTTGAATATGAAGATACAATATTGTTTAATTCAATTTATGGATCTCAGTTCTGACCCAACATCTATTTTAAACTCAGGAACACCCTCAAGCTACTAAAGTGATTTTCCAGAAAGTGTTAGCACTAGTGACTAAAATTCTGCTGCACCATCCTACTTGTGTCATATTAGTATTGCAGCCTCTCACAGAGATGTTATGTCTTCACCGCCAGAACTGAGAGGTTTTTACAGGAGATAACTAATATATGCTATCCATCTTGCCATAAAAGCCTGGAGGAACAAAGCACAGTGATTTCTACTGCAGTGTAGCTAAACGAAGTCTCGCCCAGAGGTGGTGGATTGGGTTGACTGTGTGTAGTTATACTGCAGTAAAAATGTCCTGTATTTCATCTTCACTAGGGCTTTAACATGTTATGGCTTTTTGTCTGCCTCACTGTAAAAAAAAGACTGATGCTTCAGGTTGAAAGGACACAGCTTTATTTTCCAGAGTTTATATATATATAAAAAAACATACAGAAATAAATGTACATCCTATACACACACACATACACACATATATATATATATCATATCTAAATTTCTGAATTTCCTGAAGTACAGATCAAGCTATAACCAAACTGACACTAAATGTTGACTAATAAGCTGTGAGGAAGTGAATGGGGTTTTGAAACCTGACATCACACAAGGCTGCTATTCAACAGTTTAAGACAACAAACAACAAAAACCACAGTTTCATATTCAGCTACCTTCCCTGAAAAACACCCTCCCTACTTCTGCTCAGCATTAGCAGTAGTACTCACAGTGCCCAAAATGGAGAACTTGCCGAAAGGCATTTTATGCAGAACTCTGATTTGTTCTCCATTGTTTGTAACCCCATTAACATAGCAGAGCTTGTTACAACCTCTTATTTGCATTTTAAAGAACCTAATTAGTACATTATCCAAAAACAATTCTCTTAGGTGTTCGAAATGCTCACACTGTTTTTGTTTCATATTATAAAATAGATTACTGATTTGAAAAGGAATGTGGTATTTGGGTGTAACTTGTAGGGAACTTGCTGGGATTGAAACACTAACCCTACAATTTACTAACAAAAATAGCCCATCAGCTAAACCATGCTGCAGCTCTACCACTGGGGAAGAAAAATTCTCAGCAGACCAGTACATTGCAACTCAATTTTGCCTGTTGGCTCAGTTAATTTGAAAACAAAATGAGAATTTGAAATGCAGTGGCAGAAAGGGCTGATAACCTTTATAAACTTCCACAGAAGAAAGGATGCACCAGTTCATATTACCGAAGAATGAAAAAGGAAATGGCTATGCCATTTGAGTTTGAACTCCAATGATAACATGAAGATCTCTTTTGCAGAGAGTCCGCACAAGGTTTACTTGTATCAGAGACACCTACAGATTCAAAACGCGCCCTTAGAAATTTAAATGACGAGCTTTGGTTTAGTTCTGAGCATAGGGATAAAAAACATGGGCTTCTAAAGACAGCTCAGCAAGACACAGAACTGGAAGCAATTGTTTCATCCCAGGTGGTCCTGCCTATTTTGTTTCAGGAGTTCATGTGACCCAGGTAGGACCTAGGTCTGAGCAGGGTTTTGTTCTTACAGTTCACTTCTGCCTGTGAAATTGTTTCTGAAATCAGTTTAACATTCAGGTGATGCAAAGGCCTTGATTAAATACTGTGAAAGGACACAAATTTTCCAGTGAAGCTATTTGATGAGAAAGTGGCTGTTTACCCAGGCCAGAGTTTTTGTAATCAACTTTTCCCAAGTGTCACAGGCAGCCTGTGACCAGCACCAGCTGTGACCCTCTGGCAAGACCCAGCACCCACCGTGTACATTCAAGCTCCCTCGTTACCTGGAATATTAGGATCTGTGGCTCTCTGCAGTATTGATCACAAGACTCTGAGGCTTGAATATATGGAGCCAGAAGCGAGAAATCCAGCCCTGGGAGACCAAGCTCACCATAGCTACACGGTGTTTACAGAAACATTAGTTTCATAATAAGCTGCAGGGTTCAGCAAACCCACTGGGTTTCAGGAAAAATGTAATATGCTATAACGGGACCTTTGATGCATCGCATGGGATATTCCATGTTCTGACATTCACACTTCTCTATCATTTGGAGTAAATTCTACCAGCTCCATCAGAAGAACTGGGACTAAATCTCCATAGCACCTTTCCAGACTTAGCTTTCCCTATCCTAAATGCAAGTACATCCTGAAATCGAGGAAGAGCAGAGCAAATCTGTGATTTACAGGTGCAGCTAACCAGTGCAGGTGTTAGTCTATCTCCATTTATAGCCAGTGCTGAAAGATACCATTAGATTTTTATAGGAATAGCCATGTAAAGCATAAAAAAAAGGCAGGCCTAGATCATGAAACAGGTGATGTCCTTTCAGTCTGAGGCCAGTTTAGGGGCTGTTAATGAAGGAGGAGGAAAGCCCTGGCTGCACAAGAGCTGCTGAGGTTTAAAGACGTTTTAGCTTTGCGAAGAACACATAGCAAGGGTTTTTATTTCATCTCTTTGTTTTACTTGGACAGAAAAGCCTGTAAATAAATTCTGAAACCTCAGAGGTTTTTGTCTGCCTTGCCCCAATCTCGTGCTGAGTATCTGCCCAGTTTCAGAGGTTATTCTTTCTACTGAGCATTCCTTATCAGTCCAGCAGAAAGCAAGCACCAAGACAGACAGTGCTGCCCTGAAGGTGAGTCCTCTCTTTTATCCTGTCATTCGGACTCTATCGGAGAAGACGGAAAGCTTCCTTCTGATTGCAGCTGGATAAGTATTGGGCTCCACAGCCTAGTTTTGAAAGCATGGAGCACCCACAGCTCCTGCAAAATCAATGAGGACTGCAGGCAGCGTTAAAAAAAAAGCTACTAATAACTTTCAGCACATGACAATATGTTCCATTTTTTTGCCTGTTCCTATTTCTGTATTTCTCTTTCATTCCTATACTATTTAGAAATGGCTCCCATAGTCACCATATATTTTCTCTTTTTGTTCTCTAAATGGCACATTACTTTTACATAAGATGTAATTTCTCCTGCCACTAAGACTCATACTTCTCCTGACTGTCTCAATGTTTCTTTCTAAAGTCTTGGACTTGCTTTTATTTGTCATGAGTCTAATCTTCACTCTGCCTTTACAATTAGTTTTACTGTACATCAAACATTGTTCACAAAGATTTCTTGTCTGAAATGCAAGAAAAATCTGTTACAAACTAGGGAAGATGTTATTATTCAGCTAGATTCTGTGATTTTGGACAAGATGTTTGAAGTCTAGAGATTCATTGCTTGATATAAAGTGATAGTCCATGGTTTATGATGCTACTATTTGCATGTAACTGCTAAAGAAAAAACCTAGAGATAAGAAAGGCAGGTGCAAAAGGTTTAATCGATCTCATTTTATTACACTTCTACCTTCAGACTTCCTTATTAAGCTTCCCAGTGGTCTGTACAAAGTTGCAGGTTTGGAACAGACTCCTTTTCTCAGCTGTACGAAAGAAGAGTAGAAATAACACCATTTTCTGCCACAGTTATTTCTAAAACTACGTAGTTTGGAGGACTGTTGGATTCATCCCTTTGCTCCCTAAGCAAAAAGGAGAAATCAGGCCACAGCTGCTGCAAGGATGAATTTCCTCCTCACCTGAAGGCACTATCTAAGACGTTGCTTTTTCCAATGTACAAGGGAAGAAAAATAAATCAATAAAATGTTTTCCAAAACTGTAACAGAGCTAACATCCATTCTGGGGAGAGAAGGTACCTGGGTGCAAGATCACAGAATATCCAAGTGCTGCCTGGAGGCACTGACAGACAGTCTGTATCTAAGTGAAGGCAGTGGTCAGCTTGCTCATCCCACCTACCAGTGACTCCCAGAAAGATGCTCCCAGCCAGACAGCATGCGTGTCCGAGGCGGGAGAGCTGTCGTTACAGTTACCCACCACCCATGACCCCCATATAACCAGAAGCTAAGTCAATATTAAAGCTGCAATAATTATACATACTGAAGACTATTTAAGGAAAATGGAACAGAATCATGAAGAGATCTGTTTGCAGTGGGATATTTTTGTTAAACATGCAGTTTTTTCAAGGCAAGCCAGCAGTGCTGAAGCCTAGCAGTGGAATTTGAATGGGAAGAACCTGCACAGCAATCCACTTTGTGCACATTTAAACTGGAGGATAGCAGAGCACAGGCTCACATTTACAGTGGGAGCACATGGAGGGCTTTCCCCAGCTTGCTGGAGTGCTTAGCTAATATTCATCAAGCTGATATAAACTAGCATTGAACCAGAGGATGCAGTTCAGGTCTTAATCCTGTCCCTTGTTATTTGTTCTCACTTTGTGCCAGTTCCTCCCCTGGGACAGCAAATGTCCATGTGGCTGCATAGTGAACTAAATCTGAGTAAAAACTAACCCAGGAAAAAAAACAAGAATATTCATTGGCTCCCTGCTGTAGTTCATGCTGGGGCCATGTACGTGCCTGTGCTGGCAGATGGGAGAAGGAAGTTGGAAAGAATAAGACTTTCTTTTTTAGAAGTGGGGGTGGCTTTAGCTGGTCATAAAACAGCACTGTTGCTAATCTCAGAATAAACCTATTCATTTCAGAGTCCCAAGCGAAATAGGAAGTTATTTAAATGATATAGAGTTTACACAGTGGCAGAACAGAACTGTAGTCATGATCTGGGAAAACAGTCATAGAATCATAGAATTATAGAATGAAATGCTTTGGGTTGGAAGGGACCTTTAGAGGTCATCTAGCCCAACCCCTCTGCAGTGAGTAGGGACATCTTCAACCAGACCAGGTTGCTCAGAGCCCCGTCCAACCTGGCCTTGAACGTTTCCAGGGATGGGGCCTCCACTACCTCTCTGGGTAACCTGTTCCAGTGTTTCACCACCCTCATGGTGAAAAATGTCTTCCTTATATCCAGTCTAAATGTACTGTCTTTTAGGTTAAAACTATTAACCCTTCTCCTATCACAACAGGCCCTGTTGCAAAGATTTTCCCAATTTTTCCTACAGGCCCCCTTCAGTCACTTCTACATGATCTGTGCAGAAACTGAGGACCAACCAGCACCCACCGTGCACTCCCTGAGCGTGAGAATTTCTGCCTGCCAGGCACTAGTTCTGCAACTGTGTTGCTCGAAGTTGGTGATGACTGGACCAAGTGGAAAATCAGATCTAAGAGTTTCAGGCATTTGCCTAGAAAACAAAAAATTCTGTAAGAGAGAATTAATATCTTTGTTGTGCTTCTTGGAGCCATAATCCAAGACACCAGGCTGTCCTTCAACCCCCCTAAAGGCAGAAGAAAGTTGCCTAGTCATCACCACTAAGCCCATCAAATATTTTATCTCCTCCCAGTGTATCATCCATGAAAAGTGAATTTTTTTCTTCTCTTTCAAGGAAAAGATAGAACAGTTGGAAATTCTGTTACAGGCCTTTCATGCCTTCACAAGATACCGCAGTTACCCAGCAAAAGTGGTGAAGAAAGAATGTGCAATCCTGTCATCTGTGACATGAGAGACTGCTAGAAGTTGGAGATGTTATAGAGCTTCAGAAAGCCACCACTGTAGCTAGGGGAGAAGAGCATCAAGAAGCAACAGGAGATATCGGATCAGAGATTATATCAGCTGGGTCACTGCCTAGCTGCAGCTTTTAAAAAAGCAGCAGTTGTCTGCTGAGCTTTTAGTAGACTTCCCAAACCATCTGGAAGTGACTAGTTTTCAAGTGAGAATCAAAATGTTAGTAGCTGTACTTAGCCTGGACACACTCTTAAGCAGCCAAATGTGGAACATTCCACCAAGAATGCTGCCTGTGGCAGGTGTAATGTATATGTGAGGTAGAAGCACAAGAGTTAGATTAGCTTCATGGGACATATGACATTGCACTAATCAGACTTCAACCAGTCTCTTAGACACCAATTATTACTCCAAAACACCTCACCTTTTTCTGCATTTAACATGGAGTTGGGTGCCACAGATTTTTCCAAGTAAAAGTATATGTGCACTTGTGGCATGTATCAAGTTCTTCCAGCTGACAAGAAGCTATGTCCACAGTTGTAAGAGGTCTCTACAAGCCATCACAACAACGAAAAAGAGCTCTTGCAATAAGACCAAGAAAGACTTCGAACTACCATTAAGCTGGATTTTTGAAGAACACAAATAATGTCATACTCCAACTATGAAAGTAAAACCAGTCTACAAATTCCCAAGTCCACAAAGTCTGCTCAACGGACTGAAAGAATTAAAATTACTACCACAACAGAGTTTGTTAAAATACTTTAGGATAGTTTATTGAGTTCCACCTCCTTTCCTATTTCATCATGTCTAAAGCAAAGATATCTAGAAATAAATGCTTTTACAGTGAAATCTCAGAGGTCAACAGGGAGTTAGGCAAATACTGTTAGGTGCTGATGTATTTGTATATTTCAGTACTCATGTGAGATTACATATATATAAGCAGAAATCCTATTTAGGAAACATGTAGCACCTCCGGAATGTTTAGCAGAATGCGTCTCTCCTGCTTTCCTTTGAAGGCATCACCCATGTTTGCCTGCTGACTATAGTCTAGAATGCAACGGAAATGTTTGGCAAAAATATCTCTCACTGCCATAATGTCCCACTGAGCAGACATGTTTTTTTTCTGTTCCGCTACGCTTACTTCCACAAGATTAAATGAGAGCTAAAATGCTATTAATGCACTTAACGACATGTTCTTAGCAATAAATTCAGCCAAATATAGCAAGATGGAATGACTGAGTCTAGGACAGACTAGTGAGACCAGAGACAAGGGATTCTGAACAGCTGCTGGCATGAAATTCAGTATATACAACACTGCATGACTCTTCACATTTCAGTAGCACAGCAGTACAAGGACTGAAAGACTCATCATTGGGAAGTGCAACAAAAAAACTCTCTACCAGTTCCGCTCTTTGATTCATGTGTCTCCCAGGAGCTCAAAAAGGATTACATCTATTAAAACACTACCTTGGCTGTGGCAATATATGTTTTTGTCATAGAATGTTCATGAACTAAACAGCTGTTTGGCATGTGCCCTCATCACGTCCTCCACCCACTCAGTGGTTTGTATGTTCCTGTTTTATGCAGTGCTGTCATATTAAAATTTCAGAAAGTAAACTACAGCAGCTATTAAAAGATTTACCTTCTAAATATGTGTAAGGCATAGCCCTTACAGTGAATTCCTTTCCTGTTTCTACTGTGTTAACATGAAATACAAAAGTGGCACATGCACTAGAAAACACTTGGTCCTGTTCTCTGCCAGTCCTTTCCCACCTCCCAAAACAGTTCTATCATCACATATTCAGATAACAGAAGAGTTACCTGTTCTCTACATTAATACTTCTGCAGATGGTACTCTCACTGTCTCATCCTGTATTTTAACTGTCAGCTCCACTGACATCAAGAATTTCTTGTTTGTTTAGATCCGATCGAAACATCACACCCATTAAAATCACTTTGCATGCAAACCAATAAATTAAATAAGTATGACAAGACTGCCAAAAAGTAGTTTCCCCTACTTTAAATCTAAGAAGAAAAGACTTGGAGAAGATGTGCAACATCCTTCCAAGCAGAAAAGACGGATATACAGAGAAAGAGAATAAACTCCTCCACATCCAGTGAAGACAAGACAAAAGCAGGCACCAACTGGAGTGAGAGCGACTGAGGCCAGACATTGAAAAGAAGGTGTCCCATATCAAGGCTGGGGTGAAGGATCTAGGGATGTTACAGCATCTCAATGGAGTCATGGATCTGAAGAACACTGCCCAGGAACACCTATGGCAGACATGTCAGCTGTAACTGCTGTTGCAGTGGAAATCAGTCCATTGCACCTGTGTTTGCTGCCTTAGTTAACTTCTCTTTCTATCCTGCATCCACTTCTTCAAAGCCACTCACATTCACTCTGTCCCATGTACCTGGATATTCAATTCCCCTTGTCACTGTTATCTTCCTTACATCTCATTATTCTGCCTGAGTGATCCTCAATATGTGCACATTATCTACTCAATGTTTGCTCAGCTGGTTCCCTCCTCTCTGCTCCCTTCCTTATTAATGTTCACTGGTGGCAGTCTGATCTCCTTTGTTCTAAACCAATCCATTTAGCAGCCTGTTTTCCCCTTAAAAGTTCCCTGTATCTGATAAAACTAAACCCTTGCATTTCACTTACTCTTTTAGAGGCTTTATTTCTCCCCATGGAATCCACAAGTGCAGGTGGAATCAAACACCACGGAGAGTGACTGCAATCAAACTCAAGATGAAGGAAGCTCCCAGTAATCCTTTGTGATCTAATAAGAAGTGGTATGTACACATGTGGGGACGTAGCATGGGCTCAGAAAGCCACAGACAAATCACATTATACCCTGACTGATGGATAAATGATTTTTCAAGGAGATGACATCCACCAACCCAGGTACAAAGTACTGAAAACACTTGTTTTAGAAAAGGCAAGTAATAGGATTTCAAAAGAAAATCACATTTTGGCAGTTCAGCAGCTGCAGTAGGAAGTTGGTTGAGTTTGTTCCAGAAGGGTTTACCCTTCATTATTACACCTCAGTTTTGTGTATGACTACATGAGATATTCAGGAAAAAAGGCTGAGCTCCTTCAGTCTGAATAGCTAATAATCAATATTCACCATGTCTTCCACTTGTATTGGGATTATACTATACACACACACTTTTATTCAGACTGCAAAAAAAAGCAGTCACACCTAGATATTGTTGGGCGATGTCAACTGGTTTATGCCTGTTTGTGCTAGTCACTCTTTAAGAAAAAACATAACCCAGGGAGTTATGTTACAACTTTTTTCTTGCAAACGGAGGTCACAGAGAGCAGTAAAAGAGCCTCCCAACACCACCCACAAGGCCTGTTTTTTTTCAGGCAACTTACTGTCACCCAATCTCTTCTTCCTGGTATCCAGGGACAGGACACGTGGGAATGGTTCAAAGCTGTGCCAGGGGAGCAAGAGAGTGGTCAAACACTGCAACAGGCTTCCTAGAGAGGTGGGTGATGGCCCATGTCAGTGTTTAAGAGACATTTGGACAATGCCTTTAATAACATGCTTTAACTTTTGGTCAGCAATGAAGTGGTCAGGAGTTGGACTAGTAGGTCCCTTCCAACTGAAACTATTCTATTCTATTCTATTCTATTCTATTCTATTCTATTCTATTCTATTCTACCTGACAGTAAAACAAGGTCCTGACCTGCAGAGCTGGTCACTATAAGGCTGCAATGTGTTGCAGCATCACGCAAGGGAGTTATCTGTTGTCTTTCAAGTACAGATCTAGGAACCAGAGCAGTGTCTCATGATTTCGACCCTCAGAACTCACAGTAAACACAACACATACTGCAAACAGCAGCAAAACCATATAGCTTTTATGTAGTCACTAAGAATGAGAGTGAGATTTATGAGTGGTTGAAGCAGAAAGGGCTATGTGATTGCGGTTCCCATTAGTGTGCTGGGACATACCGGCCATAATTCCATTACAGTCCTCTTCACCAAGGGGCTGGAAATTCAAAGTTCATCTATTCAGTGTGAATTTCATGCACTGTTCTCCATCAAAACTCACTCAAAACATAACCAAGGTTTATGTGGTTGATAGCCAGAGCACTACTGAACACCATTTGTCAGTAGAGTTGACACGATGAAATGCAGAACAGCACAAGTATTCTTTCGCTTTCTAAAGGATGATTCTCACCAGCATCCAGAGCACTCTCTTTATAGTACATTTCCAGGAAATACAGGGGAAAGAACCCAGTTCCACTATAAAATAAACTAAAATCCTGATATAAATAAGATATTACCCTTTGTATTCAGTATTCCAAAATATTACATAGAAATTGAACTGTATCAGAACCAAAAGGGAATTCACATTTTATTCTCTAGTTCACTACTAGAAAGTGACCTACAGTTAATACTGACTTGGGCAGAAGAACCCAGAAGTGATCACTTTGTCACACTCCACATAGCAAAATTACTTCTTACAGAGTGGAATAGATTAGAAGACACTAAAATAAGGAATTATCAGCATAAAACAATAAGCATGAAAAAAAAATCACAGTTTATGCTAACTGAATCTATTGTAATTCTAATTGTGTAGAAGAACTGGAAGCTCTACTTACTTTCACAGAGACGTCTTCTCAACTTCCCCCGAATTTTATCGATGGCATTGTAATCAGAGACATGAAACACGTGAGCAGACTTGGGTTCTGAAGCAATCTCATCGAGTTCCTCTTTTAAGGCTTCACCAACTCCCACAGCAAAGATTCTAATCCCAGCCTGATGGGCTGCAGTGGCTGGATCCAAGACGTAATCCTGGCTCCTTCCATCAGTCAAAAGGATAGCTACTTTTTTAACAGTTTGATCACTGAGTCTCCCACCAGCTTCTTTGGAAAAACTGTAGGCGTTGATGTACCTGAGAGCATCTCCAGTGTTTGTATTACCCCCATAATACTTAATCTTTCTTGCAGCCTCTTTGATTTCCTCACGGCTTTTGTACTTTCCCAGGTCGAACTCTGTGGTTGGATGATCACTGTATCGCACCACACCTACGCGGGTTTTATCTGGGCCAATCTCAAAAGTTTCCACCAAATTAGACACCCACTGCCGAACTTTCTCAAAATCTTCTTTTCCAACACTGGAGGAGGCATCCAAGATGAAGACAAGGTCATAGTGAACATTCTTGCAGCCTGGAAGAGTATCAGAAGACATTGCTAAGGGAAGATGAAAGAAGAGGACCAGACATACCAAATATTCCCTAGGTACAGCTCCCTGGTGAGCAATTTGGTGGAGGCAGCAAACCCCCTCCTTATTCTGCAGAGAAAGCGCAGATTCTCAGTCTTTCTTCCTTGTGATTCACCCCATCTGTTTTAGGACATCTACAGTAGATCAGCACACACTTCGAAATGCAAACCTTTCCCCTCCTGCACTACGAAGTGCCTCTGCTCAATATTTCACCTATACTATGAGCATGCATATGAAGCTGTTTTTCTAAAATTTCACTGGAGTGCCTTTGCTTAGGCAATGCTCTAAAATGACCTTGGCATATCAAGAGACCTGCCCTGAACTTGGCTATGCCAATTCTGCCATGAGTAGTGAAGTTTTCATGTTTCCTTTTGCATTAATACATGATTTATTTACGCTTACCTAGAAGCAGTTCTTTTGCTCAGCATGATAACTTGGTGAAGCAAGTTTATAACAAGATCATTATGATTTTGAAGCTCTCTGCCACTATTGACTAAAGGATGACTCACTGAATACTGAGATGGCTTCCTTGACAACAAAGGGCAATTGCTTTGTAAGGGAAAAGTTCACTTATCTCTACAATCACCGTTTTGGCTCCAGCCATGATATTTGTAATCTGAGGGCTGTGTAATCCAAAAGGCAAAAGTATTTTAATTGTAGCTCGCTTGCCCTATGAAGCCAGACTGGTCATATATTTGTCAGCCACTTGCCAAGAAAGTAGATCTCCCAGGAGATGTTTTCTAGCTCTTTCTGAATATATGCCAGCCAAGAGGCAGTATATTCATAAAAGACCCACAGATACCAAAGATTTATCAAGTTAATGCCCCAGCTGGACAAAATATGTCTATATATCATATGTTTACTTAATTCAGCATTATAGACCATAGTCCCTAACAAATTATGAGTTTCAAGATTGAAAGATGCTCTACAAAGTCAATCTATCTATGGTCACAACCACTAACCATTGTTTCTCCTGTAGTTCTTGTCTCACCTCACCTCACAAAGTCCAACTGCTTGTTCAAACCAATGGTAAAAAGCTTATTTGACCCATCATCTAGAGAACAAAGCACATACAATACAAGACACTCTGCCTTACATATCATAGCTGGTCCATACCAGTGCCTGTGCTGCTTTATTTCTGTCAGTGTAACAGGGCTTTTCTACGTCCCACTGAACTGGAGATATATCTGTCCCCTAGAGTGCTGACAATTGCCTTTACGTCCTGCTGCTCTCCCAGAGTCTGAGAAGGTAGCCCAGATGTACCCACACCCATTGAGAGCAGATCTGTTCTGTTGACTCCTGTTTCACTGCAGAACCCTGATTCCCCCAACTGTTCCCACTACAGCCACGCTAATAACCTCCTCTGGGCTCTGATCAACCTGCCTCCTTCGGTGAGAAAATCTGAGAGTATTTGCGAGAATACGTAACTCCAGGGTATGCCCACTGCGGACAGTTTAGCTCTCCATACATTAAAAAGTGACATTCCCACTGTACAGTTTGAATGTTTTTACATCAGACTAGTTCCAGCCAGGTCCCAGCAACTAAATGTCCATCAGTGACTAATACCTTAGACCTGCCTCACCTCTGTGGACTTCCTTGGAGAATGGCTGACCCTGGCTGCTGATTCAGACCTGATCCAGACTTTGACTTGCTGGCTCATGTTCCCGGCTTGATCTTGGACCTGCTGCATCACTATGAGTTCGTCCAGGAATTTAGATTGTCATTGAGCCTGGCTGCCATCCTCCATCTTGCCCTGCTCCCTGGCTGGGGGTGGTGAGACAGGTTCTGGCTGGTGAGAAACTGTCCTGGACCCCGAGCTCCTGGATCCTCATGCCTTAGAAAGTGGTCTGTCCTTGCTGCACTCTTTACCAGAGCTAAAGCACTTATGTAAATACACCCACTGTGGATGTCAGCTGAGGACTAGGACTTTTTCCCCTGGAACAGACCAGTGAGTATGGAGGTACCATACACTGTCCATCCAGCCAAGCATTTGCTTGACAGCCAGCTCAGTGAAGAGAAATACGAATCATGCTACACAACAGTGGGAGGAATGATGCTGTTGTAATATTTGCTCACTGAGTTCCATCATTTGAGCCTACAGGAAGACCACAAAGTTTTCTACCATGCCCAGATTTGCTCTTATGGTTCATAATTTAGCTCTGGTGCTTTTGATCATGCCGGGGGTCTTCACCTGCCCTGAAGAGGACAGGAATCCTAGAACAGCCCACTCCACTGGAAAGGAGACTGTGGGTAACTCAGCCACATGAAGAGTATTTGCCTTCAGATAAAAGCATTATAGGTAGGCGTTATAACACTGTAGGTCAGTGCTCATGGTATTGCATGACAGCTGTGAGGGCAGCTGGATACACACCTGGTGTATTGCAGGTGACAATAAAAAATGATCATCATCTCTTGCTTCATTAACTTCTGTAGCAGAGTACATCCCAGGTGTTACTGTTCCTTCAAGTGTCTATGGGAAGAACCTATGCACATGGGTTTGGGTCATGTTGGAAACAACCTGTCCACGTGGGATTGTGTTCTGTGATGGCATATTGTTAGTGATGGAATGCTTGTCTCTAACCACAGAGCAAGAAAGGTCTGGCTGGATACACACAGACACTCTTTCAAAGGTAATCAGAGTGTGGAGACGACAGTATATATCATTTTGTATTATAGTATGTAAGTTACATTATATCTGTGTATATTGACTAGACTGCCAAGTGCAGTTCTTCTGGATTTTTGCAGAATACAAAGAATATAATATATAACAGTAAAGGGTAAGCAAGAAGCCTCCACTTTCCCTCAAAAAAAATTCATTATTATATTAATCTATCCAGTCTGAAAGAATATTAATTAAGTGACACTAACTAGAGAATATAAAGCTTTAAGTATAAAACCCACAAGGTACAGACCTTATTTTAACGACTCTCAGCAGGTGAGATGAATGCAATTTAAAAAGAAACAGAACAGACAGAATGAATCCTGTCTGTGCTGAAGGGCGATGAGCCTTAAAACAAGAGGGGCTTAAGGTTTAAAAAGTGATGTCTATACAGGCAGTATTGCAGGGAAGAAAAAGATGGTCTTTCAGGATTATTTTCTTAGAGTCAGTGATTCTTTGCTTACAGACCTGACAGCAGTGAGATTAAATGCTGCAGAAAAGCTTTTAGTAAATATTAATCTGCATTTTTAGCACTGTAATGTCCACTGCTCGACAAAATTGATTGTTTTCCAAGAACGCTATAATAATATTGTTTACTGGCAGAAACAGTTCACATTAAGGGGATATGGGAGATAATTCATAGAAAGTGAACCCTCAGTTTTGTAATTACAGGAATACTCTATGGAAGCATAATTTCAGGAGTTGTGTTCATCCACTCAGACACTGAGTCAACCCTTTTGCGGTATTGCCATTAAAAGTAGATGACAAAACATGCCATAAACCCAAAATTATTTAAAGTAATCACAGAATGAACACATAAACAGTACCGCCGCATCCTTCCTGTAATCCACAGACAGAAAAAAAAATTAAATTTTACTTTGATTTGTTACTAAGTACTTATTCCTGTTAAACTTCATCCAAAAAAGCCTTGTATAGATCACTTAGCAAAACTGTAAAGCAGCTATTCCTTAGACAGAGAGAAGGTCTAAAAAGTCCTTCTATTTCGTATAAATTACCCAAGGCTACAGAATAGCATGTTTCCTAGAAAAAGAGACAGAAAGCCTCCACCTCGAAGTACCTTTGGGCTTTTATACCAGTAAATTGCGTAGGTCTGCAACCATTTTCTACCCCTGAGGCGCAGCATCATTCACATCCAGATAACTCAAATCTTCCTACTCCCAGTCCAAAATACAAAGTGTTCTTGTAAAGACTGCGTATAGAACAGTCACTCAGCTGCACCAATCTCTAATGCACTGAGTGGCATTTGGGGGAGAGTGCTCATCAGCACAGGCCGAAAGTCACACCAGGGACTATGCCAGAAACAAGACAGTATGAAGTGAGAGAGAGTATGAACAGTGCCCCAGCCCTATTTAGCTTTACTAGGAAAGTCCCAGACAGACAGAAGATTCACCAGATCTAATCTGAAACCCACTGAAGGCAATGGAAGAAGTCATCACCATGCCACTGAAGAGTAGATGAAGCATATTCACTGTAAACTGCATGATGCTCCCCTTCCTCTGGGTGGTTGAGCTAACCCAGCTAAGCCTGCAGCAAAACCAGAGACCCCTTGATCCCTGAGCTATCTCAATTCCCAAGGTCGACTTTATGTCTTTGCAGCAGTAAATGTCTTGCTTGGGTTTTCTTGTTTTCCTCCTAGCAACGATAGCTTCTCAGCCCCGTAAAAGCCACAGCAGCTACTTAGCACGAGGCAGTAAGCTGAACAGCACTTACCTGCTCTTTGAGCCTCAATTCTTGCCCCGCTGAACACAAATGTGAGAAGAACCAGGAGATGGGGCACGCGGCATCTTCCCGTAACGGACATATCTCCTTTCTCACATCAGCTTGTCTTTTCGGTGTGGCGAGAACCTTGCTAGAAATGCAGTCTGTACCCTAAAATACAGAGCAAATGTTATCTCATAGAAACACAAACAGTAGTAATGATGCAAGTCATGGGAGCAACGTTTTGCGGAGTTGTCTTTTCTGCCTGTCATTTTATTTGACTAGACACAAACCGCTCAGACAAAGAGGCAGGAGTTCACCTACTTTTCAAAAGCTATAGCCTTTCACTCGCTCTATTCAGCGTGCAGCAGCCTGAATGGAAAAAGGAGAGAGATTACCAGATTATTATACTTTAATTGAGCCCACTGCCAACCACACAATCAACGCACTGGAGTGGAAACCATTCCTGACCTGGCCTTCCCATGCATTCTTCATTAGGAGATACACAACACAGAGGCGAGATACAAACCACTGCAAACCACACACAACTGGTTCTCACCTCACCCGTTGCTGCTTTCAGTTCCAGAGTCTCAGAAATGACTCACGTTAAAAATACATGGCTGTTTTCATACACATATTTGTTCCTATCGGTCCTTCTCTACAGGACTAAACTCAGCAGCTCCAAAACACATCTTTCAACTGTTTCATTTAAAGGAGTGAAAAAGCTCAAGTAGGTGATCTTCAGTTTAAGGTCATTTGTTTGAGTTTACCTTGACTGAAGTCACTGAAGTCAGCCGGTTTTGGAACAAACCAGGCAAAGTGTCTGGGCTGTTAAAAAGTTTAGCTATGATTCCTAACACTAGATCAACTCGTTTTAAAAAAAAAATTATTACTTTATTATTGCTATTGGTTTATTATTTTTTATTAGACAGACCATAGAATCATTGCCATTCTATATATTATATATATATACACAAAGGGGAAAAGAGTTTCCACTCTGTAGCTCTTTACTGCTTAAGTAATCATTTTGCAAAACTTTCTCCCAGCTCCTGAATCCATTTTTACTTCTGTAATGCACAGATTTCTTTGTTCATTTTGTTAGGGAATTTCTGCTTCCTCTGTCTTTTAACACAATCAGTTTCTCACTGTTGATAGCCAAGTAAAAGAAGTATGAAGGGGACACTGTATGTCATAGCATATTGCTGCAGGGTCGATTATGCATTCTAGGATATTTCTTTTCAAAGCAATAGGGTTCTGTGGGAATCACAGACAAAAAGAATGGTGGTGTCAGCATCTGTTCAAAACTAACCTTAATCAGTCAAAAGTTGGGCTCTACCATCTGTCTCAGAAATAAAGTGCATGTCATGCTGGTTTAGGAAATTATTAATAAAGGGGAAAAACTTCTGTGGTTGTCAGGATGTAGCTGTAAATCCTTATTCCCAGGACAAAATACAGGCCTCTCTATTTTCAGAAGTCCATATCATACGCAGACAAGGACATAAGGGATACATCTAATAAACCCTGCACCCTACAAATAAAATTTGGAAGTATCTGCCAGCAGTGGAACATAAATTCAAGAACGAAAAAAAAAAAGAAAAAAAAAAAGTTGTACTTATTCAAATACCATCCCTAAATGGGCACAAGCAGGTGCTGTAGTTTACACCTCAGCCAGACGGTGTCCCTCCGAGACAGGGAGGTGCTCAGGTCTGAGCAAACTGGAAAAGGTTGCAGGGTAAAAAGGGCATGAAAATATCACCGTGCGCTACAGTAGCTAGAATTTCCTTTTAAAAAAGTACATTACTGAAATACCGATCAGACAGCCGCCTGCAGAGGGATCAGGACAAGTATTACTTAAAATAGCTATGGCAGCCTTCAGCCAAAGGTTGTATTTTTTAGGAAACATTGGTTTCTGGCACTGGTGATGGGAGGATAGGTTAATGGCAGCAGTGAGAGATGGGAAACCAGATCTGCCGTGCGGCCTTCTGCACTTCCAGTGCTGCGAGCTCAAAATGTCCTTTCTCTGTGTCTAGACTTGCATGGCTACAAAGATTTATAAATATGATATTAGAAACAGTCTTTGCCGGCTGCTAACCCCCATGAGGCCAGGATAAAAGGAGCAGAGCACCAGCTGGTGTCAGTCAGCAGAATGGCGGGGGGATGGACCAACACGGGCTCCACAGGCAGCGGACGTGGCTTGACGGGGAGGCTGGTGGACCTGGCTCACTCGGTACATGTGTGACTTCTGCCCCAGCAGAAGGACTGCCTATATGACGAGGTCTGAGAGCTGCATCTCTCAGGCGTCGTTCGTCTCCAGTCTTTGCCAAAACACTTCAAGAGCTCGTTGCTGCATTATGAATGCTGAAAGGTGTCTCAGAAGAGGCATTTAGACTAAAAATAGTGGGGAAAAATCCCCAAATCAAATCAGAACATCTGCTTAAAATCTATAATCATAACCTGTGGTAGCTTTAATACACATTTGTGGTTTAATATTATTCCTGCATTCAGGCCAAAATACATAGTTTTATCCATTTTTATAGCATGAAGAACTGAACCAAGTCTCTTAACTTGCAACTGCTTTATGTATGGATATTTCAGTGAGAGAAAGCTGCCCCGTTCACATCAGCAGGACTCACATCACCGCAACAGAGTCTTCAGGGGTATTAGAAGACAGTTTGGAGATAAAGCATTATTAGTGATGGGTTTCACACTGATTTCTTTCCCACCTCAGTTCATCACTGTGAGACTAAGCACAATTTGAGATTATAGCCCCCGTTCAACATTTATTTCCCCTTCCAGGAGAAAGGGTCAAAAAGGAGCCAAAAGTGGGACAGTTTAGGCTTCAGTGTGATCCAAGAATAAGAAATTCTGTTTAGTGGACCCTGTTTTCAAAAGGTTAACATGGATTGCTTTATTACTATTATTTTTAGTTCATTTTATCATGTGGGAATAATTTTCCTCAAAGTAGCCTAAGCCAATGTGCATCCTTTAAAAATACCCCTTATTTTCTTTTACCTCACAAGCATCACTTTGGGATTCGCTTGTGACACATTTAGACGTACTAAGTAATGTTGCAAAAAGAACTAACAAATCCTATCATGTCCGAGTTTATTAATAAACAGCAGACTCTGTGTCTGAGGCCTTGTTTTTAATAGTTTAATGGAAAAAAAAGAGGTGAGTAATTCTGGCTACATGCAAACTTGATGTGGGAATGGCATCCAGGCTGAAGAGCATGCTGGTAAATGTTAAAGTGAGCTCCCTACACTTAAAATACAGGCATAATACTAAACTATTCATACCACCTCACAGCTGAACAAACAATATGTAGAAGATAGACAAAGCTCAGCTTCGGTATGGCTTTTTCAGAGGGACTGGTATAGAGTTTTCAGTCAGTGAGCACCCCTGGTAAGGCCTCTCTACTTTTGAACAATAAGCAAACACTATTTGGGAAACACACATTCATGAAATGCATCATTAAAAAAAAAAAAAGCTGAAGGAGAACTGGGTCTTCTTGTCTCAAAAGTATTTTAATATTTTGCTCACTGTTGAGTTTCGCTTGAACTCTTGCATTTTAAGGGACGCTGCTTTGTCTTCTTGAGCTTTATCTCTTGCGATTGGGTACAGAGCTAGGGCTTTGCTATCCAAAAAATTGCATACATATCCAGAAGCAAACCTCATAGCTGGGCTGCATTTTTAGGATGGGGTTTATTCCTAATCGAACCAAAGTCAAAGAACATTCTGACATCAGTTTATTTGGAAAGTGAAGCCCCTGTCCATTGCGAATAAGATGCTGGTATTTTCTATCCTGCTCTCTCTTTGTCCTGCAGAGCCTGATACTCGAAGGGACATACAGAGACTTTATTCTAACTTTGTTTCTCAGATAATGCTGTCACATCATAGCAATTCAGGGGACAAGGAGGAGAAACTTGTATGAAAGCCTAGAAGCAGAACTGTTTTTTCAGAAATGGCATCTTCAGAAGATGAAGGGAGAAGAAGGGGCAGGTACAAAGAATAGGGCAGAGAAAGAAACTTCATGGCATTTCTAGGACAAGCAGGTTGAGGGAGGTTATGCACCCCCTGTACACTGCCCTAGTGAGGCCCCATCTGGAGTACTGCGTCCAGTTCTGGGCTCCCCAGCTCAAGAAAGATGAGGAACTACTGAAGAGAGTGCAGCGGAGGGCTACAAAGATGATGAGGGGACTGGAACATTTCTCCTATGAGGAAAGGCTGAGGGTGCTGGGTTTGTTTAGCCTGAAGAAGAGAAGTCTGCGAGGGGGTATTCTAAATACCTATAAAGATCTTAGGGGTGGGTGTCAAGAGGATGGGGCCAAGCTCTTTTCAGTGGTGCCCAGCGACAGGAAAAGGGGCAATGGGCACAAACTGAGGCACAGGAAGTTCCAGCTAAACACAAGGAAGAATTTCTTCCCTCTGAGGGTGACAGAGCACTGGAACAGGCTGCCCAGGGAGGCTGTGGAGTCTCCTTCTCTGGAGATATTCAAGACCCTCCTGGACAAGGTCCTGTGCAGCCTGTTCTAGGTGACCCTGCTTCACCAGGGGAATTGGACTAGATGATCCCCAGAGGTCCCTTCCAACCCTGAACATTCTGTGATTCTGTGATTCTGTAATTTAAGCACAAGCACTGGATATTCCCTATCTCAGTGTCTCTAGAGACTGGCTTTTCTGTCCTGGTTTGAGAGAGGTCACCAGCACCAAAATACACAAAAGTCAGAAATTAGAGTTAAAGCTAGAAGTCAAAAAAATAAAACATTTTCCATGATTTCTTTCATCCTTCAGAGGAGTGATTCAGTCACAAAAGTGTATTAATAAAACAAAACAAAACAAAACTGGAATCAATAGCAAAATGAGCATTTGCTCACGCGAGCAAAAGTTCAAAGACCCTACAAGGACAGTACAAAGATCACTGGTTCAGGGCTGAACGTAAAAAGCATGTTTAGTTATGGACTTCAGTCTGCTCATAAACATATCTGAACTTTTACTTACATTACTTTACACTATTCATCTTCCCGTTAAATTCAAGTGGGGGCTGATGCGATTATTGTGCTTAATTTCATCCATTCGTCTTCTGCCACTGAACATCACCGTACACCATAAAAATGTTCTAACTATGCTGGCATTCATAATGTGATTTTAATGTCTTTGGTATGCTCCTCTGAAGAAGAGGTTAGCCTGGGGTGAAAAAGACAGCATCCAATTATACAGCTTTTCACACATACACAAAAAAGAAAAACAAAAAAAAAACCCAGACCAGAACACTAATACATCTGACATCTTAGTAGAGTCAGCTTGTTGACCGTGTCTCTTCCAACTACTGAACTAAGCAATTTAATTATCTAAATTATTGCTGATATGAGCAGGAAGCCAACCACATAGAAGAGAGATGGGGTTTTCTTTCCCCTGATCAACACATGCGGTCATATATCTTTGATCAATGCTTTCTACAGAAATCATCCAATGGCATTTTTGGAAGACATGCATCTTCCCAGGTCTGATCCAAAGCCAACTGTAGTTAATGAAACGAGGGCCATTGATTTCAGTGGGCATTATTTCAAAGCCCCTGAGAATAAGAGAGCAAAAAATTCTCCGCTACCATCAGAGTTGTTCCTGAGGTACTTTGTTCAACTACAACAGATCCAAAGTCTGCTGAAATCAAGGAGGAGACTGTCAGCAACTCCACAGTGTGTTGGATGTGGACTTCCACGCACCCTACTAGTGAACAGCTCTCCAGTGTCTCCTCTAAGTGCCATCAAGGCTGCAGGGGCTGAGATGTTTCTGCTCTTCTTTTGCAATTACCACATCTCAAGAGCAACTTCTACCACAATCCCTAAAAAAATGATCAGACACAGAGAGATGGTTAGCATGAATGCTAGCCAAAGCAATCTGTCAGCTTCGTAGGAGATGAAATGGGGTGGTGGGAAAGAGCTGCAGACCATTCAAACCCATCAGTTTGTTTGCCTTAGCTGAACTCTATTACTGCCCTGAAGTACTTGGTGCTGGAACTCCCAGTGCCCATGAATGATAAATACCACTGCTTTTGGAAATAAGTTTGATTGTGCAAGAAAATATTGAAAAATGACGAGGGGAAAAATGATAAATAGCTGTTTCCTAAGTGACAGATATCTGTTTGGGAGGCAGAACAAGACAGGAATCAAAGAGGGGAAAATATCATACAGAGGAGTGTAATCAAGAGTCTTAGAGGACCATAAAGCATACTCCAAGGGGGACTGGATTAACTCAGCATGGGTGTTTCCTAATTTCTCTGTGCTCCACTTTGCAGCATTAGAAATGTTCTTTTAACCTCTGTGGTGTCGCACATGCACACACAAGGAAACCTGAGAGAAGGTCCGAATTAGAATTCAGCCACTCCTGACTCCTTAACCTATGCTTGGATCACGCATCCCTCAAATTGACCCCTTTGTAAACATATCTACCACAGGCACTTTAAAACAATCTCTTAGGGGTTGCCTGCCAAATCGCTGCAATTCTAAAATATCCTAAGCGCTAGATGAGGATGTTGCAATGTATTTTCGCCTGCTGCAGCCACACAGTGTCTGCAAGCTAAAACATTGATGCAATACCCCCAAGTATAACTTTTCAGTGCTTTGTCCAGAGGGAATTAAGTCCAGATTTAAACTGGACTCTTCCATGTCAGGCCTAGAAATCTTTCTACTGATTGGCTAAGAAAACCCGAAACTAACCTGCAATAAAAAGTCTCTATGATAGAATCTCCCAAATCCTACAGTCTGTGGTTAGGGTACTACCAAATCCACACCACCATTCCCAAATTAATTTTGTTACCTCTCCTGTATACTGGCTGGACTCACTCAGTGGGACCAGTCATGTGCTGTGTCTATATCCCAGCTCCCTGATGGGACAGACGTAGGTGCACTCCATTCTGCAGTGCCCCAGCTGCTGTGCCTGGGAGCACAAATGCCACAAAGTGATGCTCAAAATCTTTTAGATTTGGTCAAATGGCCAAAGCAAGTCATAAGGGCATGCCACAGTGTCTCTCAGTCTCCCGATGCAATTTAAGAGAAGCAGGAAACAAACTACATCCCTTGCTAGTGCAGAAAAATACATTCTAAAGCAATGTGTTTGAGAAAGTTGCACCCAGCAGTTCTTCAGCTTTGGCATCATCAAGCAGTCCATAAGGAAAATCCATACTGCACCATATGAACACATGTGTTTATTGACCAGTCAAGCGGTAACCCTGTCTCACTTCAGCTAATAAAGAGTTTGAATTTCAAAAGAAATCCTACACCTCAAAAGCTGGCTCTGTATAAAACCTTGTTCCGCAAGCATCTTAGTTAACCTAACTACCAAGGAAAAAACTCACAGGAAGTGTCTCAGAGTGTATGTGGGGTACAAGGGATTATGCGAGCTGATAAGGGGAAGATTTGCCTCTCTGCTTTGGGAAAACAAATGCCTGGAAAGCAGGGGTTGGCCAAGAATGAGATGCCAGCACCTGCAGTGCTCATACTGACAGCTTCTTTCCCCAGGTTTATCTACTAGATGGCAAACCCAGGAAGAACATCTTGAACTTGAAACTGAAGCATTGGTTCAATACTTCTAGATGAACTTTTCTTTGTAACAAAGTAGCTTTTCAGTGCTGCATTTTGTTTGAATTTTTTTCACCCTTAATTTTTACTTAATTTCCTCTGGAAAGCACTAGCCTGAACCTCTTTACCATGGACCAGGGCATTGAAACGGAATAGGAGACTCAGAGGTCAGTTAACTTGTCATAATCTTTTTTGGGAGCTATCCTCTCCTAACCCTAAAATATCCCCAAATATACAGTCACCTAAATTGCAAGTCATTTGCACAGCATGTTAGTACATGTTATGCCTCTGAAGTGGCTCATCCATTGGGGTGCAAATATGTTTGGATCCTGTGGATACTAATACAATGAAATTATTAGATATGTAATAATGTATGAATGGTGATGGACTTGCTGGGGGGAACACACACTCCAAACTACATGACTCAAATGCAGCTGCACAGCTCACCCATCCCAATAGACTCCATCGCACCCTGGCTAAGTGAGCAAACTTTATCCATACTCCCTTGCCTCCTTCTTTTAAACTCAACACAACTCTGAAATGCCTTTCATGTTGTCACAGATGCAGAGGTTGCAGCATACACATGTCCTAGTGAAGGAAATGGGAAAAGTCCACCATCTGCATGTAATACAAGGCACACTGGCTGTTTAGGATGAGAGCACTATTCACTGGCCTTCGTGGGAAGAGGAGCCCAGTTCGTACATTTAAACTAACAGTCATGGCTGGCTGCAGGATATCCAGATTAATGAGGAGTGCTGTAAGCAAGACAAAGATGAAAAAGATGTCCACAGAGCAAGCAAACAGTTCAAACTGTAGCAACAGTTTGCTGTGGAGTGCAAAATCCTGAGATTTGTCCCCAGTACCGCATGCTCAGGCTGTCCTTACTGCCGTATGTGTGGAGCACTTTGGTTTATTGCATGGTCACAGAACACTAGTCTTTTGGCCTAAAACCCATAACCTGTATGGGGAAAGTCCCACAAATCCCATTTCCTCCAAAGCAAAGGCAGAGCTGTTCCAGTCTACATTAAGTGCGAGGAAGAAGCCTTTAACATTGAGCCCCTCGAGGCTATCCAATATGAGAGTCCTCTACTCTTACAGAGCCCATTTCCTGCTTTTTATATCCTCATGGAAGTTCTTCAAGCTCTTGGAATGAAACCTAATATTTTCTTTTTTAGTACAGTAGAGGATTATGTCAGTAAAAAGACCCATATGTCATGGCTTTATATAGTCAGCTAGCAGAGACGGAGCGAGGAATCAGGACGGGATAACAGTCTAAATCTGTTTGGAAAATAGGCAACATACTTTGTAACAAAGAGGAGCCTGGTGAACGCATTTCCCAGAACTCCTACTGGGGCCAAGGCACAGAAGAATTGCTTTGGATTCCTTGCCCTATGCCTTTTGAAAATGGCATGGATAAGAACTACCAGAATCCCTACAAGCTCCAGGAATGAACTCATATCCATTGCCTGTCACTCTCAGGGTTATTAACAGAGCTATGCTAATTTGAAATGTACCGCGCAGCCATCCACCACTTCCCCGACGTTTCTGTTGAACTGGTCAGATGACACAAAATTTCCCAAATACAGGAATATAAATGCCTCCTACTTGCACTATGTGGGTGAATTTCTCCTCCACATGTTCCGACAACCTGACGGCCATTTACTTTCATGAAAGCTTTTACAGAAACAACCGCTACATTTGATTAAGAGATTCAGTATTGCAAATCCTCGCTATCGCAGAATCACAGAATCACAGAATGGTAGGGGTTGGAAGGGACCTCTTCGGGTCATCTAGTCCAACCCTCCTGCCGAAGCAGGGTCACCTACATCAAGCTGCACAGGACCTTGTCCAGGCGGGTCTTGAATATCTCCAGAGAGGGAGACTCCACAACCTCCCTGGGCAGCCTGTTCCAGTGCTCCGTCACCCTCAGAGGGAAGAAGTTCTTCCTCCCCAGAG
>Ga0065711_1032272_pt1 | contig 27643 bp, 11 predicted proteins | sample Hoacrofraction12_FD_59098 | JGI IMG/M metagenome (GOLD analysis project Ga0065711, IMG submission 59098) | Hoatzin crop microbial communities from Cojedes, Venezuela - Epithelial fraction 12 v2 (version 2) | ecosystem: Host-associated > Birds > Digestive system > Esophagus > Crop | place...
AAAAAAAAAAAAAAAAAAACCACCCAAAAAAAACCAAAAAAACCCCGTGTTTCAGTGCCTTGTTTCTGCTTGTGTTCTCTAGCAAAGGGCTAGCAGAACAAAGTTCAAAAAAAAAAAAAACACCAATCAAAAAAACCTCCACAAAGCAAGTTTGTAGCAATACGTATCCCAACATCTCCTCTCCATTTTATTACTTTTTAGCTAAGGTTGTATTCACATTGTTTCCTATATTTGCTCCCTGGATTTTAGTAAATTACTGTGCAAGTCTTACAGTTTGATTTGTTTTCATTGTTTTTGTGGTTTTGGTTTGTTCTGGGATTGTCTTTTTTTAAAATGTCTCCACCAGTTTGCTTTTCTGAGTGAACAGTTCGCAACACCCTGGGTTCAGAGGTTCAAAGGTCCCTCAGCTTGTTAGAAGCAGAATCAATCCCAGTACTACCAAAAAAAAACAAACCCAACCAACCAATCATCAAAAAACAAAAATAAGAAAACCACAAAACAGTAAACCACCTTGATATCTGGGGCTCTTATTAGTATTTCAGGAAAACTTAAAAAGAAAAACTTGAGTATAAATACCTAATTTCTGAATTGATTGTGAAGTTTTAGGGACAGAAGCTTGCAATTTTACTAAGGCTACAAGGAGTACATTTTCTCCTTTCTTCCCACTTACACTCCCTCATCTCTCAGATCATACTCTGCACAATTCAAAGCAAAAGTCAAATTGCCTTTAATATAGAGCTTATCTTTAAATGAAAAGATTTAGCCTTTTCATTAGTTATAAATTGAGTCTAAAAGAATCACCAAAAGAAGAAAGTAGGGGCAGCTAAAGCAACAAAATGACTTTGCAGGGCTGAGTATGATCCAAGCACTGCAAAGGAATTGCTCCTGTATTCTTTTAAAGGTGATCACCACATTTAATTTTGCAAAGCACGTAACAGCAGAGAAACATTTTAACTTTTATTTCATTCTCAATTTTCTTTTACAAGCTGCATCTCAAACATGAAAAAGCCTGGTACCCACAAGCATGCAATCAACAAAGGATTCTCTTTAAAACTTGTCATTTTTACAGAATTCAGGTAGAGGGTCCTAGTAACAGCATTGTCCAATCTGCAATTCAACAGACTGAATTCAACTGATACTTGAATTCTCCTTTCATTTACAGGCTTGTTTTGATAAATAAGCCATTTTGCATGTAGACTTCATCATGATTTAAGTCTGAAAAGGATAGCATTTGGGTAGGATTTGGGCAACTATGAAAGTTTTGAGGGCAAAAGAAAAAACCCACAACAAAATACAATGCTGGAAAGACTCGTTCTTCGCCAAGGTGAAGCCTGATGACACGTGCGGTGCTGAAATCTGTTCCACTTTGTTTTAATGCATTGCTGTTGCCATTTGCTAAACTCCTACAGCAGAGCTGACTTGACAGCATTGAAGGGAACTTCAGTATCCTACACACAGCAGCTGTCCAATCACCCACTGCCTATTTTTTCCCCCCAAAATGCAGCTCCTCAGTGCTTTATTACAATTTACACTTTTAAATAAAAATATGCAGATATGTATATGTAATGAAAATATGCAGATATGTATATGTAATAAAAACCAAGGAATCTATTACTAAAAAAACAGGTTCTCTGTTAGAGCCACACTATCAGATGCTAAAAAACCAGGCAGGCACAAACCTCCTAATAACTGGTCAGTTTAGAAGCCTACTCCACTTGCAAGAACACGGGACCCAAATCGACCGCCTCCCTGTCAGTGCTCACAGTCACCCAAGAAAGTTAAAGAGGACATTTGGCCAAATTTTCCTCTGCTGCCCCCAGGGAGCTGCACATTGAGAGTACATTCAGTTGGCTGCATCTTTTAAGGATTAAGCAAAATTCCACACATTTTACAGCAGAGAGATCAGTTTTCTCACAAGCTTCTGCTTCCAAAACTAGTATTTCATCTCAAAACAGAAGTGGGAGGAGGAAACTGCCCCACTTTGTCTTAGAAAGTCTCATGACTTCCCTCCAGCCTCCAAAATAAGAGATTACCAAAGAATCAGAGCCCAAATCTGTAGAATAATTAAAGACGACCTAAGATGACACCATTCTTATGTTTGAAAAAAGAGTGAATTCCACTGAGATGGCATTTTTTACAATAAGGGTGGTGAGGCACTGGAACAGGTTGCCTAGAGAAGTTGTGGCTGCCCCCTCCCTGGCAGTGTTCAAGGCCAGGTTGGATGGGGCTTTGAGCAACCTGGTCTAGTAGAAGATGTCCCTGCCCACGGCAGGGGATTGGAATTAGGTGATCTGCGAGGTCCCTTCCAACCCAAACCATTCTATGATTAAAGTTAGTCCTTCAGATTCCATCACAAAGTCAAAACAGGCAGACAGGCACATCTGCTTTGAGATGATTTATCTCACATTAACGCAGGCATCTAATGTTAATTGGCTTTTGAAAGTGTTTAATGACTATAACAATTTTGACTAGGCCTGTAGGTGGCTATCTCAAATTCAGGGAGCTAGTCAGGTTAGGTCCACCCTAGCAGCCTGGTAGTACGCTGAGCAGCAAAGATTTCATAGTCAGAAGTTCCCTGCATTGTTCTAATGGAAACTTTGACTAAACCAGGCAATTCTGAAATTACAGCTGTATCAAGAGAAGTAACTGGCTTATGCATGCCACGTTTTGTAATCATGTAGTCCTGTAAGGTGCTAGTGCCATGCTCAGTAACAGACCATAAGCTTTGTATTGAGCTTTCAAGGCCTCAGGACTGCAGCTTGCTAGTCAGGCTCACTCTGCCTGAAATTCTCCAAACCTGCCTGCAGCTTGGATTTACTTGATTCAGCTGTGAGAGCAATTTCTCTAATTGACTGGCTGTCTAAGGCTAAATTTTTTTTTTAAACTTTTTTTTTTTCTGATGGTACAACTATAGTTTTATATGGACAGATGTACCAAGTAGTTACTCTATGCAGAATGAAGTATTTTACAACTGGCACAATGACACTGTTAAGAGAAACACAGGCCTGGTTTGACTGCAGAGGCTTTGAGGAGTGGAGATACAGTATACGGTGCAGGGGAATACATGCATAGAGACAGTAAGCAGTGAGACAAAGGTTTCGCACTAGAGAGCTCACAGCTATAAACCACTCACTCATGTCAGTTATAAAAATGCAGACCTGGACAAAACTGGGCTTAGGAGTTACAAAGCAGTTTCTAACATGCGTGGGACACCATATAATATGGATGTGACATGGAACTGCAGATCAAGGAACAAAGAGCAAAAGTATGAAATTGTCTTAGCAAGCAAGAACAACCTCAAGTACATCCTAAAGTGAGGAAGAAGAAACATCACCTACTGGTCCCAGAGGAGCAGGGGAAGGGTAAACATAATACTAGGAAAAGGGAAAACCAAGAAGTGTGCATGCAGCTATTTTAACTGCATTGTTGTTATTTTTTCCTTTTCTGTAGAAATTTCATCTGGACTAATAATGATTAGCCACAACTTTGATTACGCTAACAGTTCTTGGGTTTACATGCATACATGCACAGTGTGTTGCCTCTTTCCCCATAAGTAAGGTTTCGTGCATCAAAACCTACTGTTTTAACATTCTTATGACTTCAGGTTTACAATCCACTGACACCATTTAACAAGTGTAAGAAACGCATGGATGTAATCAAGTCAAGGAGATTGTGTGACCTGCCATGCCTTCTTCGGCCCTTTTCAGGTCAATCCAATAAGCCAGCTTCCAAGAAATCTGCCCTTAAGGTTCTTTGAAGTATATCATGCATGAATAATTCAATAAATTTATTAGGAAATCTTTCAATATATACAGAATGGAAGATTTCAAAGTGTTATAAGTTAAAGGGTGCAACTACAAATGCAACTACAAAATACAGAGTTAATAAGTACTCATAGCGGTTTTGCAGACTCATTTATAGCAATATGTATATACCTAATGAAGTTAATGAGATTACTTGGGTGAATAAACAGTATTTAGACAGGCAATATACAAAGTGGTCCAGAAGTATTTTATGAAAACACAAAATTCTATCATACACAAGGTAAAGATTATGCGATAGATTTTAACAAATCTCAAAAATTTCAGTTAAAATGCAGTGCCTACATTATGTATACTACAGTCAACCCAACAAAGTGACTACAGTCCCTTTCTTCACAATAGGTGACATACCAGCTATTTTATTAATTACTGAACAGGATCACTGGCAGACAAAATTTAGACATGCTTGCTTTGATGAGTATATTTTGTTGCAAAGTTCTAGATATCTGCCTTATTACCCCAATTACAGAAGAAATACATGAAAGGTTATGCAAATAAAACCCTCAATATATTGAAAGCATATGAATAACAAAGTAATGCAAAGTACAATTAACAGTTTAAAGTTATACAAGAGAAGATGAAAAGCAAGGTATGTGACTGCATTTGTATGCTAACTGTCCATCTAACATAGCAAATTAGATGACCTTTAATTAATCACAATAACAGCTGCTGGCTACAGTAACACAGCTAACCCAAAGTTCTATTTTCTGGCCCAGTAACCCACAGGTTTTATTCTGGAAATATCGATTCCACCCCGCAACAGTCTACAGACTTTGCCAGTTTAAAGGAATAAAAATCTGCAGATAATGATTCCAGATGAAATAGAGTTTTCTCCTTCTCTTCTATTTTTGCAACAAAAGACATAAAAGCCATAAGCCATCTTTGCCATTGCAAGTAGATTTGTAATAAATACAAAGTAGTTATCAATAGTAAGTCTTAGCAGGCTGCAGAGACTTCTTTTTAAAGGCAGAAATATATTTTTTATAATAAAAAGTGATACTACTTTAAATTAAGGACAATAGCTAAAATAAAACCACTATAAAGACTACTACAAATCAGACATCAGACTGGTATGGCTGAAAATGCACTTATTATCAGAGAGATGAAAAGCCCAATACAATTTTCCCTGCTTTGTACCAGCCAAAGGAATAAATAACTTTCTTTACAAATGAGATCAGAAATCAAGCAAGCCATAGTATCAGACTTTTTCAAATTCATTAAAAGCTAGGTAAGTGTCAGTTGCATTTCATCTAAGACCGTCTCACTAATTGGGAGAATTCTGAAGGTAAGTAAACACTATTGAATATATCTGAAAATTAGAAAAGGAAGTAAGATTTAATTCCTCAGCCAGACAGAAGTCTGAGGATAAATGCATCAAGAAACTCCTCCAAGTAATTTGGCAATTTGCACAAGACACTGGCAATATTTTAATTTCCATGTTGCTAAAGAGAAAATTACCACATCCAGAACCAAAAGTTCAGGCAAAATGAAGTTTGAACAGAATACAGGCTCTTTCTTTAACTACTGGCATCCTGATATTTTGCAGCAGTTGCTATTTAAAACAAATTTAGAGTGGGGGCAGGGAAAGACACAGGCTGCTTAACTGAAATCGGGACAGCTCACCCCATCTGACCAAAGAGATATTCCATACCATATGATGTCACGCTCAGCAACACAACTGGAATGGGTGGAGTTTGGCCAGTGCTGCCACTGCCCAAGGATGTTCAGAGTGATAGCACTGCTATTCCCAAGTAACCATTCCATGTGATACAGCTCTGCTTTCCTGGAGATGGCTGAACACCTGCCTGCCGATGGGAAGCAGGGAATGAATTCCTTGATTTGTTTCGCTTTGCTTACACTTGCAGCTTTTGCTTTACCTATTCAACTGACTTCAACTCAGCCCTCAAGTTTTCTCACTTTCACTCTTCCAGTTCTCTCCCCCATCCCACCAGGGAGAGGAGGGGTGGAAAGTGAGTGAGCGACTGCGTGCTGCTCAGCTGCCTACTGAGGTTAAATCATGACAACATCTCAATACTGATTCAGATCGAGCAATGACTGTACTAAAGGAATTTTGATATTTCAAAAAAATTATTTGAAGTATTTTTCACAAGTTTAATATTAGTCATAAAAACACATACTAATGATGGCAGATAAGGAAGAACACATAACAGGGTATTAGTATCAGCACAGTTGGGATGATGATCGGGTAGGATGTAAACTAGATTCTACAGAATCTCAATAGCAGAGAAATGAAACCACTATTAAGTTACTTTGGCCAGAAAGAAAGAGGGAAACAACCCTGTTATTACTTTGACTTCCCACTTCTGTTTTCCACACTAGAATGTGGTTTGGTTTAGAACTGGCACCTCATAGTAACAGAGAGGAGCAACTCCTTCATGTTTTGCTCTAGGAAGCCCACTTTTACCAAATCATTTTACTATTGGGTTTGTGGTCTCACATAGAAGCCCAAGTAAGAGTTTTGTGGAGGGACACTAAAAGCCCACTAAATGATTACAAGGTATGAAACCACCAACACTGGGTTTGTTACTGGTTCATGGACCAAGGGCAGTGAACACAGTAGCTCTTACATGGATCTATAAGTCTCTAGAAGGCACAAAATAATTCCTTACTTCCAGAATCAGAGGCAGTCAAAAAGACAGTTTTAAGAATGTATCTTAAGTCATGTAATCCCCTTTCTAAGGGCTACTAGCCACACAAAGGCTGTCTTTGCATTAGGATTTGAGCTACTCAGCATGAGAGCTGGAAAGCAGAAAACAGCTGACATAGCTGGTAACTGGACTAATATAATGGGCAAGGCTCTTAAAAATTATTCTTTTAGATACAAAATTCATTGGTTGATAATGAGTCCTACAACGTTTAATTTTATTTTCTGCAAGTTCAAGTAGGGTTTATTTCATAAGAACAACTTTCATTACAGGGCCTTTTTTCTAGGAAAGAATTTCCTAGAACTTCCAGTTGGGAAGTTTCCGCCCTTGGGCAGTTTAGGAAATAACATTCCAGATTTCTGAGTCCTGGTCCTTCGAATATTGCTGAAACACACTTAAGTGCTTTACTGGCAAAAGTAATTTCACTACTCTTAACTAGTGAAGTTCTCCACTCTAAGTTCTCCTAACTATGAAAGCTGTGGAGTGTACTTGTTTTAAATACAGTTGTTATTTCTTCTGTGCACAATCTCTTCATATATGAAAGACTGGAAAGACAAGGCATACAAAAGCGCAGTAATTACCTGTCCCTACCGACCAAATTCAGTTCCCTATAAATTTAGGATTTTGAGCAAGTTTTAGATCAATTCATACACATCGGTGCTCAAGGAGACTATTTTACTTATCTCCTCACAAAATAATCTCCATTTTCTTTTTTGTAAGCTTGCGCTCTACATATAGGCTTAAAAATATTTTTCTTTACCTGTTCTTGTTAAAGTGACTCTTTAGACACTTAAATCACTGATACTCTAGATTAGTTACCAGAGGTCCCACAGAACAGCCCCACATCAGTGCCAGACCTCTTCTGCCCTGTGATTTTGCTGCTATACATTATGTCATGTTTTGACACACAAAATATCGGCTTTATTTTTAACTGCATTATGATTTCTTTACTGTATGTCATCATTAACAGTCATTCAGATTGTATCATTCCAATAAGATGTTATTTTTTAAGAAAATTTGCCAGAGAAAGGAACAATGGGGCTTTTTTTCTTTTTAAGGACTTCATTTGATAATGGAAATCTATACCCAAATTCATTCTCAGAAGACAATTAATTCTGCTCCAAAGAGGTGCAACCACAAATTTCAGACTATGAAGATTTCAGTCTGTGCCTTTGCTATTCAAAGATTTTTTTAGTCATGTGTATACACACACACATTGCTTGAAGCTTTAATATACACCTCAGTTTGAAAAGAACAGATCACCAAAATAGTAACAAGAAGTATGTAACTAAAAACAGAAAAAGAAATACATTAACACACATTATGGCCAATTACATTAACAGTCAACGGTAAGATTGTCAGTCAAGATGTATAGCTGCCAACATTACAAGAGTATCAGCGCTCACTATAGTATTAACATTAGTTTTGTTTTCTTACCAAAGAAATGCTAAAAAATGGCAGTTGGTGCCTTTAAAAGGACTAAACTCAGATTAAAATTTACACTGCTTCTTTCTCCAAACACCACAGTAGAGGAGGGAATAGTTACAGATTTGGGAGCAACAAATTTAATCCTTCTCAAAAACTACGCAACAGAATACAGAATTAACTGCATAGCTCTTAATGTCATCATTAGATATTCATTATAAACTTTCGGACTTCTTCACAGCAGGATATGCTAATCCACTGAGGTTTAGGCGTCATATTTAAAGTCTCAGATCATTGGAACTATCAAAGTGAATTGTTATCTAATAGATAAAACAGCACCTATGACTAAATCATAGAGATTAACTGGCAATGGTTGAAGATTCAGGAGACTACTCATCTCACACTGAATAGTAGGGGATCGTTATGCATATGAGTTGCATAAAAGTTGGTATTTTCTTGCCAGCTTAGCTTCCTACTCTCAACTTGAAATATTTGCCTCACATTATTCAGTTTGTTTTGAACATGCCCATTCCCAGGGAGTAACTCCTTTTACCTCTGTATCACAGTTTGTTGGGAGAACTACACAGCCATTAACTAATACATTTAGACTCATGGACAACTAGGAAGCACTGTCAAGTTCCGACCCAGTCCAAAGCACGTTGTTACTCTTTTAAGACTGCAGGAAAGGTAATTTGGTTCTTGAGGGAAACAAGTAAACAAAAACCAAGAAACCTTAGCTTGAGCCCAGAGGTCTGATATCTTGACTGGGTCCATGTCGATTGGAAAAGTCACAGTCTTGGGAAAATTATTTTAGTAAACTCACGGAATCAATACAAGATATATAATGTTTCCAAGTTGGCTGGGGAAGAGTTTCAATCTTTTTGTTGTTGTTTTAAACAGTTTAAAGTATTGAACCATAAAATAAAAAGAAAAAACACACTACATAACAGATACTCAGGGACAACAGGAGCAGCAGGAGGAAAAAAAAGAAAATCTCTTCAAAGACTTTACACTGTGGAAGTGTATCACTACTTTCTGTTGTTGAAGCTGAAAGGGATTTAAAAAGAAGCTTCAGGGAACATGCATAAGGCAGGATGAGGTGACTGCTAGTATAAATGTTAATGCTGGGTGTGAGCAGAAAGCTTTGAGAATTCAAAGAACAAAAGAAAAAAAGAAGTATGCCCTGAGGGCAGGCAGGATAGAAGGACCTGCAAGAGCTCTTCCTTTAGCAAAGAAAACCTGCTGCTGTAGAACAGAGGTCAAGGAAAGGTACTAGCACACATCAAGTCCAGAACATCTGGTTTACTGTTTAAACACTGTCCACCAATTCTACAATATAAAATTTGTTTAGAGACAAAAGAACAACCACAAAAAAAAATAAATCAAGAAACCTTAAAATGAACCAAGGATTGTTAACCGCTGAGGACAGTTTAATGTTTAGTGGCAGACGCTAGTGTAGCAAAACACAAGCTAAAAAGCGACATTTCATTTGACATTGATGACTAACAATGTACTTCGAATTAAGCTTTTCTACTTTTGCTGAATCTTCCGCACTCGACAACTGGATTTCCTCAATGACAGGATACACTAGTTTAGTAGAAAAGAGATCATATAACAATTCAACCACGCGTTACTCAAATTGAGTATATTTGTGTATCATGACAGATACTGCTGTCATTTAAAGAGTGGGTTTTTTTATATTTCCAACCATATGCAAATCTTCTGTATGGGAGGAATACTTCTGACTTTCCAAAGAAAATTACTACAATGATATAGCAATGCTGAATTTTTATTTCTGTCTGTAGCCCTCAAAGCACGTTTTTTTAAAAGAGTTTATCTCATTCTAGAAAATAGGAATTAAAATTATTTTAACAGAGAATTAAACAAAAATGGACAAAAATACTTTGTTATTCTCCCTGCACACTCCCCACAAAGCCTAAACATGATGTGAAAGCACTGTCAATTAAAAAACAACCACTCATTTCAGAAACAGAATCTATCCCTCAACTCCCCAATGCCATTGCTTCAAACTTAGATTTAATAATACTGAAAAGTGATTATAATGGTCAAGAAATCATTTAGCAGAATAAGCTGACAGATTCTGTAACCTGAATTTACTACTTTGGAAATTTGTACTTCTTTTCACTGATATAATCATGTGTTTGAAAATTCCATAGATAATCTTATTCCCAGAAAATAAGATAATTCAAGCTTCCATCTGTATCAAAAGTTTAGCGTGCTGATGTGATCACTGAGGAAAACTGAAATATTATCGGTTAAAAATACTAGAGACTGTCAGAAATGGACATATAACTCTAGCAAAGTAATGATATAGTAAAGAAACCTATATTTCAGCCCAAGAACTCAGCAACTGCCAAATTGCATCAGTGTCTCGTTAAAACTAGATGGCTCTCACTGGTCTACTGCCACAAAATCAAATGTAGTTACTATTAAAATATTCACGTGGTATATGGGTGACAGCAGGCTAAGAGATAGGTACAAATAATCTTCAAGGGCTTAGAGTGATGGAATGTGGTTTCCTAGCTTCACTGTTAATCTGTTTATAAAAACACAACCAATATAACCTATTTGTAAAAACACAAACGATCCAGCCATGTCATTGCTGTGCAGGAAGCGAGGTCATAAATCAAGAATATACTCAATAAAAAGCATAGATGAGCACCTCAGCCCAGGAAATGGATGCAGCATTGTCTCTTTGCTAGGAATACCAGTGCGGGTGTAACTTCAGACGCTGTTCAGTAGGTCTTGAAGGGGTTTCTATGCCTGCCTTCCTGGTTCAGCACCCTACCCTCGGCCCCCAGGGAGCTTAAGTTAAGAGCAGCATCCTGCAGACGGCAATGGTGAAGAAACTTCCCAACAGCATCCTCGCTGCTCAGCAAACCAGAAGCTCAGCACAGCAGAGAATCTAGCCCAGTATCAAATCTTATGAGATTGAATCATCGTTGTCAGAACACTAGCTTTTTGCCCACATGATCGTATTTAAAATACTGACTTTCAATACCAGAGCTAACTCTGAAGACACTAATAATTTTTTTAACTGCATGAAGGTAACAATCCTAAATAGACAAAATTTTCCTACTCAGAAGAGAGTGGCCTGTCACAAGAATTAAAAAACACACACGCACTAGTTTTACAGCTTCCTAGAATATGGAAAGTTTATGTAAATTAGTTCCTTCATTAGTCCTAATATTTAAATTTTTCAGACCTACTTCATCTGCTACTGTGAGACAGGTGGTGCAATTCCAGAACAATTCCTGTGCATGCCTTTGCATAGTGACACAAAGCTTAATTTTTCCTGCTCCCAGTCTGCTAGAACTCCTTGACTTCTGAATGTTGTGGACTTTTCTACTTCTATACAAAAATCTCTCTTACAGAATCATTCCCCCAGGTACCATTAAAAAAAAACCTGTAATTTTTTTTTAAACGTCTCCTCCTTGCCAGCTGACAACACAGATAGAACTTCTCTCCAACTAAGACATTTAAAACAGCATTTTTCAAACTGTGCATTACAACTCCACCATGTCCCAAACTCTTAGATGGCAACAGTTGGTAGCACTTCAGTCCTCTCCACGCTTCCGGCTGAACAGTAATTCGCTTACTCCAGAGAAGAAAGAAAAAGCTGGCTAAAACCAAGGATAACTAGATATTTTCAGTAAAAACAAACTAGCTTAGGGATGGGTAGCCAGTAGAGTGATTACAAAGACTTCCGGTCACTGGTAACATCTGGTCTGTATTCCCCTGTCCCAGAGGAACTGAACACCTGCCTACTCCCAAAATCACACATGGTATAGGAGCCAGAAGAGGTCACTATTCAAAAATAGTGAATTTTTGAAACAAAACAAGTAGTTTAGGGAACAGTTACAGGAGTTCTTAAACTGTGAGGTTTCAGTAACTCAGCCATTGCAGAAGAAATCACCCTGAGCCTTCACAAAAAACACCTAACCCCTTACTATTACAAATCCTTCCTGAATCATCAGTCCCCACTGCCTGCCTGTACACTGAGATGCCATCACTTGAGTGACATTCTCCGTTTCTTCTGGAGTTGGATGTCATACTTGGAAGTCAATTTAAAGCTCAAGGACAACGCCAGGTTTACAGCACTAAATCTGAAAGGGGGCAGTGTTGGTTAACCAGCGAGTGGTGCTATCTGTCAATGTTAATTACAGCTTTTCCTGCTGGGATTTTTACAAGAAAGTAGGCCAGCAGGAAGTGTCATTATATTACAGCCTGTGGCTCTGTGCGTGTGTTTGTAAGTTGACAGTGAAGAGATGTCCTTTAGCATTCTTCACTGTCTTTTTCCATACGAAAAACAAACTGCTTGGATTGCATAAAAGGATGAAATACGCTATCCCACACATCTGCTAGAACAGAGAGATAAGGTATGTAGAAAGCAACTTCCTCTTGAGGTAACAAAAACGGTTCCTGGTGTGTTTGTGATGTCTGATACTCCTTTTGATCTTACCTAATAAAACTTTCAAAGACTTAAAATGAAACTTTCCTAGCCTTTCCTCACAATCCTCATCACTGAAAAAGAGACTGATCAGCAGACTTATGAGGTGATAAGGCTTTGGGGGACAAAGAAACGGAGGAATAGCTACCAAGGAACGACATACTGCTGAGCTACCCATCCTGATCAGAAAAAACTCAAACCAAAAAAGTTTGTGAGTTTGTGTTACTCATGACACCTTCCGCGCCTCTATCTTTTCACACTTAGGTAACGCACTTGATGAGGATATTGATTTCCAACGATACGGTAAAAAACACTCATTTCAAAACATCAGTCAAATATGAAACAAATATAAGCATCAATACAGAGCAGAGTTAGGTATGGTAAAGAAAGGAGGGGCAAGTTTCAAGGGACTTTGAATAGTTCTAGGAGAATTGTAATCAAAGTTTATCAACCATCTGAAGATACATGGGTCACCACTTTACAGAAAATCAAAGTAGCTTAGAGATCACAGGTAACAGATCTACACACTTGCAAATACTAGTCCTAGTGAACAGCTACAATCAAATGATACTATTTTTTACATTCAAAGTTCCTACATCAACTCCATTGATAAAAATATTTTGCTTTTAATTCTATCACTTAACTGTGTACACAGCTTTTCCAGAATAGACACTTTCAACAAAGCATTACACCTATGAAACCACAGAAAAACTGGTTTTGCATTTGAGAAGTAATCTGAAACTAAGCCTCCTGCAACTTCTCGTACTCACGGCCCTGAATTTTTCATGAATAAAAAAAATCGTAGTTAAAAAAAAGAGCAAAACAAAGTCAAAAAACTACCACACTTTTAGTTTGAAAGCAATCCTGAAGCTACACTCAAAACACCCTCAATATTCAACAATGCTAAGCAACTGATTAATACCACTATACATGGTAATTTTGCCAAACAAAGGCTGCAGATCTCATGAAGTATTAAGGAAACAGTATCAGTCCAGTTTTATGAACTTAATTCTTAGTAGAAACTAGAAGACATGGAATGCTTGGCCTTATTTTTCCTTAGAACTGTGCAGTCATCATTGTAGTCTGACATCTTCCACAGAACCAGTTTTCAACTGCTTTGGTTTCTTGGTTTTGTTTTTAAATTTATACACACGTATTTTTGTCGTCGTTGCTCTTGTTTTAATTTTCCACAAGGAGATTAGTGATTAATTTTCAAGATCAGCCAGCATCCATATCTCCTCTCATTTTTATCATTACACCCCTTTGGTTAGGCACTGGTCAACGAAGTTGTCAAAAGAAATCATTTAGGAAACAATAACAAAACTGTTTAAATGTAAGCATTTCTGAATCTAGCTTTGGAAGCCTGATAAATTCAGTTAAAAATTCTAGCAGAAATTAAAGTATTAGTTTAAACTTTTAAATTAAGACTACACCCATGATGTAATAACATTTGAGTACACTATAAAAACTTCATACAATATTCACTGATGATTCAAACCCCAAATAATTAAAATTGAAACATCACTTTTCAACATGAAAAATACTTATGAAGTAGAATAAAGACGTGGCAGGTCTTTAGGATAGAGTTCTTACCTTCATAGATAGCTTTGAAGCCTTGAGCACTGACAGCAAAATCTGTGGTGAAACAAAGGGTGAGGATAGATCCTGTGCTCACAATAGATGACGGAAGCTGAAATCCAGATAACCTGTGCAATAAAAATGCACAAATCATTATAACCTTTAAAATAAAGCACATCAGTAGGTGTCAGGAGAATCCTATTTCTACACCCAAACTGCCAACGCATTATGCTTTTTACCCCTATGCAATCCCTAAACTTTCACTGCAAAACTTAAAAAAAGTTTCTTAAACTTAACCCTCATATTTTAACATATCTGTGCATTCTCCAGCAGAGAACACTGAATGAAACACGTTTGTATCTACTGAAGATAAAGAATTTTTTTTGTAAGCTTCATTTCAAGATGAAGACAGCTAAATTTAGGATACCCAGGCCTTGACTCAGAGAGATACATAATGCTATTTGAGACAGCATGGACTATCCTGTTTGTCCTCCATCTGCTGCTTAAGAAAATGCATGAATCTCCTATGTTCAATGCCATATCATTAACTAACCAGAAAACCTTCCATTGTACAGCTTCACAAAAATCACCTTACACTTCCCATCTTGTTAGCAGTTTTACCTTCACATAAAAACCAGGATTTTGGATAAGCTATACTTACATTGCAATACTGATTATAAGATAATTTCCCCAAATAAATGTTTTGATTCATTTTGGGGATAAAACAAATGGAAAAAAAATATTTATATCTTTTACTAAAACATCACTAAAGACAATTCATTAAGCCTGGCTGATACTAGCGAGATATTGGTTTCTTAATACTTAGAGTAATTTTGTACAAGTAAGACGTAAGACCCATTACTGTCCCACAACCCCAAAAGCTGTACTGTCATCTTACATCACTAGCTAATTTCTGTATTTTGCAGTTGGGGCAACTGATCCACTCGGTACAGTACAACACACCAGAAAGCCATCTTTTATTCAAATTTCACTCTGAAATATCTTCTTGAATTCAGATACTGGAACAGCTCATGAAAAATAAAGAAAAAAACCACACCAAAAATGCTTTGATATATTTTTCATCTAGATGGTTAAAATAATTCATGTCTTTAAAAAAATCTTATCTTTGAAATTTATTGCACAATATCCTATAGTTCATTAATTGGCATCTGGAACTGCAGAAGATAAATAACTGTAAACAACATAATAATACAGTAGTACCACTGAACTAGAAGTTCTTTGCAAAATCAGGCTTATTTAAGACCACTCTCATGTACAAAAACATGCAAGAGAAACTCCACGCTTGAATTACACCAGCCAGGTAGTTCCCCATGTCTTTCCAATTTTGAGCTCTGGAAAACAGACTTGGGCATGTCAGAGACCAAAGAGAGGAGAGCTTTAAATACAGATAAAAGCATATAATCTAGGCAACATAAGTCAGCAAAAAGCTTTCTGCATTTTTTTCCCTTTCTTTTTAAACAACATTGTCTCCCATGTGTTAATTAGCTGTTTGCTCTAATCTTTTCGCCTTCTGTACTTGTCAAACTATTACTCCTGTTCCTTTCCACCTCATTTACTCCAATTCCAGAAATAACCAGGTTCATTTTTCCCTCAGTCCTCAAACTGCAGAACTACCATGATGCTTGCCACATCTTATGTTGAGACTTTTATATGTTCTCTCACCTTCACTAGATGTTGCAGTTTTTAGAGAAATGTGCCGCTTGCTCTATTTAATAGAGTGGTTATCACTACTGCACTACATCTGGAGTGTACTATATGAACATTCATTATTAATTCAGGATATGTATTTTCTGGTCTTACATGTCTCTTTGAGAACAGATTCAAAAAGCTCTGTTTTTAAAGGATTTTTATTGGATAACACCACTGTATTTCCAGGATCTAATAATTTTTGCTGAAACAAAGAGAAACTAGTACGCATTGTGGGGGAAGGAAGGAAAATCAGGTGGAAACACACAGAAAGGTAGAAGCAGGCAGCCTGATCACTGATGCTCCACTTGGCTTGGATTTGGTTCATATAAATGAACTTATCTGAGCAGCGACTGCACATCCTGAGCTCTTGTTGAGTTTGCTAGATCTACCTACTTTGATTATGCTACAATAGTAAGTATCACTCCTACAATACAGATTCTTTATCTGTTACATAAGTAAAATTGTTTCTACAGTATCCCCCTTGAAATATCAGAAGATCATTCTTTAGACTGACATTGCAATTCATATTAACTGAAGACAAATATACTCTTTTCTATCTTAAACCAGCGCACTTCGAGGTTTTACAGACAGGAGGAGCCAAGTATGTGGTAAACGACAAGGAATTAATACATGAACTTCAAAACTATTTCTTCAAGTTCTTTATATTACAGTAATCCTAAAAAAGGTTATGGAAAAGTCTTGCATAGAAGAATTCTCTATATCAGTCATTCAGCAGACTACCTGGGTGCCTCTGCAGAGGCAACCCTTGTTGCCTGAAATATTTCTGAAAACATCTTTTCTAATCATTCTAATAAATTCAGTGCAATCATATGCCATGAAACTGAGTGCAAACAAAAACAGACAGAAGATGAAAATCTGGAGTGTTATTTTTCAGACATTACCAAAATTAAAACACTGCTAACCTACCAAGTAATTTTTCCCCTCCTTACTAACATTTTTGCTAGGTAGTTATAGCTCATGAATCAAAATGTGTTTTGCACATTCATACCATCATGCAGAAAAACCACACACCTTCACATGTTGCTTTACTTTGGAAATGTATCTTAGCAATTAATGTGTAGGCCTTTACTGCAACCAGAAAGAGAACTGTTTAAACAGACAAGTGTGTGTGCTAAGAAAAAAGAATAATTCCAATCCCCTCTGCTAATAAAACTGTCATTTGATAAACTTGCACTACTTCATAGTGAGCATATGGCAATACTTTAAGCTTAAAACATTGCTACTTCTTTAACTTTCAGCAGCATTAACCCGCACAGAATGCACACACTAAAATACTTTTTAGCCACAAATGGAATATATTTGGCTTGTCTATAAAGATGAAAAAGAACCTGCAACAGAAAACACAGTGGTACTGAGTTTAGCCTCTGTTTGAGGGGGGAAAGAAAGAAAACAAAACAAAGAAAAAACAATCCACTTTTCATTCTCCATTGTCATTTCAGAGATCTTGACATTCAGCCATTTCTAGCGATAAGGTCTATAAATATATAGGGGTGTTTTTTTCCAATAGCATAGTAATAGGTCCAGTTGGCTCTGCTCAGAACTTCTTCAATTCTCCACCCTCTACTTGTGAGGGTAGATTTTGGGACTTGCTGGTACTAACCAGATAGCATGGCAAGTCCTCTGGGGGGGTGGCAATATGGGTAGCTAAGAGCCTGTAGCAAATGATGTACAAGAAGAGGCTAAAGGAAGAGATCTGTTGGGCCCTTAAGAGATGACAAGTAAAGGGTGAATCTTACTGCTGTCTTCTGTTGCCTGTCGGAGCAGTACAGAAAAAGCCAGGTTCTTTTTGAAAGTGCAGAAAGAATGGGAAGCAACAGGTAAGGTGCAACATGAGAAATTCCAGTTTTTGTATTAGAAAAATAAGCCACCATCATGATGGTGGTGGTATACTGGAACTGCTGCCCAGAGAGGATCTGGTATCTCCATCCTTGGAGGTACCAGAAACTTGATAGCACTGTGAACAACATGATCTATCTTCAAACTTGGCTCCAGTTTCAGCAGGAGGTAACATCAAACAGCCATAGTGTCTCCTAACCCAAGTTATTCAGTGAATCCATGACCCATAATGAAGGCATGGACACAGTTCCCATCACAAGCAGTTGCTGTAAGAAAAAACAAGAACACTCAGCAGTTTGAGGAATTACAGAAATATAATCAAATCAGCCTAAGAAGTTTTAGGTTCTTCATACAAGTTAATTAGGGATTGAACTTTTGCTGAGTGTAGTTATGAAATTTTAGCAAGTCCCAGCTGTTCATGTAGAAACTGACAGGCCTTCAAGCAAGGCTAAAGCTGAAGTGCTCTTTGCAGGTGTCTTGTAGACATCCTTAATGCACAACCAGCTTAGCTCCTCTTCCCAGAGTCACTAGATTATTATTTTAATAAACATTTTGCACTGCCCTCACGGTTTAAATGATCAAATGAAGCAAATGAAGCTTTCCAGAACAGTTTGATCAGAAACAGCTATCCAGCATGAAGAGTCTTATATGATCAGACCACTTTAACACGAGTATCTACTGATTTCACCGCTGCCAAAAACCAAAGGAAAAAAATGAAGCATTTTCGCCATTTTATTTTCTATCTTGTTTATTCCTACAGCTGCCTATGGTACCAAATGATGTGTTCAGGTTACCACATACGACAGAATTTGGTCAAGGCTTAGTAAGTTTTCTTCGGAAATTTAAGAGCCAGAAAAATCCTCAGAGGGAGGTGGGACCCTGCACCCATAAGGGCTGATTCTTTTTTCAAATCAGGCCAGTGAAATCTGTGAAGACACATTATTATAATTAGAAGGAGAATTAGATCTGTTAACATTTTTAGAATTGTGCCCGACATATACAGACACACACATATGAGCTCTGCTCATACATCTGCACAGCTTGTTGCCAGAAACATTGTCAGAGGAAGTAACTAGAATCCATTTGGCTAAGACAAAACATTCTTGCCTGAAATTAGCTATTGGACATCTTTTTCAAAAGCTATTAGACAAAAGAATCAATGTTACTAGTAACAAGGTAACGTATAATTCTAAGTTTCAATGAACTGTCCCAAAAGCAATTTTGGGCAAACCACAGATAAATGACAAAATCTGAGATTTTTTTTTCTCTCCCTCAAAATCTGTGTAAGGAAAAAAACCTAACATTTGTCCCATTTTACCATAAAGTGATATAGTTCATTAACTGCCACAGTAAACACCAAAGAGCTGTCTGCCATCAGTGTCCTATCTTCCCAGGTTTTGGATACTATTGTCATTCGATATAGAGGAGATCCATAAGCTCATTCCGTATCAAACTCACCATATCACACGAAAACACAACAGTTATTGGCAGGTCCTGCCTTAAGGACTGTGCTGATCAACCGCAGATCAGAAAGCGGGGCAAGTCAAAGGGCACCCTCACGGACTAACGCTTTCAGGTACCTACTGTAACTCTTCAGAAATACCTCAGTGCATCACAGAGGCCGAATAGTAAGTACAACACATCAAAAATGTTCAAAAACTGGAATCACATATTTGGCTTAACTGGAAATTGTCCTGGAACTATACTGTTAATAAAACACACACAAACCCCCTCTGTGTTTCAGACATCCAACAGCACCAATAGTCAACAGTATGTATGCATTATTGGGGACCTGAACAAAAAGCAATTAAGATATGACTCTATGGAATCCTGGCATTTATTCCCAATTTTGTTGATTTATTTATTAATGCCTTTATGGTGGGTTGACCCTCGCCGGCTGCCAGACCCCCCACCCAGCCGCTCTCTCCCTGACCCTCTTCAACATGGATGGGCGGGTGGGGGGAAAGGGAGAATGAGGAGTAAGATGAAAATGCTCCTGGGTGGAGATAAAAACAGGGAGCTTACTTACCAATTATCCTCATAGGCAAAGCAGAGCTTGACTTGGGGAAAAATTAGCTTAATTTATTGCCAGATAAAGTATGTTCAGATAGTAAAACATAAAGACAAATCAAAACTGTCCTCCCCGGTCCCCTTCTTCACAGGCTCAACTTCACTCCTTCACTCCCAGCTCCCCTGCCTCTCCCCTCAGGCGGAGCCGGGGGCTGGGGTCAGTCGGTGACAACTCCCCTCTCCTCACGCCTCCGCCCCGCCTCAGCGCGGGACCTTCCCGGGGGCTGCACTGCGGGGGGAGCTCTGCCCCGGCGCCTGGCGCACCTCCTCCTCCCCCTTCCCGCTCGCAGGGCTGTTCTCCCACTTTGTGCTCCCTTCGGTGTTTTCTCCCATTTCTTCACTCCGCTTTCCCCGAGGTGCCCCCAGGTTGGCTGTAGGGTTCAACCCTGCTCTGCGCGGGGTCGATCGGGGCCGGTGGAACCGGTTGTGTCCAGCCCGGGGCAGCCCCGGCCTCTCCTCCCCTCACAGGGCCGCCCTGCAGCGCCCGCCGGCGCCTGGGCGACTGCAGCAGCACGGCCTCGACGGAGCGAGCAGAGAACACTACAAAAGCATCATCTGTTCAAGCGCACCTCGATTTTAGGTATTAATAAGTCAAATCTTTACTATTATTACCCCAGTAATAGGTAATTTGAATCAGTTTAAGCTACCTGAACATATTTGGCCAGAAGAGAAGGCACTGCAGTAATCTACGAGTAACTCCAGTGATCCCACACAGAGTAGCAGCAACACTATCAGAACAAACGCGATTACAGGGTACGTATCCATAACGTGACCTTTTACGAATCCACATGAGCTCTGAAGTTCCCTACTACAAATAAAGAGGAAATTGAGAGGTGCTACTTTAAAGCACTCTGCCAGGTGCCAAAACAAAAAAAAAAAAAATCCACGCTCTCATCTTCCTGGTTTTGAATCTGGAAGACTAAACAGGTGCCTCTCTAACCAAAGGCGATGGTTATAACATGCTGGCTTCCCAAACAGCTGGCACCAGCCAACTGGTTCCTCACTGCATTGCTCTCCGAGAGGATTCAACGCAGCCTTAGTTGTGTATAAGCACGTACAGCACTTCAGTCATGTCACGCAAGTCCTCTCCACGCACAGCATTTTTTGCATTGAGTTCAGAGTTGGAAATTGACAGTAAGTAGACAAAAGTACAGCTGGTCAAAATAAAATTAATTATATGTTTTTTCCTAAAGACCACTTATTTAAAAATAAAGCTTGCCTCAAACTTTTTTAAAACCTAATAGAAGAGCTGTAAGGGTTCCAGTTCAAAGTTTCTTTTATGGATAAATTTTAGTTCAGACCAGAGACTGACGATTCAGAAGAGTCCAATAAGTATTTGTATAATTAGAGAAGATGCATGTAAAGGCTGCATCAAGACTCAGATATTTCCGTAGCATTGATTTCTAACCTATGACTGAATGGCTATTCCCCCCTCCCCCCCAAGACTTATTTCAGAGATAGAATTGCATCTCACATAGTAAACAGATACTTTACAAGGTTAATAAGTTTTATGGTGAAATTTCTCACACAAAAATAAGAATATATGATGTTATATTACTGTTCTTATGCAAGTTTTTACTCACGCAAATGGTAGCCACCAATAAGATATAATGACAAAGAAACAAATGTAAAGTGATTTTTGCGGTATTATTTCCCACATCTTGGAGATTTTTCATCTCCCCTGTTCACTGACATAAACCGCTGTTCTGGAGCAAAGCTCACTCTTGCAAATACCAGAGATAATAAAAAAGCTTAAGGGGAAAAAAAAAAAATCAGAAAGAAAGCTGGCCGCTGCCACAGCTGTGGGTCAAGCTCTTGCAGGCTTATCTGCTTCATTATCCAACCTGCAAGAAGCCAGATGAGCACACTGTTAAAATATATATAGGTATTTCCCCTGTTTTGTTCATCATTATAAGATGCCATCCCTGGGGGGGCCAACTCCTGTTACCAGCAATGAGAAGAGTTTTCCACAGGTTAAGAAGCCTAACAGTACATAAAGTCAGGAGACCAATGTATCCATTCCAGCAAACTAGGCTGTTACTTACCACATGTGAAACTACAGAAGCCTTATCTTAATAATTTACATCTATTCCGTTGCCAAGAGGAAGTGAAGATTTAAAACCTGACTCAGATACCGTCTCATACATAAAGGAATGAGGAGGTACTGTAAGATTAGTACAAGATCTATAATTTATAACTTATTTTCTACCACAGAAGATAGGCTAAAAATATATATATTTAATCCCACTACCCCAGCCCCAACTTTTTTCACACAGAGAGAAGACATATAGAACAGATTGTTCAAGGTCAATTTTTCATTCCAATGCTCTAATTTGGTGGGTTTTCTCAAGCTTAAGATAACACTGAATGTGCTCTCAGAGCCCCAGCTCAGAGAGCACAGGCAGCCCCTCACGCAGGAATTATCCTTTGCCTCCCCACCTCTCCAGCACAAAGAAAACACACAGCGACACCTCCTCACATTGGTGAGTGTTATTCAGCCTTCTTTTTCAAGAAAATTTTAAAAAATCACTAATTAAAACCCCTTAGCTCTCACATTTCTTACTCCAGCAGTGCCAGGTCTTCCTCAGTGCTGCCTTCTCCAGGTTCACACTCCCCCATCTTGGGGTTCCCTCAGGTTAGAGGCACACAACAACACCCAGCAATGCCCACCCTAGAAAAATAACTTCAAAGCCTTCCCATCAGATGGCCACAAACCTTCTTCCACCAGCCATCCCCCCTACACCCTAGAAGACCCTGCAAAACCTTCAGCTGCTCCCTGATCCCTCATTTGGTTAATTAACACCAGGTGCTCCTCCCTCCTGCAAACTAGAGGCAGTTAAGGGGTGCACACCTCCTTAGAGGAGCACTAGTACTAGCAGTGTACAACAGGCTCACCTCTGGGTGCTCTTTCTTCTTCAGTTTAAGATGTATAATCTCAAATTAATAATCAGTTCTGAATAGAAAAGAAATAGATTTTTAATTCAAGCCTTTCAGGCCGCTAAGTACATGAACATTTTTTCCATGGTGAGGTCCTGTGAAAACTTCCCGATGTTTCCTGTGACTTCAGTTTAACTAGGAACTAGTTGCAGGAATTACAAGATTAATATTTTGCTAGTAAAGGAAGGATGGAAGCAATCAGAGCAAAAAGTTCCCTCAGTGAAGTCCAGAAAGCCCCTTATAAACCAAACTCACCACATATAGTCACTGAGCAGAACGAAGCTGCAAGCTGAATGCTTTTGACATGTCTAGCCCTCAGGAAAAGCAGCTGGTTCCTCCAGGTGCCACCAAACATCCACCCACGGCAGCAAGGCACACACCTGCTCCAGGAGACCCTGCTGCTGCCGGTGGGTTTGTTACTCATGCTGAGGAGAAAAGGGCTTGTGCGACGGGAAAGCACAGGACTTCCTCGCAGCCCCAGGCTCCAATGCAGTGCTAGCTACAGAAGAAGAAAGCATGTTTATGTCTGAAATGTGGGGCAGTCAGTCAGGCTGGTAGCTGCCAACTGAATGAACCCGCTGTGCCATGGCTATGCAGAGGTGCCACTTTCTCCTGGCAGACCTTATCATTGTGCCATGTATTTTGTTATGATTTCTGCCCATTGTATGCAAAATGCAACCACAGAAATGGTCTCATATGCCTCTGCTGAATGACTTTGAAAGAAAATATCAGCTAATATTTGATAAAACTGAACAAAAATAAAGTAGTACAATAAACCATTATTGCCAGGAGGATGAAAATAAGTGTTTTAAGAGAAAGAAGTAATTTCAGTTACTATAAAGCTAATGACTCTGTGCTTGAGAAAAAATAACTGTCTTATATTCCGGGTTAACAGTTATATCAGCAGACTACATTTCTGCCTTCTGACAGCACACAGATATTTAGACCGAAGGCACCTCTCAGGTGTACTGGTATGAACCCAGACGGACCTAGTAGAAGTAAAATTATACCGCTCTAAATTAAAATGTTATTTGATTCAATTAATTAATAATTACATTCCAAAGAAATCCTATTTTTAGAAAATTATTTTAACAGGTTTCATAGGCTGAATTAATTCTTCAGGCCTGTTACCTCTATTCCTGAATCTGTTAACTTGCTAATAACAGTATGATGAGTTTAATAATAAAACATATAGTAGTAAGACCATTGTTAGTAATAGATTACAGGTGAGATTTAACATTTTTTGATAAAAAAATGTCAGGAATTGAGTCAGCAATACAAAGATCTCTCAGTGACTTTGCCACCCATACCTTGTCAAACAGTTTAAGACATAATCTTAGAAAACTTCTGCATTAGTCAGTTTAAGCTTCATTATGTGAGTTTTGTCTGTTTACTCTCACATATGGATGTGACATTACGTTCAATCATCTTTTTGGTAGGTATGTCACATTAATTCACAACAGTGTATGTAGTGATCTGTTATTGTACGTAACTTCAGTTGTGAAGCTACCTTGCATTTCCTATGCCATAAGGCTTTAGAGAGAGATCTACATCAGGTTGGGAACATTACAGCAATGAACAGTTGATTCAACTTCAGAATGAATGGGAATGAATTTTATTTGAAACTTCATTTTACAAATCCATTAAATATCATCCATAATGCTGTAGATGATATTCATGCTCCCACTTGTGAGTTGTTTGGAAATGAAAATTGTACAGAACTCTTCATCTGAAAAAAAGAAAAGAAAACAAACCAAAACACCCAATACCTCAAAACCCTATCATAGAAACACAAGCGGTATTTTATGCTTCTACTAAATGGAATTTAGAGACGAAAAAGTCTGTGAAGAAGACTCTCTCTCCCTTGACAGGCCAGGCACTAATAACTGCAAAATCACCCACATTTCCACCTCCCTAGGTTTTACAGGCTCACCTTTTATTACAGTATCAGAGCACCTCCACAAAAATCAGTGAAACGAAGCCAGTGTAAATGGAAATTGAATGATAACAAGTGGCTTAGAATCCCTACAACACACAAAAATTGCCTGAGGGGGGAAATAAATCAATTTCTGAAGCTTTCTTTTAACGTTTTTACAAATTGGATTATAGTAGTGTTGCCAGCTGAAAAAAAACTACTCTAGCCTTTTTGGTGGCATCACTGTAAGCAAAGGTCTCGAGAAAAAAGAAAATACGCTAGCAAATATTTGAATAGATCAGATTTTAGTACAAACAGCATGTTCATCCTTTGCAGCAATAGGGAGGTATCTAAAAGAATACAATACTGCCCAAATATGAGTGTTTTTATATAGTACTCAACGTTCCTTCTGTAAGGAAGACTAAAGATGTGTGCCTAGAACTTAATTCTGGGAAGACATGAAGCTTCAGATGTGGCCTGTAATATTTTAAAGTAAAATTTTGAATAGTTACATGGCTTTGTGGATTTCCATTATCTGTTTTGCACAGGCTAGACTGTCTGGCTTTTTTATATCACTCAATTCAAAATATTAAGTAACATACTAATAATTGAAGTCATGTCCATTAGTGACTGGGATCTGACTGTTCTTCATTTTTTTTATTGAGATACATTCTTTTGGATTAATGAAATAAAACAGGTCAGCTAATCAGAGATTTACATGTTTCTAAAAAGTGTAATATTCTATTTCAGTATTTTCTAGTCATTATTATTCAACTGCTCTTGCCAAAATGTCATTTTCTCCATGTTGCTGAACAGAATTTTTTTTAAAAGAGAAAGAAAAAATAATACAAAGTTGAAAAACAACCTAAGTTTAAAAAAACCCCACCTTTATTATGTGTCTCTCATTTGATATGCTAAACTTTAAAGCTGACTGTTATACAGTTTTGCAAGATTGGAGTTTAATTTTGTTTACCTAAATTTATGTTCCTAATAAGTCAATGAGATCCAAAATATTACAAATTAGATGCCTTAATTTTTCCATGTGTTAGCTTCCCACTTGCAAAATAAGGATAAAATCACAAACTAGAAAGATTCTTTTGAATTCAAGTACATTGCAAATTGTAGAGAGATCCAGAGTTACGGGAATAGCATGCGTTTATTTAAGAACTTCAAATCAAAAGCAAGTTAAAATAATGTGCTATCATCTCATTTTAAGCAATTCATTTTGGCAAATGCAACGTATGGGATCTCCAGATTGTCTGGAATTTGACTGGAAGTGTTTGTTAGAGCTGTAAGACAAAAAAGTCTGTACTGAAGGAAGAACAACTGATGAAGTAGTTCCAAAACCAAAAGCTTTTGGAGCAATCAAATGAGACCTTTCCTTCACCTTCTGTGTCTTTCTAAACTGCGCAAATTTTCAGCATAAAGAATCTTCTCAGAGTGTTGTTGTATGTTGTACATATTATAAATGTGCCCCTAGGACTCTTTTCACTTGATAAAATAGTGTATCCTGTTTCAGAACTGTGGATTTTCCTTCACCATCACCTCATTATGACTTTGCGCTTTTTTCTTGAAGTTAATTGTTCCGACAACTCCATTTTAAAGGGGTCAGTCTGTGAGACTTTTAAACTATCTGCACAAAGCTCACTATATTAACTTTCTGCTCCTATGTTTTACTCCCAAGAGCTATGGCATTATTTTTTTCTACCCAAACCTTTTGAAGTCTGTCTATTATTTCCACCCATCATACTCAAAGTTTAATAAAGTATATATCACTTAGTATTTGAATATGTCCTACAAAGTTGATGCCTGCTTTGTTTGTCTTTTATAAGAAAGAAATCTAGTGGGTATTTCAGTGGGTCATTTTATTTAAATTTAACTTTTAAAAAAAGTCTTTTGCAAATAACTGGTGTCGATAGTTTCAAATGGCGCTTACAAGAAGTGGCTGCTACTACTAATAGGAAATAATGGCCAATTCTAAAAGTGTTCGAGAATCACGTGAGTGCTTTGGGCTAACTCTACACTGTATTGTATTAAGGAGCATATATTTGCATTTTCCTTCATTCTATCACTTGTCATCTCCTTTGTACGTATTTTGGAATATTCAAAACCTTCTGGAAGTTGTTATCTGTGTAGTTCAGTGCTTCAATTTAAATATCCCTATGTAACACAGGAGTAAGCTGTAAAAGGAAGGGGGGAGGCACAGCATGTACAAGAATATATGACATAGGCAATGAAGAAAGACAAAGGGACGTTGATTTTCACCAGTGTAACAATTTGTCGTGCAGATAGGTGGGACTGAAGGGCAAAACAGTGGTGCAGCATCTTTCTTCTCCTGTAATAAGGACTATGTACTGTGGTAAACATCCAGAATCCTTAAGAAAGATGCACACTTAGTATGTACCTATGAAAATTTGTACTGGTGGTTAGTATATGATGAAGCCCTTCATTTTGTATCTTTGCTGATATTGTTACCCATGTTAACAGCATTTAACTACCACATTTTTAATATCTTTATTTTGCCACACTAGTATTCTCTAGCCATTGTATTTCTAAGGAGGACCCGGGGAACTACAGGCCGGTCAGCCTCACCTCCATCCCGGGAAAGGCGATGGAGCAGCTTATCCTGGAGGTCATCATGAAGCAAGTGGAGGAAAAGAAGGTTATCAGGAGTAGTCAGCATGGATTCACCAAGGGGAAATCATGCCTGACCAATCTGATAGCTTTCTGTGATGACATGACTGGCTGGGTAGATGAAGGGAGAGCCGTGGATGTTGTCTACCTAGACTTCAGCAAGGCATTCGACACTGTCTCCCTGAATATTCTCCTAGGGAAGCTCAGGAAGTGTGGGCTGGATGAATGGTCGGTGAAGTGGGTTGAGAACTGGCTGAATGGCAGAACTCAGAGGGTTGTCATCAGCGACGCTGAGTCTAGTTAGAGGCTGGTTACTAGTGGTGTCCCTCAGGGGTCAGTACTGGGCCCAGCCTTGTTTAACTTCTTCATCGACGACCTGGATGAAGAGTTAGAATGTACCCTCAGCAAGTTTGCTGACGACACCAAACAGGGAGGTGTGGTAGATACACCGGAAGGCTGTGCTGCCATTCAGCGTGACCTGGACAGGCTGGAAAGTTGGGCAGAGAGGAACCTGATGAGGTTCAACAAAGGCAAATGCAGGGTCCTGCACCTGGGGAGG
>Ga0065711_1032273_pt1 | contig 27642 bp, 21 predicted proteins | sample Hoacrofraction12_FD_59098 | JGI IMG/M metagenome (GOLD analysis project Ga0065711, IMG submission 59098) | Hoatzin crop microbial communities from Cojedes, Venezuela - Epithelial fraction 12 v2 (version 2) | ecosystem: Host-associated > Birds > Digestive system > Esophagus > Crop | place...
CCTTCCGAGCGCGGGCCTCGGAGCCGGGGTGAGGCCCGGCGGGGGGCAGCAGCCCCGTGTGAGGGCCCCCCCGGGCGGAGGACTCGTTTGTGTGGGGCGGGAAGGGAACGCTGTGCCGGGAGCAGGGCCGGTCCTCACCGGGGTGCCGCTGCCGGCCAGGAGCCTGGCGGGGAGGACGTCGTCCCTCCCTGGGGAGAGACCGGTCCGTTTCCCTCCGGTGGAAGGAGGAGGGAAGGGTGCGGCCGAGTGATGACAGCCTGGGGTCGGGGCAGTGAAGGGAGCGACTTCGCTGAGGGACGAAAGAGGCGATGGCGGGCTGAGGACGAGCGGGCCGGTCTGTCCTTCGCAGCCCCGGGCAGAGGGACAGTCTCTGCAGGGCAGGGCTGAGGAGGCGCGAAGCTGGCCCTCCGAAAGGGACCGCGAATGTACCCCGGCAGACAACGCTGGTCTGGCTGCCAGCGGACGAGTGGACTGAAAGTTTGTTTATTTTTCTGGTTTGTAAAATGAGCAAGTCCAGCCCACCTGGGCTCCAGCTGGCCCCCTCGCAGCGACGCGGGAGTCTGCAGGGGTGGGCAGGAGAGGAAAATAACCTCCGAGTCTGAAGCCCCACCTTGAGTAGAAAAGCTCCAGAGCTAGAAAGAATAAGGGAAGTTGAGGATATTGGTGGGAAGATGGGCTTTTGAAAACAGTTAATTTGACGGCTTGCCTTCCAAGAAGTACATTCTGATGTTCCCACTTGTTCCCCTCGATTTTCAAAAGCCGTTTAAAGAAAAATGATTTACAAACCCAGAAATGGTTTGTTGCTGTTGACCCAGGCAAGAACATGGCAAATCTGCTAGGCCTGGGTTTACAGTATCTCAGCAAGAGAGGGGGATTAGGACAGAGATCCAACAGAGATTGATGCACGTACCTTTAGTTTCTTAATGTCCTAAACTTTGAATTCCCCACCGCCAGTCTTGCCCTGTAATTACCTCCCAGAACAATTGCTCTTTCCTAATGACTTCCATTCCAACCTCCTAAATCATACACAGGTTTGAACTCATCCCTCCGTCCTCCCTCCACAGGCGATCCCCGATACAGGACGAGCCAGTGTGTCACAACAAGAAGGTGGCTATGGGTTATTACCGCGTTCTTCAGCCACGGACACTGGGTTTGTGGGCAAGGCACAAGCGAGCAAAACAATTTCACCACTGCAAAGAGTGAATCCTTAAGGTTAACCACAAGCTGATGTTATCCAAAGCGTCAAAACGTTCTCTTATACACAAAAACTTCGCTGAGCTTCGGTTCATTCTAAGGTAGCTAATTTTCTAGAACTGTTGGATTCTCCTATGTTAGAGGAGCAGAAGTCACACTAAATGCGTCCGTCAGATCCTTTGCTGTGGAAAGGGCGGTGTGGAAGAGAGACACGGGAATTGTCCTGGGTGCAGGAACAGTTTATCAACAGTTTTTGAAGACAGTGTATCTCTATGAAGCACCTCCCCTGTTTGCATATTCCTAATTTAAGTCAACTTTATCTCTCCACAGTCCAGCTACAACAGGAACTCAAGTACCTGATAATGTTTTGAAAAAATGTGAAAATGTGTCATTGTGTGAAATAGCTGTGAGTAAAAAAAAGAAAATCTATTGAAAAAAGAGTCAGGTGCTTAAGAGGTAATATTTTTTAAGTATGTGCATATAATCGTCTCAAATGCATTTCTGAAATAATTAAACGGTAGGTATTTTGTACCATCAGCCAGTGATTGTTTCTAGGCAGGAAATAGAAATTGCGTTAATTGCCAGTCCTAAGGTGAAGTCCAGATCTCAACAGATGCTAACATTTTATCCCAACTGCATGAAAATTTCTTCTGCCGAGTATTTCTGGCCCAATGCCACTCCCTCCCTCCTGAAACTTTCTGCTGCTCACCGTTCTGCAGTACGAGACATGAAAGCTCTGTCCTTGGAAGGAGAGGACGGTCACTGTTTGTCTAACCGCCTGGCCACATCAGCGCTGCCAGCATTTCACCCAGCCGTTTCTCCAGCACTGGTACCCAATCACTGATTGATCCAGCAGCTCCGTAAACGCCTTGCATTTTCTTAATAAACCTGGTTTGGCACTGCGTGCTCCATCCTCAACAGCCACATCCCTCTGCAAGTGATTCCCGCCTGCTGTGGTTCTGATGGCAAATTCCTCGTGTGGAAGAGTTGGGCAAATCCCTGGCGAGGGTCACTGATGCTTAAAAAAAATAGAGATCACGAGCTGGAACGTGGTGAATACAGTCTGTGTATCCACTCCTATCGCTTTTGTTCTTGTCCTTCCTTTTCCACTCCTTCCTTTCATTTCGTACACCCACTTGCTGAATCTCATCTAAATTTAGGCCTCTATCCTGCCAGCTAATCCAGTCCCTCCCAGCCCTGGTGCCCACGCAGAGCGCTGGGGAGCCCGGTGGAGCTGCACCCAAGCGAAGGACCCTAGATCAGCAGGCAGAGGTGACCCTGATCCCTTCCTGCCGCTCTGGGGTCAGCAGGGCTGCCGGCCGGCCGGGCTGCAGCCTCCCGGCCTTCCCTCTGCGTTACTCATTGTAATGAGAGACCAAGTTAAAGAGGTGCTATCACATCTTTAAAATGCCATTGAAGAGATGGGCTTCGTTTTGTGAGGCTGACCCGCTCCCCAGCCTCCCTGAAATGTAAAAATAAATCCCACTTGGGCTGTTTATTTTTAAAACACTCACAAGCCGGTGTTCGCCTGCCTGTGTGTGAGGCTGAGCCTTCAGGAGCCGGAGCGAGCCCCGTGCCCCCGCTGCGTTTCTCCTCTCTGGGTGGGAGGTCCTGGCCACTGGGGAGCTGGGGAGGCTGCCCTTGCCCTGCTTCTGCTCCTGGAGGCCACCGTGCTGGGGTACCCTCCAGCTTCGGCTGGGCCTGATGGCCACCTCAGGGACAGCTGCAGGAGGGAACCGTGGAAAACTGGGCTGAAGGAAAGGAGGAGGATGCTTAGTCCGTCCTCTGCCCCACAGCAGCGTCACTAGACCAGGAGCGTGTCTGCCAGTCGGCCGATTTCCTCCCCGTGTCACGACTGCGTCAGGAGACCTTGCTTCCCACTTGGTTCCATCTGCTGCCCGGGCTTCAGCTTCAGAGATGTCGTCTCCTGGCCAGTCTCGATGCTTACCTCCAGCACCACGTATGGTGCTCCATAACGTGTGCAGGTGGCCATGTCTATAATTAGGAAAATTCATAGCCATGTAACGACAGGAGGGCAATTACACCAGCACACACCCTTAATAGAGATGCACTAAACCAGCAAAACTGGGGTTGCTGCTTGTGCAGCTTGCTCTGCTCTGCTTCTGGATGAGTATACATTAATGCAAAGGTGCCTCTGTGCCAGCACCGTGCTCCCTCCGCACACTGAGTTTGCACTCATGGGACCATACCTGCAGTTGTACCAGGCTGCCTCCCCCGCTCTGGCAGCAGCTTCTGGTCTCTCGCAGCTTTTCTCCTTCGTCCCATATCCACGATCAGAGATGCTCGGCACCGCAGTGACAGAAGTAGTTAAAATACTCCTGTGGTTGCCGGAAGCTCTCTGTTCCCTTGCTCGTGGTCCTTCTGATGCTTTGCCCTGCTGCTGGTGCTGCCTGGCTTGCTTTGTACCTCAAGAGCGAACGGGGATTCCCAGGAGACCTTATTTAGGGAGCCAAAGAATCAAATCCAACGGCCCGGGCGCTCTAGACTGATGCAGTTGCAAGTCAGAGACCTTCCAGCTGAACCAGGCGATCCATGGCTCTTGTGAACACCTTCCAGCTGAGCGTTGGGAAGAAAAGAATCAATCACGAGCCTCCTGCAGCACGTGAGACAGGAAGGCAGCGGGCCAAAGGCAGAAAATGTTGTTGAAGGCACAAAATCAGATGGAAAAACCGGATAATTTGTTTGGCTGCAATGTATGTATTGGGCTGTAACAGCTTGTTGCACACGTAGTGGGATGGATGGAGTTTCACGTCCTGTAAATGAATGTTTCACATTTTCTAACACTCAACATCCTTCAGTAACGCCGGACTTTCATGGCTTTTCTTCCCACAAAGTGACAAAGAGCTCCAAATTACCCGTCTTTCTCTGAGCAGGGCCTGGGCCTGACGACCTCTGAAGGTCCCTCCCAACTGAAATAATTCTGTGGTTCTTTAATGAGCCAGCAATTTCCACAAAATCTGCAGGTATTTGTTAGTTCAGCCTTCTACCTCTTAATCGTTTTTGAGAGTGACAAGCAGGCAGGCAAGCAGGCAGGCAGCGCAACAACCTAAGCTCTGTTTCCTCAGGAAACTAGGGCGAAATACGTAATTACAAAATTTTCAGGAATGTTTTCAATTCAGAGATCTTTGGCTTGCCGATTTCTCTTCAATTGAACAAACATTCTCTTTTAAGAAGAGAGATAAATCATTATTCCTAAATGATAAAAGGTGGTAAATCCATTACAACTGAACGCATCCTGCAGTTCAAAGCTTTACATGATTTAAAGTACATTTTTGAGCAGTTTTCCAAAGCCACATCTTTCATACGATTTTCACAGAGAGTCAAGACATTTTGTAGCTATTAAAAAAAAGAAGAATTTATGAAGTTTAATTTTCACAATAAAACCAAGCCTGTTTTGCTAAATGTCTACATTGAAGCTTCTAGGTGGTGACTCAGTGTCTGTCTGCCATCTTTGAGAAGCCCAGTGGTTCCTTTTTCTCATCAAGTTTTGCGGACACAGTGAACTATGAAGTCTGGTGTTACAGTGATGTACCTTCAAAGTAAAGAGCGAATGGAAGTTCCTTTACTGGCCCATCTCTTTCTGTACGACTGCGATGGATCAGCTAAGGGCAGCTGTAAAAGCGGAGTCTCGCTCCGAGCAGGAGGCAGAAGGTGAAGCTGGAAAGTAGCTCTGCAGTTAGGTATACATGCAACAGCCCTTTTTAAAATGAATGTATTATTAGTGGAAGATGGGGATTGCCAGTAAGGAAACTGCTGCCTCCTGTGCAGCACGCGTTGGTCTGCCAGAGCACTTCAACCTGCAGAGGTTCTCCGAGGGCTTGTGATGCGGTGTTGGACTAACCCGTACATCTCCTCCTCGGCAAGGGAGGTGAGGTGTTTCAGGTCACCGTATTTGTACGTGGGCAGCGAAAGATGAAGCGACTTGTTGTGCACCGCAGGCCGTGCGGCAGCTAACTCGCTGTCAGCACCGGAACATGAGCTGCATGTATACTAAAGCAGAAGGGGGTTCTGTGGTCCTTTTTAGAAAAAAAATGATGGTCTGTATGTTCTGGCCATCCCCATATCACACAATGCCAAGGAAAGGTGGCACAGAGCAGTGGGATGGAAAATTAGGTGAATTCTACAGGCACGGTCTAGCAATTGATCACCCTGCTGCAAATTTTCTGTTAGTTTAAGTCTCCTGGCTTTCAACATCAAAAGCAAGTTGTGGAGGGTACCAAGGAATTTCTGTGCCCTTCGCCCAGAGAGTTCTTGAAGATGACAAGAACAGAAACTTCCCAGTTCAGGTACCAGGCTGAGCCTTAGGAGATGGGGCTTCAGTTCCTGGCTTTGTCACAGACCTCCTCTGTGACCCCTCCTCTGCAAAGGACCAGAGGCCTGAGCCAGGAGACCGCAACACACATTTAAGCTGGGTCTTGCCAACTAGAGGGTTAGTTGTGTATCCACAAATGTAGTTCCCTGCTTGTCTGGTCACAGGAGAGGGTCACAGGGATGGGCAGATACTGTCTGGGCTCAACAAAATGTTTCCTGATGTTGGCTAGGTCTGCCAGGTGTTAGTGCTGCTTGGCCAACAAACTACTATGTTCAAGTGACAATAAATATAGAATGTAGCGTGAAAAATCTGAGTACTTCAAAATGTCAGCCATTTCTGCTCCCTGAGATCACCTCCCTTCGCCTGGCCGCACACCAGATCCCCACCTGGACACTGAGTTTATCTTTTGTGTACCGTGAAGCTGGTGGCAGCCTGGGCATCGGGCTGAGACCTACAGTGCCATCTGTCCGCTGCAGTTTCCTCATCTTCTTCCTCTGCCGCCTTCCTCAGAAGAAGAACCTGCCTCCACAAATCCTTTCCTTCTTTCAAGAGTCCACATTAATGATTACCTCCTCTCTGCCACGGATTCCGCTTCACCCCGGTCTTCGCTTTATCCTGCCAGTTTAACAAACTGTGGAAGCAGGGCAGGGGCAGCGCAAGCACAGGTGATGCTACGGCTGCATCGAATCTTTGTCGTATTAGAATAATCTGTCATGTATTAAGGGCTAGATTTGATTTCTTTCCAATGTGTTAGTTACAATCCAGCAGAGTTCAGGACAAACGTAGGAACTGATCCTGCAGTTCGATCAGCCCGGGTAAACCCGATGAAGGCAGCGGAGTCCGCACGGACGGACCGGATTCCTGTATCGGAGATTATTCTTGTAAGCTGTTTAACAAGCAAACCTCACAAAAATCTTTAGTCACAAAATGACTAAATAAAGCATGGCAACTGAGATCTGCCGTTGGCATTTTGACTTCAAATGAACCTTACAGCAGTGGCTGGATTAATCCATTTGTTTTAAGTGGCAGACAAAAGATCCTAGAGAGGGTATTAAATAAAAGAAGTGAAATTAATAACAGAAAGAAACTTTTTAAAGATAAACTTGGGAAGATACACCTTTTGCTTTGCAGTGAACAAAACGAGATCCTAGAGGACCTAACTTTATCACTTTGAAATGAGAGCCCTGATGCTGCGGGGAGCTCTGTGCAGGCAGATTCGAGAACCAATGCAGTGTCCTTCAGTGTCTTGAGTTTTGATTTCGGGTCAGAAATTCTCAGTAAAATCGCAAAAGTCTTTCTGTGCCCACTTCCCCCCCCTGTTTTTTTGGGGGGTGTGTATGTGTCTGAACAGAGTATCAGAATTATGAAGCTTCATTGTTCCTACAAGAAACTTCCAACGTGAAAGCCCATGGGCTTTTGATAAAGATGTGACTGCTGAATTTCCCCCAGAGTAAGTTGTCTCCGAAGTGTTACTGGGAGTTTGAGTTCTGCAGCAGGAAGAAGCAGCAGTTAGATTGGAAACCCCTGCCCTCTGGTTGCTCAGATGTCAGCCCTATTGCCGTCGTCCTCCTGGTTTTCCTATGCTATCTGCCAGACAGCAAAGCTGGAGAGGGCAAAGTGCAAGCAAGCCAGAAACCTAGGAGAGAATAAAAGAGGTGCCTTCAGCCTTTTTTCATGAAAACCTTAAGAAACGCAAGAGGTGCTTTTTTTTTTTCCTCCTCTTGAAGATACTTTGAGAGGCATATGGGAACAGGAATGATTGCGACAGATATTCGAGCAGACACTGAGAATTAATTGCTGGAAAACTGCTCCTAGATGTGGGGTCTGAGGAGGAGGAGTGTCTCACCACGGCAATGCCAGAACTATGCAGAATGTTGCAGGGAGGAGGAAGACTCCAATTAGTGTAACAGAAAGAGCAGGGCTGGGAGCACAGAGATAAACATCTGGAAGGCTCCCTGGGGCAATCGCATTTGAAGACTTAAAAATAGGAAGGATGAATTTAACTGGGATCCTGAAATGCAACTGAAAATGGTAGAGTTGTTTGTGGGTGGAATCACATAATTGCACTTCTTCAGTGGTAGTTTACATTCAGAGTAGTTTAGGAAGCTGGACTTTTAAAGAACACAGAAGGAGAACTGACAATAGATTGTGGGAGGCAAGATGAGAGCGTGAATTAGCATTTCCACAGTGGTGAAGTCAAAGCCAAACAGCATCTGACTACCTTTATTTGTTCCCAATATTTAGCAATGAATATTAATTATATTTAATACAAGCTGGTTTGCTATTTGAATATGAAACTTACTTAAACATTCAGTTGGTGCTAACAGCACAGCTTAAAGCAGGCTGTCATTATTTCAGCATGCCTTGCTTCCTAGCCAACTCCTCCTACGTCCACTGTAGTGGAAGCGAAGTGGCCTTTCGCTCAGGGTACATTTTGACTGAGCTTGTTTTTTAGCAAGAATAAACCATTTAATTCTTTTGAGAAAATTGGGGGGGGGAAGATCTTTTGGGCAGTTTTAAATATATTGCATTTGAAATACTTCTGGCTCATGGTGTGGTTGGTAGTAGTCAGGCGTGGGGAGGAAAGAGAATTATCAGTTTAAGTTTTCAGATATGCTATGCTCCGAAAACCCTTGAATTGATCGTTTTTAAAAACAGCCTCTGGTCAGAATTCACTTCTTGGGCTGGCATCCTTAGGATAAGATAATTTTCAATAACTTTTGCTTTGATGTCTGCAGTCACTGCATTAAGGAGAAGGCAGGCAGAATTCCTATGGTCATCACTTATCCTCTCCCCCAAACATACGTATCTGTATATTTCATATCCCCCATCATTTCTTCCTGACAGTACCCGGCAAAGGAAGTCCTTGCACATCACTGCTTTGCCAATGTTGAAGGCCGTTGCCTGGAGTGGTATGATGCGTGTGGGAACCTGCTCTGACACTTGATTTCCCTGGCTTCTCTGGAAGCTACTTCAATGTCTTGGCAGACTGCTGTTGTGGGTACTCATCACACTTCTTGCCTCAGTGCTCAGAGTGCCTTGATACTTTTAAGAAGTTTTTCTTTAATAGCTTAGCATGCAGTATCTTCTACAAAACCATGAACTTTGTGCTCTACAAGCTCAGTGGGATGGCTTTTTCGTATTTCCATCCATAGGCCCAGTAAACTATCACCATCAAACTGGAGGATTCTGCCAAGGGTTAGCTTATGGACTCATCTGAATGCTTCTGTCACGGCAGGGGAGAGGGATTCTTCATTAATAGGATTTCATGCTCCGGGTAGCTTCAAAGAAATCAGTCCCAGAGGTTCTCCACAGCAGATGCTGAAGGAGCAAAAGCCAGCTTTCAACACAGACCAAGCCCCGAGAGGTTGGAATATTTAAAGATCTTGTCAGGAGCTTTCTAACAAAGGTACATCTTTCACCTCTGGCCTCAGATCAGGACAAGCAGAAGATTTTGAAGGATGTTCATCTGGGTTTCAAATCTGGGAAGACCTACAGCTGCAAGCGAAGAAGGACTGACACTTTTTTTTGATGATTATTTGGCAATTTAGTCCACCGTCTGATAGTGGTGGGGATGGAGAGGTGTTGGGCTACGTGACAGGTACTGCAGGCCCCGTAGATTGTTGGTGTTTTTGCCATCTGTGGAGGACTTGGACATACTCATAAGCTATTTTTGAACCCGGCCAGACGAAAGCTTGAGGACTGGCTGTCTAGAAAGTCATGGGACATCCTCAGTCCTCTTCTGCCCCAAGGGAGGAGACAGAAAAGCGAAGTAGCTATCGTACATACGTAGCAGCAGGACAGCAGGGAAACTTGTGAAGGAGTCACAGCTGGAAGGACCCTGGTTGGCTTTCAAGGGGCTGCAAGAACGGCCACTGGTTTTGGGAATCGGTGGATGAGCAGAGGGAGCTCCAGCTGCATGTGGTGGTGGGCAGAGGCAGGAGTGGAAGCCCAGGCATACCCGCTACCAGAAGGGAAGGGAATGTCCAAGGGTGGGTGGAAGTCCTGGCGAGGAGGGGTGAGGTAGCACAGATGGGGGCTCCGGGGAACGGGGAAGCCCGTGCATGCACCCGGCTCCTCTGACAGGGTGCAGCGCTGAAGGGAACTACCATGGATTGGCACCTACGTCACTTTGCAGTGTGACAGCGCGCACCTAGCCAGTGGGTTTCTGCCCAATGGTCGGTGTGGTCTGAAAGGAAACCGCGGTTTCACAGAGACACATGTGCAAACACATGCTCCTTACGCAATGCTTACGCACCCACACTCACCCTCTTGTCTTTCTCTGTCACATACAACTTGGGTTCATTGCTTTTCCTTCGCCATTATTTTGGAAATAATCACTGGTTTTGGGGGGAAAAAAAAAAGGAAAAACCCCCAAACATTTTATAATCATCAGGGAGACCCGTGCTGCTCAAAGCTTAATTCTTCAGAGCACTTTGAAAATTCCCACCAGAAACCATCACGTGAGGAAACCGGAGGGAGCCAGGGCTGGTTCAGCAGTCATTTCTGGGGATATGAGGCTTCAACGGAAAGAAACAGCAATCACCTGCGTGAAGGAGAAAGGCTTCTCCGTCCTCATGTTGCCGTTCTTCCTGTTCTTCTGGCTCCATCAGCTCTCTGCCGGTTACTGCCCTGAGGAGCTTCCTCATTCTTTCCCTGTTATGTTTGAATCCACCTCTCTCCGTTCCCAAAAGAGAGAACGTGAAGCAGATGGATCAATGAAGTAACCGCTCTCCTGTTTCCTAATGCCTAGCAAATACTCCCAGAGCCCACCTGATGATCTCCGGGATGGAGAATCCTGCTGAGAACACCAGTCTGCCCCAGCAGGGAGCCGGAGACGCCTCTTGCTTTTCTTGACACTAAGGGAATTAAGTCTTTTTACAAATCTTGATGTAGAAAAATCTTATTTTCGTTTGTTTTGCTAGATTGATGGTGTGTGATTCCTCCTGCTTTATTTATGGAGAGATTATTTGGCCACATGATTAACTAACACAACAACCAATTACACGCATATTGTAGTAATTGGGAGTTTGTGTACAGAAAAATTACCATAGAAATTATATGAAATAGGCTCATCTCAGTGAAACAGAGGAAGACAGAGGAAAACCAGCTATTAGAGCAGGAAGAGTACAGACCGTGTCTTCCCATATAGATCTGTCATCTTGCTTTGCATTAGAAGATGCAAAGATTCTTTTTTAAAAAAATACATTTGATGATATTTTTAAAAACCCTGTAGTTCACTAGATGCTCACTTACGGCATTTCTTGAATCACACAATGACACAGATAAACTCCTTGTGGCCTGTATTTGTTGCTAAATGCTTTTACTGTGCAAAAGACTCTTGAACAGGGGTGTCACAAACGGAAGGCCTCTGTGTGGTGTCTTGCACCCTGCAGCCTAGTGTTGCCTCTGCTGCTTGGGACAATTCATTAACCTTTGCACTAGGAAAAAAAATACGTTTACCTATTGCAGGTGTCCCGTAGGAACAGCTCCCAAGAGATAAGAGACTTCAAATACCAATGGCTTCCCTGTTAGAAAATTTGAATCTTTCTTTGAAGGAGCGTGTAGCCTTAGTTGTTGAATCCAGAAAGTGGAAAAATAGGCTAAGTAAGTGAAAGAAGCACAAAAGGATAAAAGTAACCTGTAGGTAATCTCAGTTTGTCCCAGAGGAATTTTGTAACAGAAAGGCAAAATGGTTCTGCAATATATCTGGAATTCAGAATTCACAAATTCAGACTACCTACTCCCACTCCCAGAATAATTTGCTGTAAGGTTTAGCACCATCTTAGCACATTGATGATAAGCTGGAAGAAATGTCAGCTAATTCAAGAGCAGAGGGGACGGGGCAGCAAGGTAAAGAAAATTAAGAGCTCTGTGATTTGTACCCCACTCTAATAGAAAAGGTCAGCACCAAGATAACAAATCTAAGCTGAATTTCTCTTTATGGATTTCGAATCATCATTGTGCACCAACCAGGACAATACATCCGTATAGCTGCACTATTACGGTCAACAAAATCAAGAGAGAGCAGGAAGGGCAGTCCTTATGGTCACCAAAAGTCTAAATATAAAATTAAGTTTAAAGGAAGATACCAAAAACTGATAAAGCGAACCAAAAAAATGGCTTGAGCATATCCTCTGAATACCCTGGTCTTTCACGGGGAGTGCAGCCGGCAGCAGCTCCCCAAAGAGAAGCACACATCAGCTCATTCGCCCACAGCAGCTCATCCCGCGGGGATGACGCGGGACAGCAACGGGTGAACGCAGTCCCCCTCCGGGGAGCACCAGGATAGTCCGTTATCAAAATTACAAAGATAACATAGTTAGGGTGCTATAGGCTTTGGAAGCTACGTTCTCAGCTGCTGTATAACGGAACAGTTCAATGCAGTCCGCACACGTATGCCAGTCGGGGCCGCGGGAGGGCTCAGGGCTGTTACGCGCCACAGAGCGTGCATCTGCCAATCTCAGGTGGCACCGCGTTCCTGGAGAAGCACAATGAAGGGGAAAACAACATGCCATAAACCACAGTCGTGTTAAGTCAGGTGACTTTCCACGTAGCCTTTATGACTGCCATAAACCAGGCCTGCGTCTCCCGTCCGTGCCGTGCGCTCGGACAAAATACAGACGTCTTTGCTGCAGAGCAAGTCCTGGCCACTCGCCTTTCCGTTGTATTTTACACACTTGCAAATGATCTGTTCACTGAGAGCTTTACAAGGGCAAGTTATGCTAGGGCTGACGGAGACCCAGCCGTCAGGGCTGCGATTTTGGTGATTTGAGGACAGGGGCTCCCCACGTGTCCCCATCCTGCGTGGGATGGACCGGGAGTGCCGGGAAGGGCTGTCTGCCTTCTCTGGCCAGGCACACGTGTGCCGCATGGCTGGAGAAGGGCCATGGGAAGTCCGTTAGAAAAAAGATTGCCGTTTAGCTTGTAAAAGCAAAGCTGATCCCCAAGTTGGAGATGTGGCGTTACTTGTGATTGCCTGGGACAAAGCTCAGGGGTGCCAGCCTGCTTTTAACGGCGAGGGAGTGCCCTCTGCGGCATGTCTGTGCTGGGGTCAGGCTGTGCCCTACGCGGTTTTCATTTTTCACAAAATAAGCAAGGAGGTTGCCCCCAAATGAGTAAATCCAGAGTGCTACACGTGTTGCTCTCATAGAGTGCTGCGCAGGGGAGAAACCCACCATGTCACCCCAGGTGTACAAGCTGCAAGAAGAGCATGACTGTGCTATCAGACATCAGAGAATCTGCACGGGGAACGTGCAGAAACCCGGTCTCATCGTTTCTGCTGTTCATAGAGCATTGTCCATAAGCAACATTTCTTCCTTTTGTAGGGTCCTTAGCCCTAACTGACTATATTTTAACAAGATTCTTGTATCTCTTCCCTTATTTCTCAATGGGCTGCCATGCTGAGAGAGCAGCCTCCTCCGTTCCCTTCCCTCCCTTCCTTCTGCCCTGGGGATCTCTCCCTCCCCAGACTGCAAGCAGATCGAGACGTCTGGCGTCCAGAGAAGTGGGAAAACAACTCTCTCACAGTCCCAGTTCCACTTTTTGCCTCTTCTTTGGGACCAGCTGGGCTGAGCGCGTGGGCAATGAGCTGTTGGGCTGCTGGGCTGGGCTGTGCAGGGCCGTCGCTTCGGCGTGCTGCAGGGTGAGTTTTGTCCCTGTGCTGGTACGAAGAGACACGTGCTTTTACACTCTCATTCTGGCCCACGTGAGGGAGGTTAGACTTCTGAAAAGCTGCCTGCCTTCACTTTACTACACATAATTTTTTTCTTTTCCTACTCTGCAGGCTTCAACATAATGAATTAAACATCCAGAAAAAAAGGCTGCTGACGTTTTTTGCAGCTTTCAATGGCGCAGCTCGGGCAAGCAATCAAAGGGCAAGGCAGAGGCATGCCTGCTCGCTGCCTGCTATAAACAGTCAAACTCAGACTTTGCACCGAGTAGAGGGCTGCATTATAAACAAGCGCGGCTGCTATCATGTTACCATCCTGAAGCCGATTTATAGAAACTGCCTTCTGAGCTCCGATCAGGCTCAAAAAAACATGTGCCTTATAGGCAGGCCAGATTGCTGGAATAACATTTTCAATGACACCTCTAATTATTCAGGTGTCTGCTAGTGGGAAATCTCTGGTTCAGGGAAGTTGCATGCAGTCTCTGAAGTGTTTTAGGAGGAAGGCGGTTAAGCAAATGAAGACGGGCTGCTTTTTGCCTTTGCAGAGGCTGTAATCTCTATTCTATGCATGCTGTATATTCCAGAGCAGTAACTTCAGTTTGGTAAATTGCTGGAGGGACAAATAAATGTATTGTAATGTTAAGGTAGCATGCAAGAAGCTGCATCAGGTCTTTTTAATTTATTCTATGGAAGGAGGATTTACAGCTAGTGCAATCCCAAGAGTTTTCAGGAACACGTTCAGAGATCGTGATCAGGGCTACTTTCAGTGATCCTGCACAGCTCATACTTAACTATAAAAAGACTTTCTATCAAGGCATATCATGAAAAGAGCACTATTTCCTCCACTCAACAATTCAGAAATCACACAAGCCGATTATAGACTTGTGTTCTGCTCCTGTGATATAAAACTCTCCTCCTGCAAAGAGTTTTGAGGTGAAGACTCCCTCCATGTTTATGTGAAGAGCCAGACATACCTATGGCGGAGGAGATATTAACTCATGTCTGTTCAAATGGCAGTGCGGTGAGGCTTGGGACACGAGAATTCAACATCGGAGTGGAGGCTTAGCTGCTTGGAAAAACGCTGCAAACACTTAGGAAACAGCTGCCCAAAACTAAACTCCAAAAGGCGCAATTTAGTGCCGCGGTTGAAGCCCTGCATTACTAGAGAAGCGGTACGAATGTGCTAAATTTGGTCAGTCAGAAGTCCCTGCCGTCCTGCATTCCCGTGCAGCTGAAAGCAGAGTCATCTGCAACAATGGGAGCTTTATTTATCCCGCACAACTGCTGCCAAAGCAGTCCTGGGACTCCCACGAGACGGCTGTGGACACGTTGGGAGCGGGATGAGTCTGGCCGAGCGCTGCGGAACTGCTGCATCACCAGTCTGAGGGCTGCCGGCTGGCTGCATTGACTGGCGACTTCTGCGCAGGGAGGCTGTAAAGCTTTTGGGAGACTGAAATGGCACGGCTCAACGCCCTGCCCGTGGTTGCTCTACCCTCTAGAGGCAGTGGAGAGGATGGAATCGCTGCTGTTATGACAGATGATGGAGATCTGGAGCAGGGACTGCGGTCAGTGCCAGCCCTGCATCCTGCACACGCTCACAGCTCCCGCTCGGACAGTGGGACTTTCGGGGAGTAAGGAGTAAAGGGATGAGTCAGGAGTAAAACCGGAATCCTTCCACATTGTCTTCCTGATGGCTTCGCGGACCCGGTTATGAGATTGTCTGTTGTTTTCTTTATTTGAGGCAGAAGTAGGTGTGTACCTGAGGAACAAGAATTTGAGTCTTTCCTTCATCAGGGACGTTCAGCACGTAGAGAGGTGCTGCGCGGCACGTGTCAGCGGCAGCAGGGGAGAAATGTGTGGCCTTCTGTGTATCCTACAGAACTGGCCATAATCCCGTTAGTCTCCCTAATACGACCTACTTCTTCCCAGGACTAAGAGTTATCCTGCTCTCGCAGCAGACGATAATGAGACTAAATCTGCTTTCTAGCCTGTAGGACTCCTGAAAGAAGAGTCATTTGCTGACAAGTCTGGACTTGATACTAGAGAGGCAGCAGGACTGATAAGTTCCCACCAAAGAGCGAGTTTGGCAGGTTAGCAGTCTTTTCACTTGACATTACTGCTAAGCTCCTAGGGCTTAGGGAGCAGGGAGGGTCTGGGGCATCCAGTTGATAAAGTACCTAGAAAGCTCACTGATTGCATCCCAGAACATGGAGCCATTACAGCAGAAGGACTTAAGGACCCTGCGTCCTACAAGAGCTTGACATCCTTCTGAGTCATGTGAAAATATTTCACTGCCTCACAGCAAGGAAGAGCTCTGGGTCTTTCTCATAGGGAGAATTTTCAAATCTTTACTGAATATAAAATACCAGTGAGAATTTTAAGGGGAATAACCTTTCCTGTTTTGTGAATGTGCCCTTTTGTTCATGTGGTCTTCCTGGCTCCTCACTACACAGACCCACCAGACGTGTGGCTCAGTCAAAGCTCAGACTAGATCAGGATTGCTTTTGGTGAACACAAAGAAGTAGGGGACAGCAAAACAACACAGAAGGTATTCTCTGAGGTGATGCTGACGTTATTTCTTAATGGACTGAAAAGAAATAGGCAAGTAGCAAATATAAGATAAAAGGAAATGACGTGTTAACTGCCTGCTAGAAGTCTTTCCAGAGTGAAGGTGAGAACCTTCTTGACAGCCATCTTCCAGGCATCCGTGGTTCTGCTTTTGGGCAAACATAAATGATCCCTCCTGGAACAGCCACTCAATTCTACGGTTTGAATTTGGTTAATTAAATGACTCTGGGTGCATATTTCTTAACATATGACCCCTCATGTGAGAGGAATGCACTCAGAAACTCTGGTGTGCCAGAGCAAATGTGGGTGCCAGGTACACGCCAACCCTGAGAACCAGAGTCTCAGACGTGTTACCTTGTTCCTTAGGAAGACGGCTTCTGTTCTGCTACCAATATCGAATTTGTACTTTTTTGTTAAGACGCATATCAAAGCCAGGGGATGTTGGTGAATGTTTCCCAGCAGGAGTCATTCTAGGCTGCTATTAGTACTGGCTTGCGGAGGCCAGAGAGAGAAGCAAGGGTGAGCATACATCGAGGGACTGTCATGTCAGATTTTGAAATTTTCAGCTCGTCTTTGAAGACAGAAGCTTGTCTTCATGTCTGGTCCATTGTTAAGTGCACTGCGCTCCAAGTCACGAGGAAGGTGGTGGATACGAAGCCAAACTTTGAGACGTACTGCCCAGGTGAAGGGAACTTGTCGTAGATCCAGAATCAGAGCCCGGTGTAAAGCCCAGAGTATCGCCATGGTAAGCCCTAACATGCCAAATGCCGCAAAGTTCTAAGCAATGCATGCAGATGTAGCCAAGGCTTCTGTGCCACATTCAGTTGTTCTTTCTATCTTGAGATATATTGCCAGAAGGACATTAGCCCAGCTTGCAAGACCACCAATGTGAGGTATGCGGTGCATGCGCGACCATGTAAGAGAAGGATTCTCCCTGGTTATCAGATGCCTGAGAGAATCTGTGTCATCCTGGTACTAGGAGCAGTAAAGTCGTACGCCAATGGAAAGCAAAGCCTGTAGCTTGACAGCAGCTCAGAAAATATTTGGCAGTTCCCGAGATGTTAATTTCCTCCTCCCGTCGTCACCTCCAGCTCGCTTAGTGTCATTTGCTTGTCATTTTGGTTTAAACATCCGTTAGCTCTGGCATGGCATCAACCTGTGAGGCCCTTGGGAAACAACTTGCTTACCTCTCACCTCAGCTCCTAAATCCCAAAGTGTAAGACGTCTTCCAGGGGGAAGAGCAAAGTGTCCTGCCCTGCTTTATTAAGAGACTGTAAGGATCTATGGTGCTCTAGTGAAAAAGCAAGAGGCCAAGCTTGGTAGCGGAGGTGGGCTGACGGGCTTGCAGGAGGGCACGGGAGGGCTCCATAGCAAGGAGACCAGCTTTCATCTCCTCTCCGTTGGCTGAGCCACGTCGCTCTCTGAACATGTGCTGTAGGCTCTGTCCCGAGAAGCTTGCAGCTCAGTGTCACAGGCAGTTGTGATACAACGCTTCGACGTTGACAGTGATAACACAGATCGGCGTTGGAAGGCTCTTGGTGGAGAAAGGGTATTTGGAGTACAGTGGCAGGAAAGATAAAAGGTTGCGAATGCTGAAGCAGAAATGTCACTATTAGTATGCAAAAGGATATAAAAAAATCTGTTATTATGAAAACATGATCGATTAATGTAATTATAGTTGAGCAAAGTAACACAAGGACCTATCTGAAATCTCGCTTTAGTCCTCCCAAATTCAGGAGTATCAACTGAAGAATTTTATTTCCCTGTCGCAGCTCGTTATGGAAGGACATGGTATGCTCTGCATCCCCTCTGTTTCCAAGACCGGTATTTATCTCATAGTGTTCTGTATGTGAAAGTATCCTGTTCTTTGATCGACACTAGACCTCCCCAGATAAAGTCACCGTAATTTCATGGGATATTATCTCCAGAGAAGGCAGGAGTGGGAACAAAAGGTCAATTTAAGGTGCCTTGACAGAGGTGGATGCTGAGCTGTGTCTGAGGAGTACTCCAGATAAGAGCAACGCGCAGTTTCAGCGCTGTATTTCAGCCCTTTCTGCTTCATGTGGTGACTAATATTACATTGGTCCGGTGGAACAGCGTAAAGTGCCAGATAAAAATAGTCTTTCAAGTACGATTTGCTGCCAATCAAGTTACGAGTGGGGTGAAAAGCTTTAAAGAAACGTCGACTCATCAAGTTGAAGCTGTTTGGGTTTTGCCTAGAACTTTTTTTAAAAACAAAAACTGCACCAAGACTCCCCAAACCTTTACTAATATGCCCACATTTAAGAAGGAGTCTAACCCAGAGATGCAGGCTCCACCACGGCAGGATTCCTTGCGCAAGCGTGTACCATCGTTGTTCGGCAGTTGGACGTGGGTCTGGTCCTCTGGTGCCAGCGCTTGTGCTCCTGCCCTACTCCGAATAACGTCGCGCTGTGCAGTGCTTGGGATGACGCTGTCAGGGACCACGGCTGAGATACACCTGATGACTCACTCCCTTGGTAAATATTATACAGCTTGTCTTCATTCCAAAAGAAAAACCCCAAGTTTTTAGAGTTTCTGAACACAGCACACGGCTGAGCCACAGGCAGACTGTATCACAGTCCTGCAAATGGGCAGTTTCTCTTTTTTGATGGGAGATATTTTTCATTCCTTTTACCAAGACAGGGGAGAGCCGTCTTCCTCTCCGTCTCCCATTCTGCCTCCCACAAAAATGTTTCACTAGAGCTTTTCCAGTGGTGCCAAAACCTGACACGTAGCACATAAACCACTGTGCTATCAAAAGACGAATCGGTCACAAAGCGCCTCACTCCTGGTGAGGTGACACAGGTTAAAAACCAGACTGGGGAATTCCTGATGGGTTTCTGGAGATCCTCAGCCTCCCAACCTCTCTTACTGTTATGCATAAAACAAAGAACATTTTTATTTGTGGAATGTATCAACTTGCTTAAAACAATACAAGCAAATGGAAATACAGCCCTGTCTCCTTTTTTTAGTAAGTTTTCAAACCAGCATGGACTAACCATTCATCCAAGAAAATTCAGAGGAATCTGACACTCATTCGCTTGGCAGCAGGATGGAGGACTGAATGAACTGGGAAAGCCAGCTCTTGACAGCAGAGAAGTTCCTTTCCTAGGTGGTACAGACATACAGGTTCACATCCTCAGCTGTTAAAAGGGAGGTTTGTACCACAGCAGGAACCATCTCCTTCTTTCTCAGGTTGTCTCCGACAGAGAAGATGAAAGGAGAAAACGTTAAGGAGGAACCGAGATACTAAACAGGTTAATGCTTATAGCACTGACCTGTGTCCAATTGGGACAAACACGCTCCTGTCATCAGAAGGCTGGGTTATCTGGAGGGCCGGGGAAACCCCACTGGCATCGGGCGTTGGAGCTGGTTGTAGCCGGGAGGCACAGCGTGCCACCAGAGAAACCCCGAGCACCCGTAGACCATGAACCGTGAACCTCCTTCGGACTGCTCGGCGAGTGCTCTTCGGATTACACGTGAGGCTCTGTTCCCCGTTTACATCCAGTAACGCCGGCTGCGTGTGGGCTGTCAGGAAGGGCACAGGGAGCAGTACTGGCAGTAACAGCGTGGCGAAGCCTGGGCAGGAGCTGGCTAACGGCCGCTCCGTTCATGGCAGAGGGGTGGCTAAATGTCTTGTGACACCTCAAAGTCTGGCTTGCAGCCTCCTCTCCGAAAGCTCACTGGTGGATGACCCAGTGGGCGGCAGTCCTCAGGCCTTATCTTTATTCACCTCTTACTCAGTAAAGAAGTGATGGATTTCCATCTGGTGACTTAACAAGTATTTTACTGTACTCAGGATTGCCTCAGGCGATGTATTTTTCCTCATTTAGAGCCTCGCAAAGGAGAAATAAATACAGGTAGATGACATGGGAAAGTGGCCCGAACCAAGCTGCAAGCGTTAGCGATAGCAGTTTTATCATATCTATTGCAGAAGAGGCTTCAATATTGGAGAAAATGGTAGGACAGAAGTGAGAAGAGATGAAAACAATTTGTATCTTTATGGATGAACTGTAAACCATGACACCAGGGCAGTTCAATCCTGAAAAAGAAAACCCACCCCCCTAACTGGTTTCTATTACTCTCGATAGTTAAAAACTGATGCTGGTGGGTAAATTTTACCTGTGGACAGAATAAAGCATGCCCCAGCTGCATTACATAGTTTATTTTCCCGTCTGCGCGTGCAGAGCATGCACTCTGCGCAATGAAGGATAATTATGTCAGTACCTAATGAGAGATAAAAGAGTGGCGAGTGAGATGCTGGTGACGAGATCAGTCTGGGAATCCTAAAGAGAGAGAGATACCTGCTGGCCACATGCTTTGAGGCCAGGTCTGGGACTAGGGTCAGGAGGCTGCCGCTCTCCCTGCCTGCTGCATGCCCGCGAGGGGAGTGCTGACCTTCGCTTTGTCCCGTTTCCCATGCGGTGCAAATGAAAGGTGATTGTTCAGATGAGTGTCACCTCTCTGCAGAGGACCTACGAAAAACTCAGGCAGTATTTGAACCATGAAAAGGTTTGTTCCAAAATGCACTGTAGCAAAGTTTACAGAGCAGCCCAGAGGCTGGAAGACTTACAAGAAGAGTTTAAAGGGATTATTTATGAATTAGTGAAGCATTGATTAATGGAGCCTGTACAGAGGCAGCCAGGAGGCATGTCTACTATTTTTATACTGTAAAAGCGCAGAAACATCACGAACAGTAATCAAAATAATGAAAAGAATGCAACTATTAGGAGGCCATCCGGCAGCTCCAGCAGCCACCCCCGTGCTTGCTGTTTCCTCGCGTCAGCCTCTAACGTGACATCTCCATGCCTGCCAGCTGAGAGCGGTGCAACCTGGAGTGTCAGTACCTGTAGGAAAGGGAACTTCTTTTCCATCTCATGCTCTGTCACTTTGAATTCCCTTTTTTACACGTCAGCAATGGATTTGTAATAACAAGTGTGAACAGGGGGATCTAGCGTAGACCATAAGCCATAATCAGGACAGTAATCAAGAATTAGCTGAAAACTTTGAGCTATATCATTAGTTATCATTAAAAAAACCCCAAGAAAGACTGCAAAGAAGTTACAGCTTACTGTTTCTGACTTGGATTTTGTTCTTATTTTAAGAATATTCAGAAAGATGGGGCTTGACCTGACTGCTCAGGACAGGACTTGGGAGACCGGAGACCTGCTCAGGAGAGGACTCCAGCTGAAAATAGCCTCAGCAGCTGCTTCAAGCACAGGTTTCTGTCAGTAAGATGGTCCAGGACTAACCCATGCAAACCCCGTCCTTCCCCCTCCTTGGGTTGGTCTCAGAACAGGTCCTCTTCTCCTGAGATGCAGAGCCAACCTCTCACCCGCTCAGTAGCTGACTGGTGAGAAGGAGGAGGGAAAGGGTGATGGGGAAGGCATCACCTATATTCTTGTAGGTCCAGCTGTTGACAATGATTGGGATGAGTCTAAGCTGTAAATTGTGGTACTGAACACCAGATCTTAATTTAGAAGCGCAGTGGAAGAAGGGATTAAGGTGGGGAGATATATGGGAAGAAAAGGGATTTGCAGAAGAGGGTAAGTTGGGGGAAAGAGGGCCTGCAGAAGGACGGAGAGAAGCCAGGAAGGTCAGACAGTGGGGTCAGAGTTGGGAGAGGCTCTCCCTAGACATCAGGGATGATGGAGACCTGTTCAGCCATGCCTAGGAGGTGATGGGACCTCAGCAGCGAGACCTGAGCATGGCTGGGATGCTCCCTCCATGACTGAAGCGAGCTAAAACATTTGATCTGGGCAGCAGCTGGAAAATCGGTCTGGATCTAAACCCCTACGTAGTGTCGGAGAGGTGCTCCCGGGTGCCAGGTGAGGATCTTCCGCCCTCACCTAGAGCCCCAGATGAGAGGCCGTTTCTGACGTGCAAGTGGTCTCGCGGTTAGTGACGCCGAAGGGAGGGGACAGGGGTGAAGCCCAGCACGCCACGACACTGGCGGAGCTGCACGGACTGGCGAGGGAGCCTGCTCAGGCGCACAGCTGGGTGTGGGAGAGCAGCGGCACTGTTGGAAACCGTTCCTCTGTGGGACGTTCCTTTGTGTTTACTTCTCCACTGCAGCTCTAAAGGGCATTCCTGTAATGCTGGAACAAGAATGGGAAATGCCTTGTCTCAGACTTCCTGTCGTCAGCGCGAAAAATCATCCAAGATCCTCCCGTGTGGGTGCTGGCGGGGGCCCAAGATGCACTTCATTGCGGCCCGGGGGCCCTCAGCCAGCTCTCCCCGAGTGGGGCCGCGGGGCTGGCACAGCACGGCCGGGAGCGCTCCCTTGCCGAGGGCACCGCGCCTGCCCCTCCACCTCATGTTTTATTTTTAATGCAGATAGTCAGAGGGATGGAGAGAGGAAGAGGTGGCTGCTGCCCTGGGTTCAAGTCCAGAGAGCATTGTTTTCTCATTATGAGCATTGTGTTGCCATTAGGGATAATTATAATCTTACATCTCAACCCATTTTTTTCTTACAAAAACGGCACGAGGGCACTGAAGGCAGGAACTCCTTGTTGACAAGCTGGGAGATGGCTGTTGTTCTTCCTGACTTTGTGTTTTATCTGATGGGGATTCTAGGGTATTGCTGTGGAAACGCCAGGTATTAAAACCTCATTATACTTCTGTTGGCAAAACAGATCTTAATCGCTTGCCATTCCAGACAATTACCCTGGCAGGCAAATTCTGGAAAAATTAACAGCCAAAAAGGGATGAAAAATCTTTTCTTTTGCCTTGTTGAAGCAGCAAAAGCTGCATGTGAATTCACTTAGTCCCCCAAAACACCCTGCTAACACAGCCCTGTTCCTAAGGAGGCACTTTTCCAGTTTTCTAAAGTGAAGCTACTTGTGTCTCCTAAACCTGTTTCTAACTGTATCTGCATTATAAAGTGAAATGTTTTCCTGCAACCTGCACCAGCCTTGAGATGAGGCAGGGAGACGCACTCCATCCTCACCCTCCGTCGCATGTCCTGTATAAATCACGTGGGAAGGGAGAAGTGCCCAGCCCCGCTGGTCCTGGGCGCTCGACACTCAAAGTTCAGGGCCAAACCAGATTGGAATTAAGAATTAACATGGCAACACTGACAATTTCTGATATCTTCCAACAGAAAAAAACCCTCATGCACTTTGGCTGGAGCTACTGAGCAATTCTCACTTCCGAAACGGAGAGTGTTGATGCAGCAGGACTCCTGTGGATGTGCTGCAAAGAAGCAGCGACGTCTGATGGAACCGTCTCCGTGCCCCGGGGATCCTGCTCCAGGTGCTCCTGTCCGTGGGGGAGTCTGAGGCCCTCGGTGTCTCCGGTACGGCAATGAGGTCTCCAAAGTGTCAGCCAGGTCTGTGCTTAAGGCAAAACCCCTCTCAGGAGGTTCAGGAAGAATTGCTTTTTGAAAAAATGGTGAATATTATTGGAAAGTTTGCTTGCCTCGGGGAAGACTCATGTCTTTTGCTGCTTCCCTCCCTGCAGAGGGTAGTCACCCCTGGGCTCTGGAGCACTGACTTCTAAAATGCTGGAACCAGAAGGTCTGCATGCTGCTGCTCCCAGCCAGTGCTCGGGCATCGGATAATTCCCAGGATCATGGAATCATAGAATCGTTAATGTTGGAAAGGACCTCGAAGATCATCAAGTCCAACCATCACCCCAACACCCCCACGCCTGCTAAACCGCGTCCTGAAGTCCCACATCTCCACGTTTTTCAAACACCTCGAAAGCCCTCCAGACCACCTCACCCAGCATGTCTGGAGGGGCCAGGCACCACCCGGTACCCTGGCTTAGCACCCTTGCTCAAAGATGGCCCGGACGAGCCTCTCAGCGCAGAGCTGGGGTCCGTGTGGGGTTTGAATCTCCCCAGAGAAGGACACTCCCCAGCCTCCCTGGGCAACCTGTGCCAGGGCTCCGTCACCCTCAGAGGGAAGAAGTTCTTCCTCAGCTTCAGCTGGAACTTCCCAGGCTTCAGTTTGTGCCCGTTGCCCCTTGTCCTGTCGCTGAGCACTACTGGAAAGAGTCTGGCCCCATCCTCCTGACCCCCACCCTTCGGGGGGTGGTGGGGCTGAGCCCGTGTGGGGACGCGGAGCTGGGGCCGAAAGGCTTTTCTTTCACCAAAACAAACGCTCTCAAAGAGATTCCCAAAGTTAGGGTTACGTTAGTGTTTAATAATCTTTTACGGTAAATTGAATTTTCCCCACTTAAAACAGCAGGAAGAATTTAAATTGACGGTTTCTACTAGAGGAAAATGTTCCCTATGAAATTTTGCTGACGTGTACAGTGTAGTTAGTGCTGAAGTTACATTTATCGTTAATTATTCATTTTCTTACTCCGAAGTGCCTGGGGTGATGGTGTAATGGCCCACGCAGCGCTAGGCAGAATTTATCTTGGAGGAAGAAGTTATTTGCTGGAGCTTCTGAATGTATTTTGGGTCGATTTTAAAGTCATCAAGCCACCCCTGATGGTATGTGGGGCAGGGTGAGCACCCACCGCCCTCCCCAGGGGTGGACGTGAGGGCGAGGAAGTGCCGAGCTCTGCCCCAGCCCGGAGCGACAAGCGGGGGTCTGCGGCCCAGCAGAGCAGCTCCCCACTCCCTGCCCCGGGGGGGCTGGGGGGTGCCCCCCGCAGACACTGCCTGTGCCGGGGGGGGCCGGGGGGTGCCCCCGCAGACACTGCCTGTGCCCGGGGGGCGGCTGCGGGGACCCGGCTGGGCGCGGGGCGGGAGCGGCGGGGGACAGCGGGGACAGCAGCCCGCGGGAGCAGGCAGCGGAGGGCAGCGGCAGGCAGCAGGGGACAGCAGGGGGCAGTAGCGGGCAGCAGCAGGCAGCAGGGGATGACAGCAGGGGACAGGAGTGGAGAGCAGCAGGGGACAGCAGTAGGCAGCAGCAGGCAGCAGGGGACAGCAGGGGACGGCAGCAGCAGGCAGCAGGGGACAGCAGCAGGCAGCAGGGGATGGCAGCAGGGGACGACAGCATCAGGTAGCATCGGTCAGCATTAGGCAGCAGCGGGCAGCAGCAGAGCATCAGGCAGCAGGGGACGGCAGCAGCAGGCAGCAGCAGGCAGCAGCAGGCAGCAGCGGGCAGCAGCAGGCAGCAGGCTCCCAGCCAGGTACGATCCCCAGGGCCCCCCCAGCACCCCCTCCCTCCCCCCTCCGGGTGGCTGGCAGGGCCGGGTGACCCCAGGGCAGTTTGTGCCAGGCCAGGGAGAGCCCGAGCTGGCGCAGAACCTGCCAGAGGTGACTCCTGAGGCAGCAGGGAGAGGACAGGGACGTGTTTACAGCCGGCACGCAGGGGCTGAGCAGGATAAGGACCACGGCTGTTTGCAGGGATCGCGCAGCCCCAGTGTGGATGCAGGGAGTCCCAGCTGGGAATCACCCACAAGCAGCACAACCAGAGATGAGTCCAGGAGCTGTAGGCATCTCAACTCAGAAAGGTTAAAGCACGCACTCTGTGAAGGCTCGGGCTCGGCTGTCGGGGATAGGGGACAGCCGGCGAGCCAGCAGTGCCCTCCCAGCTGTGTCTCTGACTGGTGCCAACCAGCAGCGTGCTCAGGAGCGTGGTCTGACACACCACAGCCATTCTATCTCTCACCGAATCAGGCGTGCTCCAGCGGTGCCAACAAACCGCACCGCGTAGCCGCGTCTCCTTCTTGGTGAACGTCAGCAACGTACGACATCAAAAATTTATGCGGGCATAAGTCTGCTTTGGCCTCAGAATCACCTCCCCTAGAGCGGGGGGTGTCTGCACCTCCAGGCTTTCTATCAGAGCCGGCCATACCGGGCCCATCACCCTGCCCCGGGGCTGCCACCACGACGCTCACTCGTTGTTATATAGGTCAAGCGATCTTTGAACATTGTGTCTCACATCAGACCTTCCTGTGCAGGAGCTTTTATTTATAGATCGAGACACAGATACAGACGCAGAGACGGAGACCTCCGCCTTCGCAGGGGAGCGGTTGTTTCTCATTAGACCCTTGGACCCAATTTCCTTTGGGATGCCTCGTCCTGACGCATTGCCAGAGCCTGCTGTATTGTATCCGGATAGAAGGCGACAAGCACCCTATCACCAAATTATAAAATTAATGGAGTCATTTGATATTTGAAAGAAAAAACGCTTCTCCCAGAGCTCATCATTTATTAAAACCCGAAATCAAGAGCTGAGTATTTATAGTTTACTTTTGTTCCTCTTTCTGGGGCTCTCTAGATAGACATTTTATTCAGTTGGCCTAAAAAATCAGATCCTCATTCAGAAAGACGAAATCTGAAATGCTTTCCCAGATTTACTTCCTCTCGGAAGAAAGTCAGCGTTTTGCCCGCCGCAGCGCACGGTTCCTCTCCAGCTAACTGTGAGCAACCCCGGGGCTGCCTCGTGCCATCCGACACGGAGGTCTCGGAGCCCAGGTGAGCGGGGATGCTCAGCGCGTCGCTTCCCCAGGGCTGCCGCACGCCGGTCCGGGTTTCTCAGACACAAACACACCTGCGCAAGCCGCACTCTTGTCCTGCGGAGCGCGGGCACACCTGGAGATGCCCCACAGCACAGACAGCAGCGTTCAGCTGGGCCGTTTCTGAGCGCGTGTCCGAACCCAGGTGCCAGATCGAGCTTGTAAAGAAAACTGAGCAGGGAAGCGCTGCTCTCGCGTCCGCAAGAGCCAGGGCTCAGGTTAGCTCCAGGCCGTCTGTAGTCTGGACTCTTCGCATTTCCATGCCCTCCTCCAGGTCTCGGCTCCGTCGGCTGCAAAGCCCATCCAACCCACGTGAGTGCCCGACCCAGCCGTGGGCAGTCGGCACTCCCTGGGGGCCGGCCCCACGCCCCGCAGCTGGGTTGTGGGCTGCCCAAGGCACACATTTACTCACAGAAAAAGTCAAAGGCTTGTTTTTTGACAATGTACTATCAAAGCGCAGCTGGAAACTGCCATGCTGGAGTCACAGCTGCTTTAAAGTGCAGTGGTACAAAGAATAATTATTTATAGATTATCACCTTAACTGGCGTCTGCTGAAGACACTGGCTTATTCGTTTCAAAATCTCCTTCAGGTTTTTTTTTTCCCAAATCACATAGAATAATTCAACATCCATGACAGAAATGGATCACCCGCAACTGTAAGCACATCTGGGCTTATTATTAAAGGCTTATTCAAATTACACTCTTGAGCAGTCCCTTAAAGAAAACAGACTGAGATTAAATTTCGGTAAGACAGGCACAGCAATCCAAACTTCTTCTCTTTGTGTTACCTTAGAGCTTAGAAGATAGCAAATCCTTTACAAAATCAGCTTTGGTCCCCTGCCGAGTCCAGGGGTGGGCAGCAGCTTCATTCCTTCCATTCCAGTGAAATCCCTACCAAGGAATCACAGAATCCCAGCATGGCAGGGGTTGGAAAGGACCTCAGGGGATCACCCAGTCTGACCCCCTGCCAACGCAGGGTCACCTACAGCAGGCTGCACAGGACCGCGGCCAGAGAGGGAGACTTTACAGCCTTCCTGGGCAGCCTGTTCCAGTGCTCTGACACCCTCAGAGGGAAGAAGTTCTTCCTCATGTTCAGACGGAACTTCCTGTGCTTCAGTTTGTGCCCATTGCCCCTTGTCCTGTCACTGGGCACGACTGGAAAGAGTCTGGCCCTGTGCTCCTGACACCCACCCTGCAGATATTTACAAGCATTTCTAAGGTCCCCTCGCAGCCTTCTCTTCTCCAGGCTGAACAAGCCCAGCTCCCTCAGCCTCTCCTCGTAGGAGAGATGCTCCAGTCCCCCCACCATCCTCGTAGCCCTGCGCTGGACTCTCTCCAGTAGCTCCTCATCTTTCTTGAACTGGGGAGCCCAGAACTGGACAGAGTACTCCAGATGAGGCCTCACCAGGGCAGAGTAGAGGGGAAGGAGAACCTC
>Ga0065711_1032274_pt1 | contig 27638 bp, 21 predicted proteins | sample Hoacrofraction12_FD_59098 | JGI IMG/M metagenome (GOLD analysis project Ga0065711, IMG submission 59098) | Hoatzin crop microbial communities from Cojedes, Venezuela - Epithelial fraction 12 v2 (version 2) | ecosystem: Host-associated > Birds > Digestive system > Esophagus > Crop | place...
ATCTAGTCCAATCCCCCTGCCGAAGCAGGGTCACCTACAGCAGGCTGCACAGGACCTTGTCCAGGTGGGTCTTGAATATCTCCAGAGAAGGAGAATCCACAACCTCCCTGGGCAGCCTGTTCCAGTGCTCCGTCACCCTTAGAGAGAAGAAATTCTTCCTCGTGTTCAGACAGAACTTCCTGTGCTTCAGTTTGTGCCCAAAAAGTGCTGATACTAACACAATCTGAATTAATGTATGAGAGTAAAGGGGAATAACCAGAACGAAAAATAAATTATTGTAATATGAACTCAATATAGATTCATTCAGAACCATCTCCCAACTTTCACTCCATCATATCTCTGGAAATACATCAGCTACATAAATGAGTGTCACAAAGGCAACTAAGAGCTACAGAGACAGAGAAGAATGGGTAGGCAAATGCTCTTCTTGCCCCCTTATCTAAACTTCTCTAAGTATTACAGCAAAACACTCGACAAAAAAACTTACCTGATTTGTTCACATCCACAAGCGCAGCCTTAAAATACAGAGATTTTGAAGCATACCTGAGTCAGAGACACTGAAGCATAAAAACCAGACTCTTACCCTTGTTTGTATTCACACTATGAAATAACTGTATGATTCTGCTAAGTTTTCCACAAGCCCATATGAACATATTAAATGTTTTCATTTTTCTAACAGGGTCATTGTAGGTAAGACATTCGCATGGATTTCATGAGATGCATTTCTTTTAATTTTAAATTTAACTTTGAACTGTATCAGGTTATGATTCTTCTTTCTGGGCCGAAAAACAAAAACACCCACATAATGCTTTCGCTGTGAACATTCAACTGTAATTAAACCTCACCTTTTTTCCCGCTGAAAATTTAGAATTCACTGAAAGCTAGAGAACAATGAAAAGGAACTCAAAATTGACTGCCACGTTGCGGTATTTATGGTAAGTCATCTGTATTATCAAAATATTACTAGTTATGTAGTTTAACATTGGAATCATTCACAAAAATATTAGCATCTGGAACAGTGGAGGTATTTACACAGTGGCCGTGTCCTCCTGTCATCACATTCACCCGTAGAATACTCTCCTGGATTATCTGCACTGTGCACAAAAGCACACAAGAGATTCCTCTCTGAGCAGAGAAGCGCAAACTAGTATTTCTGAAGAAATAACCACCATCATTACCATTCTTCATAAAAACTGTTCGTAAGTTCTTCCTTCACAGATTCTCAAAGTTGTCTGGAAATGGCTATTGTTGCTGTCTATACCACTGAGGTCAATAGATTGCCTTTAACACTAATGACAACTGATGTTTTATTCCCACAGAGATTCTTCTTTTAAACCCCCTTCTTGCTAACAGGAAGCAACTGGAACCAGGAAAAGCAGATGATTCAAAGCAGTGGTTTTCACTGCCAGGGAAAGGAATTTTGCTATGACAGTCAAAGATAACAGCCATTATCAAACAGGATGATGAGTTTCTCTGAAGGAGAGCATTAGACGCTAGTCTCTTAACAGATAAATTATTCCTCAGATACAAGGGAAAATGACCATCAACTCAAAATATCTCTTCAAATTTCACCAGACCTATTCAAGAGTTACTTATTGGCCACATTTTGTGTGGACATACAATTCATGACCCAAGATCTGACAGGAAAATCAAAAAAGGTATCAGAGCAGTACAATCAACTTCACCTTCAAGAAGAGTTTTTAAGTCATACATTTACTTGCAAATTTTCACGTGATTATTTCTATACTAAAATGTAAGCAAATAAATGTAAAGTTGAGGGAAAATACATCATTATTCTCTCTTGTTATTCTCATAATCTAAAAATAGTTCCATCCTGGTATTATGTGTAGAATTTAACACAGCCAAATATGAAGCACTCCAAGCAAAATAATTTTGAGAAGGTAGTTACACATCAAGGCAAAATTAAGACCAGTTCTCTGGTTTGTATCCATCAGATCTTGAAAATATGTACAATAGTGTGTTTTTTTCACCTAACTCATCAAATTGCCGCAAATGCTACATATGCATCAGAAACACTTCAAAGTATAGAAAATTTTAATAAATTGTAACATAGATGGCACGGTACTTTTCATTTTAGAGTTATCTTTTTTTCTATTAAAACTCCCAGGAACTTGGACAAAATTCTAAAAAGATACTATCCATTTAAAATCTTGTTAACACAGTGTTTTTATTGCTGAGGATTTAAAAAGAAGGTTTCCGAAGTCATTACACGTACTACCAAACTACAGATTGCCAAAATATAGGGATAACCAAACAAATCAGATAGAACAAAACCAGGAACTATGAGATACTGGAAGCCACAGAAAGTTTGAGCAAAACCACGTAACATTCTAAACAAGATTCCTTGAAGATATGAAGAAATTAGTCAAATCACTAGCGTTAATCTTGACCAATTTAAACAAGATCAGACACTGCCCCTCTTTTCTGTCAAAAGGTGCAGAGGTGGCCCTGACCTTTCCGTAACAAATGTGTTTTCTAGCACAGATATCAACTCTTTGCAGTAAACAACAGCAATCCTGTCACCCGTTCAAGTCATATACATAAGCTGTATCTGTTCGAGCTGAGCATTTTCAAAGAAAAGAAAATCACACCTGAAGTCAGCCTCTTGAAGAGATGAACCTTTTGTAGTTTCATTCTCCAAGATTTGGATTTTTCAGATACACATGCTCTTATCAGCTCTATTTTTAACCTGCCGCTCATACAGGATACTTAAAATTCTGAACATGTTTACATTATCCATCCAGCAGGCTAATGGAACTGCATACCAGACAGTCATGCATAATTCAAATCAATATCCTCAGGCTTGCAACTCTAAGTCAAAGCTGCCTTTAAATAAGCTGGGTGTGACTTCAACATGAATAAAATGTTATCTAATTTTTAACCTTTATCTGACAAATTGATGTATTTGCAAAGGAATGTCATAAATCTTCTCTAAAAATTAAAACAAATAGAAAATCATGATAATGGAAAATTTTTTACAAAACACTTGCAAGGACAAAATTTAGAATGGTTCAACAAGACTGAGCACAAAGATTTCAAACAGAGAGCTGGGTAATTTTTGTAATTTTTTTTTAAGTAAAGTGAACAAATATATGCATAAAAACACATGCTGGCAGAATATTAACTGGTGTGAAAGGTGAGCGTAGAAGGATTTCCTATTTACAAATTTAAAGATCAAGCTTTAATTGAATTGGGCACAGATGACTCCACACAGAAAATCTTATACCCAGTTAAGCACGTCTGCTAGCTTCTCTCTAAGGATGAGAATCAGAATTTCCATGATAAAATAATTTTCCCTTTAAGTTTTCCTATGTGCTTTCAGGAGACCATGATTCCATCACAGCAGATAACCTTCAGCCACACTGAAATGACCAGAAGCATGGCAATTACACTAGCTAAGAATCTATTTCCAGCTTGCTTGTAAATACAGCGGAGCAAAAGTAATTGCGAACAAAAAAAACCCCCAAAACACCACCAACATAAAAACCCATCACCTCAAACCAAAAGAATACAAAAGAAAAAAAAAATTACTTTAAGTTATATAATACAACATATCACACTTCCCATTTCCCTCAAGGAAAAATTCCAATGATTTCTAAAAGTTTGGATAACTTCATAACACAAAAGTGTCGTAAATAGCACATAAGAGCTTATTTCAAGAAGGAAAAAAAAAAAGGCAGATTTTTGCTTCCACAGAAGCTACAGACACAATTTCATGTTGTTTACTCAGACACGATACAGTCCCAATATACAATATACACAATTAAAGTACCTATAAAAATAGTCGTCCTAACAATAAAATGTATACATGTTATTAGATAAAAATGGTAACATTGTTCATCTTGTACAAGGACAAAATATTTATTAAGAAAATCTAAGAGAATATTTATGACATAGTTATAGCATGTCTATGAAATTAATACCTATGCATATGTAAAATAATCTACACTGACTAGGTAACAAACCAAAAAGAGTTCAGTTACTAAAATAACCCATTGTTCTTCTTTTACCAAAGAGATCGTTCAAACATGATGTAATCAGATTACAAAAACCAGTCCTAACGGTAACTGGTCTTTAACCTAGGGGAAAAAAGCACAACTGGAATGCAAGTATCAGTCTCAGATTAGAGTTAAAAATCTGTTAATTTTAACATTTAAAGGTAAGAAGAACGATCTATTTATCCGCAGGTGCTATGGAGGAAGAACTGGTAAGCTGTTCTTTTGTAATATTCTTATGTACAGTTCTAAAAACATTTTTATTTCTCATATTTATGCAACAAGTGCTGCTCCGTTCTGCTGACCAAGTAGCATGACTATTCTCAGCAGCTGAGTACTGGGTGTATGCACCTAATAAATGTCTACACAGAGATTTCCAGTCTAGTGTTCAATCCTGTTTCTTCGTCACTCATCCCATGACACAGCCATGGAATCTCTGCAATTAGAGTTAACTTAATTAGAATTGTACCTTCTTCTGTCTATTCTGTGGTAGTCTTTCAGAACAAGACATGTCTCATGGAATACATGCATTAAGATCAAAGAAACTGCTCCCCTATATCACCAGGTATTGCCATAATATCAAGAAAAAAAGAATGCTCATATCTAATAGCTTTTAGATCGTATTAGTACAAGAAATACCAAGTTTTCAGTGTGAACTCTTAGAACTAGAAAAAGCACATCAAGGAAGTGATCTTTTCTGCTGATATAGTACTACCTCTTGTGTTTATATCACAAATCAGTTCTACATTTTATTAATGTAGAACATCTATTTCAAATACAATGCCACAAGGAATTATTTCAGCCACAAATAGGTCTGTGAACTTTTCCCTGTTAATGACAGGTCTTGAGCCTTTTATAAATTCCAGATTCAAATAGATAAGAGACTTATTAAAATAGCAGGTTTACAGTAAAACTGAAACTTTCCTGTAATTATTAATGTATGATTTACATCACTTCAGAGACATCACATTGCTAAGGGTGACTTTCTTCAAAGCCTTCACATCAACGCAAAGGGTATTTCTTCAAAGACTTCAAAATGCTGGCAGGAGGAACCTAATTTGTGAGATTGCTTTGCTCACTTGCGCATATCAGGAAAAAAAGCCCTCTCCCATTGGAGGACGGGTTTTCCTCCTCTTTGGAGTTGCTCTAGCTGCAAAAGGAATTTTCCTGTTGAAAATCTGATCACCACCACTGACTTTGAGTGTCACAAATAGTTTTCTTCTCTCAGCAGTACATGACATGCATGCTTTAACAACAAATTTTTCCAACATTTCTGCTGTTAATCACAGGGTAAATCCATGATTTCAGAATTATTCAAATTCATTCTATCAAGCACCTTCATGTGCTTCCCGTGGTTGACAAGATATTTACTGTGAACAACTTTGACATTTTCTATCTGGCCTTTCAACTCAAAAGTCCTCAATGTAACTCCATTCTCTTCCAAATTGTGTTTAAACTCAGACACAGATCTCCTTTGCATTTAAGCTCCATGTTTACACCTTGCCACCTCCATAACAGTCCTCAAGAAAAGTACAAAAATAATATTGAATGACACATGTACTTTCTACCCCATCTGTGAATTCTGTCCATTCCAGATCTCCAGACTCTGTTAACACTATGCTTGCCTGCCATAATCATAAGATTATCATAGCCTAATAGGTTAATTACTTACATGAAAGGTTCCTTACTATCATGAACTTTTCAAAAGACCAAGGGTAACATTTTCTTGGGAAACAAAAAAGATCTGAATTCTGTAGAACTGAATAAAAGACAGAGCAAAAGTTAATCTTTAAACCACCTAAGACTCTGCAATGTTCAGTTGATTATATTTTTGGGAAACGTGTCATAACTTCAAAAACTTAGTAGAATTTACTGTCTTCTATTATTACAGAAGAGTATTAAAGGACTATCATAATACACTAGGAAGACACTCTGATACTCTTAAAAAAAACCCCCAAACACAGCATCAGAGCAATTAAATATAAAGCAGGGCAAATCAAGTTAGCTTTGGACAGTACACTGCAGAGCCTTGAATTACAAAAGTATCTTTCATACTACATAAAACTATCCTTAAAAGATTCTCTTGATATAGATACGGATTGAACTGGGGCTTCAAAACCACAAGAAATTTTCTCAAATTTTTAAGGGCTTGGAGCCAATGAAGACTCACTCCAATTTAGCAATAGGAGGCAGATGCACATACTCAGGGATCAGAACTTTGTATCATTAGTATTGTATTGTTGCACTTTCTCCTGTACTACATGAAGATTTTAAATTACTCTTAAAATAAAACGTGTCAAGGGTAGATGTCCATAGAATAGAAAACAAGCATAAGGAAGCTGGATTAACTAAAGAAATATTGTAATTAAAAAATCCCCTTTTTCTCTCCCCAAAATGCCTGGAAAATGCATCACGAATGGTATCAACTGATAGTACACAAGTACTATCTCGAATAGCTCATAGCTGTAACATGACAAAATATACTCTGAAACATTTGGGAAATACTGCTCTGAAGATTACTTAAGACTTGTCTTAAGTGTCTTTACTGTAGATAGTGAAAGTATCTTGATGAATACACTATTTTAAGAACTAGGTCTATCCAAAGCTGCAGGCCAAAAAGAGTATTTTCTTATGACAGATATTAACCAAGACAAATCTTACAGGTAATCTGACAACTACACATCAGACAAAAATGGATGGCCACCTTCTTCCTAAACACTCTTTCCATTGTATTTCTAATTATTTTTTTTAAAGCACATTAGAGGAAAAAGAAGATCTTTGCCTGTGATTCTCAGCATCTGAAATGTGTAGGCAGACAGACAGACCAATTCTGAGAGCGCCTTGTGGCCTTATTTGCTGAACATGACACAACCAAACTGAGGCCCTCACTCCATAATTTTGAAACAGTGATTCTTCATTCAGACTTGGCTTGAAGATAGATCTGCTTATATGCAAGGAATAATAGAAACTAAACTGGAAAACACATGATTATCACGGCATTCACCGAGGGATCCATTCTTCCTCTCTCAGCTTGTCCAGTGACTTTTACCTTAGCTTGACAAGTCTGAAGGAGTAGGACCCTGCTTTACAGCAGGTATTTACTGAGGAAAACTCCCCCAGGTTGCTTTAACAAACTGGGAAGATTCACCTGTATACCAGTTATGAGGTGCTTATGAAAGAGCTTTTGCTGTTCATGTTGGGAAGATACTGAAAGAAAACCCCTCTATATACTCCAAGTAGTTCAAGTGAAGAGACTTTTCCCAAGAGATGAAAGCTAACAAGAGAGAAAGGAAAGGCAAAAAGCTGCATAAAGAATCAGATCCAAGAGATTCCAGAAGAACAGTCGCCTTCACGTGCAAAGATTGACACTGAGGAGCAAGGCAAACATATGTCCAACAGACACATCAACATAAAGTGCCGAAAGCCTAGAGAAGAATAAAAGTGGAAAAGATAAACTACAAAAATAACATCATACTCTACCTTCACAATATGGAAAAGATGGATAAAATCCAGTAGCATATGCCTGCTAGAGCACCAGATTCTCATTTAAGAGAACTTATGTTTTCTCACTGCAGTCTTTTAGTGCTTCCATATGTTTCAAAAAAACCTTGTAAAATGTAATGCGCTTGGGCCAACCTCAGAAATAGAGCCTCTGAACAAACACGTCTTCAGCCATAGGGCTTTATCAATTGAGAAGTTAGAAAAAGACTTCAAAATAGGCTGGAGATGGAACCTGTGGTTGTACTGAGCAGTTAAACTACAGCTAAATAAAGTACATCTAAGCATGCTAAGTAAGCAAGCGAGCTTACCACTTTTTCCATCATGATGTCACTCACTGTGCCTCAGAACTGGGATCAATTCCTCTTGCCTGCTTGCTAATCTGGAATTCTGCACAGTTGTTAAAGAGTTGATTTGGGCAAGCCATGCTTTAAGAACATCACAAATTAACTATAAAAAAACAGATTTATTCCCCTCTTCCACTTAAGTGATTCCAAGTATCCTGATCTCAAAAGCAAAAGAGAACCTACAGCTTCTGACATCTGCCTGCAAAATTCTAATTCAAATATATTTACTCTATCATTTCTAAGTTTAAAAACTTCCATTTTTAGGAATTCAAGGGACTCTTTCCCTAAAGAAAATATATTGTACTTGCCTATGAAGCTTACAGAGAAAATAAAGACACAACTACTTGTCTGTATAGTGCTTGAGTTTTGAAAGTTCAGGAAGTAGCCACTACTGGAGACAAAGAGGCTAGTTTAATATCATACTGTAAGTTTTCTTGAAACTGAGGTTATTAAGAAAGTATGGTCCTTTTAAGATCATGACCAATCTAGATACTAAAAAAATATTTCCAATTACCAAAGAATAACACCAATTTAATTTACAGTTTGTAAACAAATACACTTCTTCATTTAGATCGCTATTTCAATTCATAATCTCCTTGTCAGCAAAAATATCTTACGGTGTTATTTTTGCTTTTTTTGTGAGTTTTTTTCCCCTTATTTTTGTTCTTTATTTTCTGAAATGGATGTGTAATATTACAGCCTATATATCCCCTCTTCCAAAATATTACAAATAATTGGAGCACATAAAGGCAATACTACATATTCAACAGTATGAGAGCACTTGAAATGGTAGGGAATAATACAAGAAGTAGGATGTACACTACAAAAAATCAAAGGGAAGTATCAGGGTATGTATCAGGCAAAAGGAAAAAAGGTAAGTATCCATACTTTAATGGATAACATGAGAAGGAACACAAAGAATATTATTGGCAAAAAAATGATTTCCATCTTCGAGCTGACTGTAGAACTCTGGGCCTAAGCACAAAGACTGGGTTAAGTCCACACATAGATATCAAGAAATACTGTAGTTATACAGATTTCTCTTTTCTGTGGTTAACAGTTTTGAGTCATTTCTGCAAGAGCTGGAAATTTCAGGTATAAACATATCTTTTGTATCATTCTACTTTGCCATCTGTACCATTTTACATTTGATGATGACATTCGTCATCATCTGGATTTCCTAAGCAACTAGATTTTCATTTAGAGGTACTCTGGAATTAAGCCTGTCCAGGAGAAGATCACTGCAAAAGTTATATATTTACAATAGCTTGGAGACTGCAGAAATACTTGCATCTAAGCACAACATTAATTTTTTTTCATTTAAAATATATATTAAAACTCATAAAAATCTAACTGGATCAATGTGCTATACAAATATACAAAGTGGATCAGACACTGATCATAAGCAGATATTTGTGAATCAAGATTTTAAAACCTAAATTTCATAGAATGATCTAAAATGCTACTAGAATATTCCATCATAAAAATACACCATCAAATCCCATAAAATATCATTTAACTATTAAAAACATTATACAAAATGCCATGTCAGTTCTATATAAATATGTTGAAAAGAAAGATTAATATGGCCATCTAGAGGAGAAAAGAATGATGTGAAAACATCCACACGCATTTTCAGGCTTCAGAAAAAAACATTTTCAGAGGCATGCAGCCAGAAAAGAGATGTAATAAACTAATTATGTAATTGATAATAAGTGAACCTTAAAATAATATGATCAGACATTTGGATGGTCTTAGTAATGCAAACATATTAATATTACACGTTTTTAGCAATGCAAGAAAAGCTTACAGGATGTATTAATAAAGACAAGATTATATTTTTGTCTCATTGTGAAATTTTGTGTGTGCACTGTTAAACACAGACACATCTAAACAAATTTAAACAGTGAAAATTAAAGTGCAGAGTACAGTTATTAGTAAAACTGTTTACCAACTCCTTTGAAAACACACAGCACACTGTTGCAAGACACAACATGTGATAGAGATTAACTGCTGAAGACAAAATAACACAGAATTTTCCAAAAATAAAATATCATTTTCATTGCTTATATTAGTCTTCCTCTGATGGAATTTTTAATGATACCACCAGAGGCTGATTTACTAGCAATGAGCAGGGGGGGAACAGAGATGAGATGGAAACGAATTCTCTCCTCTCGTCACTTCACCGTAACTCTGTCAAGCCCTGGTCAAAATATGGACTGATCAGTGCCTTAAGCTGGAAGTACAGATGAAATGTTTAAGTCTTAGAAGTAGAAATTATAAAGGACATATGAGGAAACAGAAGCACACAAAGTCAAACATATTGACAACTGTTTGTCATATTAAAGAAAGTATATAGGAACACATTACTTGCTCCCCCTCCACTACAAAGAATCAAGAAATAGTTCTACCATTTGTCTTTATACTTCTTACAGAAATAATTCAATAGTCATAAAACCCAAGTATTTAATGAATAATGTCATGATTCCTATGGCATGAAGTATTCTATAGATTTATTTTGCAAGTTTCAGGAGCAGTAAAGTTTTGAATTTTTAAAAGTTACACTGAAACATCTAAACTGCTGCTGTTCTCCACTGTGAACTGCTTCTCGGAAAACATATAAACTGTTTGGTAGCCATAGCCAGTTTCTCATTTATTTTTGACTGCAGGCTTTCTTCATGAGGTTTGCACCTTCTCTTTTCACCAAAATTCTAGGTTGGGCAGCTTTCCCTCTGTAATGACCATAACATAATGAGGCACACTCTGTCTTTTCCTCTATTCTAACACATTTTTATCACTGTGCAGAGATTTGTTATTTTATGTTTGAAATAGTTTAGGAAGGACATAAAAAGTACTAACAGTAATTATTCTAGTGTGCCACCTTCAGGTCACTGAAAAGTGAAAAACGCTAGGTTGTTAATCTATTGCCATGTCCAATACCACAAAACTCTTTTAATACTATTGAACATAATTTTGTCCAGATTAATGGATTATAAAAAGGAGACAAAATCATCACTCTAATTTGCAAGCATTTTGCAGAAAACTGTAGAATGATTGCAGGCTATCAAATAAATAAGCTGGCTGATTCTCTACTCCTTGTAAAATGTGGGAAGAGAATGCTTTCACAAGCAGCAGCAAAAGTAAAATACTGACAGTATATTTTCTAAGTTAGAATGTTTTGATAGTTTTCGCTTTAAAATTATTTTTGAAAACCCTGAATGTTCCTTCATTATAATAAATTCAATTTCCATACTAATTTTAGAGTGACTATGTGTGTGCCTTTATATAAATGGGTTTTACATCCAGCCAGCTTTCTGAATAGAAAAACCACTGAGAAGGGACAGCAGCTGGTGACAGATATCTTTAGCTCTGGAAGGAAAAATGAAAGATGAGAAGAGGGGAAACAATTGTAACTTTCCTGATGCAATACTTGAACTTGTCAAGTATTCTTTTGTCTTAGACTCTAACCATGATATAGATTTCCAGACCGGAGTTCTCATTCCCCAGAAGAAGATAAAAGTCAGTGACTATGAACTCTGATGATCTGAGAGAATGATAAGGAAGACAATCATTAAAACAAACAAACAAACAAACAAACACCCTAGATACAGGCTAGCACAATGCCTTTGGAGCTAAAGTCTTATCAGGCCAAAGTAAAAAGCTCAGATCAACTGAGAACTTTCACTCAGAAGATGACCTAGGTAGGATAAAATAATCTTATCTGTGAAATAGGAAGAGGAATGTCACATGTTCCTTCCAACATGAATTACTCTATGACTATTCAACAACTGGCCTCAATAGTTTGAAAAGAAACAAATACATTATTCTGGGTATCTGAAAGTAGTCGTCTTGTATAATTTGTATCTGGTATTATTTGCTAATAAATACAATTGAGTTTTCCATCTCTGGTTAATATACATCACCATTCTTTCCCAAAAGTGACATGAGCTATACAAAAAAATAATATCTTATCTTTTGTATTCCCCCCAATGCTGTTGATTGTTTTTTATATCTACTGAAATCTAACATGATACATCCACTACCCCTCTTCCTTGTTGTCCTGCTCCATCACAGTGTCGTCGAAGGATCAGTTCTTACCACCTGACCTCACCTGTGCATCTCTTTCCCTATTTGGTGGAACTCAAGCCTTCCTACAATTTAACACCAAAGGAAAGAACCGAAATTTCTGATGATCAGAAAAGAATCCTCTTACTCTGCATTTTACTTCAATATTGGCTTTCATGTCCTTTGTGTCTTAACTTGGAATCATGAATGAGCATGCACTAATTTCCAATTTCAGTGGCAGACTTTTGTATAATTGAATTACATCACATAGTAGAAAATACAAATTTTTTCAAGCACTTCTGGACTATATGGAACATCTAAGGACAGACATCTTTTAATTACATGTATCCACTTTTTATTAGAAAATATAAATCTCTAAAAAAACTTTGCATTTTAAAATGTTAAAGGAAGACCAGCACATATCTTACTATAACACAGCATCTATATTAGAATCTGACCTTTGCCTAACTTCAACCAAAGCTCACTTTTCATGCTAGAAAATGGCCATAGACACAGTTTTCACATACAGCTATTTTCAAGCACAGAAAGTATATTGACAAAGTACTGACAGCAGAATTCTCAGCCTCTACGTCAGGTCGTCACCCTAACCTAAAATAAATATGTACCACAAAAGAAAGCGTTCCATTGTTTACATCCAACTCTTAATACCATGGAAAAGTTATATTAATCTAATCTTTGTAATAATTTCTTTCTGTGATTTCAATAGAAGAAAAAATACATAACTTTCCAATAATGCATACTGCAACGACCATATGCACCGTAACCAATAACCAATTCCATTCACTTTGCTGTTATGACAGCTTATCAATAGAGGAATAACAGTTCTTCTCCGTATTTACAATACCAGAGAATTCATCTAGAGTTGTCATGTTTTTTCCTAAATCAAAACAGTTTAAATTCCCCCCAAAATAAAATGACTAATGATAAAATTGTATGAAACTTAATGTAACAAGGTATTATATAACTTGCAGTATTTCCAGAAGAATGTGCACAAGTCTGTGCCATTTTTTGGAGCATGCACAAATATAAAAGATATCCGGATATTTCTTGCAAACATTGACTATTTGAAAGTCAAGCTGTCCTCATCTAGGACTCAATTATCCAGAACATAATTCTGAAATTTGGAATAAAAGGAATGCTTTTAAATCACTCTTACCTTCATCTATTGAGGCTTCACTACTGTATCCATCATATTCTGCAGACAGGGGACTATATTTTTGTCTGGTTTCCCATATATAGTTTTTTTGCTGTCTGCCATCCACCACTGGCAACCTGGAACTCTGGGTTCTAGACAAGGCCTCATGATATTTACCCAGTGCTTCATCTTCACTCTCAGATGATGAACCATGCTGGTCTTTACTCATATAAGAGTTGTCTGTTTGAATAAAATAAAGCAAATCGACTACAGCTCAAAATAGAATACAAGAAAATAACCATAAGAGGTTACCATTGAAGATATTTAAGCTATTTAAATTAAAATTTCTGTAATACTTTAAAAATATCATCCTGTTGTAATTATAAGTATTACATGATTTTGTAATTGGCGAGGGTTTTTTTATTTTCTAGAAAAACTGAAATATCATTAAGCCCCCAAAAAACATGCTAAGACTTATTAAACAGAAAATGGATCCATTTATGTAAGGCAGCACACACTGAGGTTCTTGAAACCCTTCATTAAGTAAGAAAATGCTCAAAATAATTTATGTAAAGTAAATCCAACACTGCCACAATATTACATCTGGATACCTAACATACCAAAAGGCAGCTCCTGATCCTCTGTTCCCAGCTGATTTTTGCTGTGAGCATGCAGTATAACATAGAAATAAAACTGTTTTACAAAGAGAAGCCTAGAACAAAATTCTCTTAGGATATTTGCGTCAGTAGTGCTTAAACTCACAATAACAAATGGGTAAATGCTAATGACAGATGTTTGCATGCACAATTCTATTTAGCTTACAATAAACATCCCTCTGTTCAAAAACTGAAATTAATGCAGATTCTTAATGCAGACATCTGGCAACAGCAAAAATTGCACAGAAGAATCTATCTAGTTAACTCTTTTATACCGGTTCCTCTATAATGCCCACTCCTGTGGCCGCCTTTTCCAACAGCATCTCAAGTATGACTTCCTCCCACAAATCAAAGATTCAGTTGCATTTTATTTCTGTGAAAGGAAAGCTTCCTCCTCGCTTTTTTCAAACCTCAGATGGATTCTGTCCAAATTTAACTGCCATGCAGAGGTTCTGTACAGCTCAAACTCTAACAGACATTCAAATGGTTCATGTAAACTCAATATAAGGTCAGCATTACTACTACTCTGTGAACAAGCCTACGGTATATGATTTGCCAATGGATTTCCGTTACCAGCAGAGCTCTGAGATGCCCATAATGCTGTTTCTCAGCTCCTGATTCTGCAATTGTCTAATATGCTGCTATCCAGCCACGCTCAGCTGCTTCTCCCCTCCCTGCTTTTATGCCCTCCTCCCAGTCCCTGTCCTAGCTCTAGTTCTGCATTTCCGCTCCCATTAGTCTCTGTCTTCATGTCCAGCCAGCCTCACTCCTCTGCCTGGGTATTCCGACTAAAGGAAGGATTCAGTTTACCCAAAAGTTAGCCATTTAAAACTGAAGTAACTCAACCTGTGCCAGTCATCCAAGCCTCTCTTACAGTCATGTGTTTGCCTCTTCCTACTGCAGTGGTCCTTACTTCCCGCTTTCAGGTAAGCCTCTAGAGTATAAGTAAAATCACTTCCCATGGAGGTCTATTTCTCCCTAGCACTCATATAGAAAAGCCTATGCTGCAAGTTTAGGTTAGACACCTTTTGAAAAGTTACATTTATACGAGTAGAATCTCATCCTAAATTCCTGTCTCCCAGCCCCGTACTCCAGGTTCCTGCTCCAAGCACCCAGTTTTGGTCTCTTATGGGGATTTCATCTTTATTCTCTTTGTATACTCAGTCTCAAATTGTCCTTACTTGCACCTAACCAACTACTCATGTAACCTCACTCTTCCACCCTTAGTCTCTCTACCTTCATATAATGTTATCAGTTCTCTCTATAGCTGTCACCTATCCTACTTCAAATCCCAGTCTAACACTCGCATCGTGTCACATTTGTTCAAGAAGTTTCTGTCTTCACATAAGTCATTCTCAATTCTTCTGTTCAAATTTCCAATGTCCTTCAGTAACTGTTAAGTTATCAAAAGCAGGATAAGACCCACTCTCTTCTTCAACCCGCAGTGATGAAGCATATGAGTGCAAATGGGATGGTCAGAGAATTTAATAAGCAAATGGTAAGAAGTGTTTACTATGCCTTTTCAAAAAGCAAAGTTTACAGAGGTTTACAACCCATACTCTATTCCTGGAAACAGGTAAAGATTTTAAACTATAGCTTAAAAAGAAAAAGGGCGGGGGGGGACTCTCAGACAGAAAGCATGCCAAATTTCATCCCAAATATTTCAGATTTGGCACACAGGTTTAAGAAACTGCAAGAAAGGTCTTGAAATGGAAAATGTCAGGAAACCCTAACTGCAGATGGTGCTACCAGCTCTACATGCAATGTGTATGCAATCTTCATTTAGTATTTATAGGAAAACTGGTGCCTTAAAAGACTGCTAATAAGCAACTAGATCTTTCAACTCTAGGCTATCAACTTTAGTTCAAGTCAGACAGATATGGTTCTTCCCACTGTATGGATGGCTATAAAGCAAGTTCAATTTCACTGATCACTTATTGAAATACTCTGGTTAGCAGATTCACTGCAAGCGGCTGCCCAGAAAAAGAAGCCTTCTTTGCTGGTACACAGAGTAAAATTTCATCTTGTACGGCCCTCAACAGCCTGAAACCTGCCACCTAGGAAACTTCTACAGACTTCTAGAACTATAATTAAAGCAAGGCATACCAGGACTAAAATATAGTGCCAGACATGAGTATTAGATGCATCATTTATCATTACAAGACATCTATTCACAAATATGAAATTAGGTTCATTAATCAGTCTGCATAAAGTATAAAAGCATGGTAGCAACACATTTGAAAGAAATGCAGAAAGTTATGCCTCTAATAATGCACTGACATTTGTAAGCATCCAGAAGTTTTCAGTGATACCAGATATTTTTTCTCCAGTTCCTGGCATAAAAGCAAAAGGCTGAGGATGTATAAAAATCATGAAACAAGACCTCTTCAGGGGACTTTAAAACCTCATTAAAGCTAAAACACAAGCTATCCATGTAAACATTTTTTTAAATGAACCATACAAATCTGTTTCCGTTTCCTGGGAAGAAACAGCTTCCTGTACATTAAAAAAAAAAAATCCTCAGGGTTTTATGCTCCTCCGTGCCACTTCTCTTTTGATTTTTATATCTTAGTTGGAAACCTGCCTAAGGGAATTCATGTTCTTATTAAAAACCTTCCTTTATTTGGCTAACGCAGGTCATACATAATTATTAACCCATTGAAAGCTATTCATTGCTCATTATGGGACCTAAAATGCCATTTTTGACAGAGAATATACTTTACAAATATTCTATTACATGAAAAAATAACAGATAAGATCAGAGTTTATCGTACAAACATGGAAAACACCTCCTAAATCAAATTTAAAAAATAAAACCCAAAAGTAAACAAAATGAATTACTGAAATTTTCAAATGAGGGAAAACACATACACTGAAAAAAAACAACCAAACCTGATTTCTACTATGAAATAATTAATTTCTCTACAGAAACAGCATCTCCAGAAAAGCCTGTGTTGCTTTCTAAAAATTCACTACACAGCCTGCAAAACAACTGTGTAAAAATGCAAGGTTTTACTTCTTACAAACTATCATTGCAATCCCATTGTCATATTGTTTAAGACTGTATGTAGAAGGCGGCACAGACAGCATCCCTATCAACAATACACAGGTTTTCTTTGTAAGACTACAACTTTCTTTAAGATAAACCTCATTCAGTTCTTTCTATGCTTTAAATCACTTAACTGCCACTTGTCACTGAGTTTTTTGTCTTGAAATTATTATCTTCTATATCCCAGAAATACATTCTGAAGTTCTACTATAATGTAAATGTAACAGAAGTTGGGGTTTTTTTTAATCATCTTACCACATTTCATGTAATGCTTTTAAAACACACAAAATAGAAACCACTTTCACAAAAGAAGTGTTAATTTCCAGTATTAATTAATTTACAGTTTTCAACAGGAACCACACAAGGCACTGCACAGAAGGAAAGAAAAACTGTATATAGAAAAAGAAAAGTTATAACATAGGAAAGCTGTTTATTAATCAGCTCCTTTAAGCAACTTTAAAAAGTAATTAACTTCCAAGAAATATCAACATAATAAGAGACTGAAGCACTGCCAACACAGACTTACTTTCATCCACAGGAAATACTATTATCAAATGTGTAAATTAGGTGAAAAAGATAGGAAGTATCGTAAGTTTCAGGAAAGGTTGAAGAACGCAGTTTGCTGACGGACTCCTCACCTTTTCCTGCTGTCTTCTTACTACACAGCGCTCTCAAATTCTTTTCTGATTTCTTTGAGTTTTCCTTCTTATCTGCTTTTGCAATTGTAGTTGACACGTTATCTTCATCCTTTGATATGGATTTTTCTTTTCTGTCAAAAAAGGCTTCAGATTTCTCTTCTCTGAATTCATTAACGCAATTGGGACAGTCGTATGTCATCTTCATGCTGGAGTCTGATAATTTTTGCTTCTGTATTTCAGCAAGTTTTATTTCTAAATGTTGGAGAACATTCATACCATGCACTTCTTCAGAATCTTTAAAATCAACTCCAGGTGACCATGGTTTGATTTTTCTATGCAAGTGATTCTTAGAACTATCTGATACTGCACGTAGGCAATTATTTTGTTCCTCAGTAGACTGCGCCATTGTAAATCTATTACTTTTCAGGTCACTATCCTTCAAGAACTTATCATTTACAAAATACTCATTTTCTCCTACTGGTTCCCTTTTAAAAGGTCCTCCTACATTCTTCAAATTCTGAGGTACTTCTGTACCATGTAAATGATTATTACTATCTCTGCCTTTTAACTGGCACTGTTTTTTGTCCATGACATGGTTACATACTCCATTCTGACTTGAGTTTCTTTTTACAAAATCTAACGAATTAGAATGATGAGTCTCTTTATGTTCTGCAATACCCCTCTTCGCTTTCGTATTAATTTCCTGAGAATGAGTTAATGGTGGTGTATGGTCCTCTCTGCCTTGCACAGGTTTATCATTCTGTATTTTGGAGCTTTCATCTTCCCCACGAAGGCCATTTATCATGCTTGTTACTTGTTCTGTTACTGAATCAGCCACGCTGTAGCTGACTTCTCCAACAACACTGGTCAGATCATCCACAGCACTGCTAAGTGTGTCAACCAGAGAAGACACAGAGGGAAGGCTCAGATTTTGGTGGAGATTTCTGAAAAACGCCATTTGTGCAACCTATTCAGCAACAACTCTTGATACAGAAAGGTCCTCCGTTTCACAAACTCATTAACTCCATTTTTCCAAGTTCATTTTCAGAGCTATTTGCTTTTGCTATTTCAAACTCAATACATTTACCAGGGCAAGTTGCAGCTTTGCTCTTTCCATTCAATACGCATTGAAAATATGAAAGCAGCTAAGTGAGTATCTTGAAATGAAGCCACAATCAACCAGCAAAACCATAGTCCTTCACCAACTGCAGCATAAACTAGCCATAATAAAATTCATTATTTTCAAAAATAAGACAACTCTGTGAGGTAGAAATTTACTCTAACCTGCAAAGAAGAAGTTGTGAGACATTTAAATGACATACTTTCATCAATGTCACACTAAAACAAGCTTTTAACATAATACCTGTACGAAAACACCCACCACAGAGACTTCTTCACCCCAAAATATTTGTTGTCTTTTACATAAGGTAAGATATTTCAGAACATGAAGACTTACTTTGTAGCAAAAAGAAAGTTAACAGACTTCATTTCTGGGGGAAGAACTTTATCTATCTCCAAGAAAATTGAAAATAAAAATTTAGCTGCACCTTTTAAAGAGGTAGAAGAGAAGAAAACCTCTCAAATTTCTCATTCTGTTCTCTGGTGCCTGTCTCTTCCTCTCAAATCAGCCAACAAAGCCCATTCAATTTCCACAGCCCAGAAGCAGAAACGTGTTATTTGACCAACCCTGAATCTTTTTTCAAGATCTGACTTTTTTGATTTCACATCATCCTTTTTTATTGGTTGTCAGCACCCTCTCAGAAGGAGCTTAGCTACAGTATCCACTCATTGGAAAGCCAAGTCCTTTGCACTTGCCAGGAAGGGTGTGACAACCCAGACAGACCTTCCACAAAACCATGCAGCCATCCAGGTCTCAGGCTGCAGTGAGGGCCAGAGCCTTCCAATGGTAACAGCTGGAAGCAATGAAAAAAGCTGCCTGAGGTGTGACCAGGTGGGCAATCTGCTCAGCCTGTTGGCAGAGCTAAGAGGAAGCAGAAAGGTTAAGGAGCATCAGGGAGTCTGACAAAGAGATAGACTGAAGGAACCATGCTCTGCCCTTCTTGAGACAGAAACAACCACCAGAAAAAAATCTAAGATCAAGGGGGATCCTGCATCCTCCCCCTGTCAGGCTGAAGGCAGTAGCTTAAAAGGAAGGAGTGAATGGAGGCAAGTCTATGCTTGGGGTAGCAGACAAATCGCCTCCTTGCCCACCTTGCCTTCCCAGGTGCCTCTGTACAACAGATAGGAGGCTCTGGATGTGGAAGGCCAGTCAATGGATGATGTGGATGACAGTCCAGCTACACCAGAGCGTTGCCAAGGTCAGAAAGGCGTACACCCTGCATCATGACCACCTCCACAAGGAAGACAAGACAGGTTACAGCCGTAGGCGACTCCCTTCTGAGGGGAACAGAGGGTCCAATATGCTGGACAGACCCTCGTCTCGGAGAAGTCTGCTGCCTCCCTGGGGCCTGGGTTAAGGACATCACTAGGAAACTTCCTAGCCCGGCATGGCCCTCAGACTATTACCCATTACTGCTCTTCCACAAGGGGGACAACGAAGTCACAATGTGTAATCCAAGGGCCATCAAAAGCGACTTCAGGGCCTTGGGATGGTTGGTAAGCAAATCTGGAGCACAGGTTGTGTTTTTCTCTCCTTCTAGTTGTGGGCAGCGACACTGGAAGAAACACACAGGCCCAGTCTATAATACATGGCTCTGTGGCTGGTGTCACTGCAACAATTTTAGGTTTTTTTGATAATGACATAGCCTACACAGCACCAGGCTTGCTTATGTAAGATGGAATTCACCTTTCTCAAAGGGGGAAGAGCGTCTTTGCTCACAAGCTAGCAGAGCCTTACACTAGACTTCACGGGGGAGGTGGATAATATCAGGCTTGCTTGTGACAAGCTGTGGGATGACACGCCAAGGTTAGAGGGACAGGGTGCTAGTGAGGACCCTCAGCCTGTCGCTCTGAGATGTGCTGGAGCACACCGGAAATCATACAGAGATGAGCCAGGGTCTCCTGAGGTAACAGGAGCCAACAAGGAAAAAAGTTCTCAAAGGAATTAAGGGGTGTTCGTCTAAGAAGCTGACACGGCCAACAGCCCAGCTGCAGTGCCTCTACACCAAAGCATGCAGCACGAGCATCAAACAGGAGGAGCTGGAAGCCACCATGCTGCTAGAAAGCTATGACCTCGTCGCCATTACTGAAACTTGGTGAGATAAATCCCATGACTGGAGTGCAGCTATTGATGGCTACAGTATGTTCCGAAGAGGCAGGTGGGGAAAGAGGGGCAGAAGTGCTGCCCTGTACATCAACAAATGGATAGAGTGTGAAGAGCTTTCTCTGAAGAATAGCCACAAGCAGGTCGAAAGCTTATGGGTAAGAATCAGTGACAGAGGCAACAAAGGGAACTTTGTGGTTGGTGTCTACTACAGGCCGCCCGGTCAAGGCGAGCCTACTGATGAAGCCTTCTTCCTCCAGCTCCAGGAGGCTTCATGCTCGCAGGCTCTCATCCAGCTGGGGGACTTCAACCACTCCAACATCTGTTGGGAAAGTAACACAGTGAGCAGCAGGCAATCCAGGAGGCTTCTGGAATGCATTGAGGATAACTCTTTACGCCTGGTAATAGACAGCCCTACCAGAGGGGATGCAATACTGGACTTGATGGTCACCAGCACATGCAAGCTAACCAGCGACATCAAGATTGGAGGCAGGCTGGGCTGCAGTGATCACGCATTGGTGGAGTTCACAGTCCTGAACTATGGGGTCAGGCAAAGAGTAAAGTCAGGACCCTGAATTTTAGGAAAGGAAATTTCCAGCTCTTCAAGGAGTTAGTCAGTAGGACCCCCTGGGAAACTGCTCTCAGGGACAAGGGAGTGGAACAGAGCTGGCAGATGTTTAAGGATGCTTTCCACAGAGTGCAAGAGCTGTCAGTCCCCAGGTGTAAGAAATCAGGCAAGGAAGGGAAGAGGATCTGCTGGTCAAACTGAAGAGGAAGAAGGAAGTGCATAGGCAGTGGCAGCAGGGACAGGTATCCTGGGAAGAGTGTAGGGACACTGCCTGGTTGTGTAGGGATGGGGTCAGGAGGGCCAAGGCATGGCTGGAGCTGAATTTGGCAAGGGATGCAAAGGATAATAAGAAGCGCTTCTACAGGTGCGTCACACAGAAAAGGAAGGTTAAAGAAAGCATATCCCCCCCCCGATAAGCAAGACTGGCAAAGTGGTAACAATGAATGAGGACAAGGCTGAGGTACCGAACAACTCTTTTGCCTCAGTCTTCACTGGCAATCTCTCCTCCCACACCTCTTGAGTGGATGCACTGCAAGATGGGGACTGGGGGAACAAAGTCCCTCTCACTGTAAAAGAAGATGAGGCTCATTACCACCTGAGGAACCTGAACATACATAAGCCTATGAGACCTGATGAAATGCATCCCAGAGTCCTGAGGGAACTGGCTGACACAGTTGCCAAGCCACTCTCCATGATATCTGAAAGGTCATGGCAGTCAGGTGACTGGAAGAAGGGAAACGTTGTGCCCATTTTTAAAAAGGGTAGAAAGGAGGACTCTGGAAACTACCGACCTGTCAGCCTCACCTCTGTGCCTCAGAAGATCATGGAACAGATCCTCCTAGAAGCTCTACTAAGGCACATGGAGGACAGGGAGGTGATTCGAGACAGCCAGCATGGCTTCCCCAAGGGCAAGTCCTGCCTGACCAACCTAGTGGTTTTCTATGATGGAGTGACTGCATCAGTGGACAAGGGAGGAGCTATGGATGTCATCTATCTGGACTTCCGTAAGGCCTTTGACATGGTCAGCCAGAACATCCTCCTCTCTAAATTTGAGAGATACAGATTTGATGGGTGGCCCGTTCAGTGGATGAGGAATTGGTTGGATGGTCACATCCAGAGGGTAATGGTCAACAGCTCAATGTCTAAATAGATGTCGGTAACAAGTGATGTCCCTTGGGGGTCCGTATTTGGACCAGTAGTGTTTAGTATATTCATCAATGACATAGCAGGGTTGAGTGCACCCTCAGCAAGTTTGCAGATGATACCAAGCTGAGTGCTGCAGTCGACACACCTGAGGGACAGGATGCCATCCACAGGGACCTGGACAAGCTCAAGAAGTGGGCCTGTGTGAACCTCAAGAGGTTCAAAAACGCCAAGTACAAGGTCCTGCGCCCAGGCTGGGGCAACCCGCAGTATCAATACAGCAAGGCGGATGAAGCAATTGAGAGCAGCCCTGTCAAGAAGGACTTCGGGGTACTGGGGAATGAAAAGCTGGACTTGAGCCAACAGTGTGTTCTCACAGCCCAGAAGGTCCACTGTATCCCGGGCAGCATCAAAAGCAGTGTGGCCAGCAGGGCGAGGGAGGTGATTCTGCCCCTCTGCTCCACTCTGGTAAGACCCCCCCTGGAGTCCTGCATCCAGCTCTGGAGCCCTCAGCACAGGAAAGTCATGGACCTGTTGAAGCGGGGCCAGAGGCGGCCACAAAAATGATAAAAGGGCTGGAGCATCTCTGCTATGAGGAAAGGCTGAGAGAGTTGGGGTTGTTCAGCCTGGAGAAGAGAAGGCTCTAGGGAGACCTTACTGCAGCCTTTCAGTACTTCAAGGAGGCTCATAAGAAAGATGAGGACAGACATTTTAGCAAGGCCTGTTGTGACACAACATGGGGTAATGGTTTTCACCTAAAAGAGGGTGGATTTAGGCTGGATATAAGGAAGAAATTTTTTTACAGTGTGGGTGGTGAAACACTGGCACAGGTTGCCCAGAGAGATGGTAACTGCCCCCTCCCTGGAAACATTCAAGGCCAGGATGGACGGGGCTCTGAGCAACCTGATCTAGTTGAAGATGTCTCTGCTCCCTGCAGCGGGTTTGGGCTAGATGACCTTTAAAGGTCCCTTTCAACCCAAAGCATTCTATGATCCTTAAAGACCTTGTAAAAACGTATAGAAATAATTTGTTATTCAGAGATCAAATGTCTTTAGTTTCTAATGTTTTACTGCTTTATTTTCCAGGTAAGTAAATGCAAGACGTTGTCCAAAAGGTCAGTGAAGGATTTTAATAGGCTGAGTGGAAGCCAAATGATCACATTCACAAATTTATTTGAAAAGAATTAATTAAACAGAAGTATGGAATGTTTAAAATATGTTCAAGAGTATTCTCAAAGTGCAAGGGAAGTATCTTCCCATAAGTCAATGTCAACTCTTTGGTTATACAGCTGCTGAATTTCTGTGGCTTGTGAATACAAAGGTTTCCTCCTTTCCACATACTGCATAGTCATGGGAAAAGGCAATGCTGCGTTTTCATCACTTGAGTCAAGTGACTGTTTGTGGATTTCTACACATCCTTCTAAAAATGTACATTCTTATAACTAAGCTTAGTACACTGTATTTCAGATACTTACAAAGCTTATCTTGTGAATTCTTTCTTGTAGTGTATCCTGAATCGAGATCTGGGAAACCACTAACATTTTCAAAGCACATCTTCTTATTAATATATAGGAAAAGTAGCAACATGAGAATAATGAACACTCCGACAGCAGACAGGAATCCAATTGCTTCAGGAGACACTAAAAGAAACAGCAAGAAAAACATTTTTAAAAGTCTTGTAGAAGTTTAACTCGTAAAAGTAATATTTATCAGAATTGATCATTAATACTACTAAAGTTCCAAATATATATGCAAGATATAACTGAAACCCACCATTTAAATTTGAGTTAATGTTTCACGCTGTTAAATATCACCAGTTTCTTCTCTTCCAACCATCTTTTCAAAGAACAGAAAAGTATCTGGTCCTAGTCTAGGTCCTAGTCTAAAGGTGGACTGATACTGTCAGCAAGAAGTTCTGCCAGAGTACTCGACCTCATAACAAGACAGGGGCTCTGCAGAAAATGAGGAGATGATCACCAGATGCCAAGGCTGATGATTTTTGATGGAACATCTGAGAGAGAGAGTACTGGAAGGGAGCTAAGAGCATCCCCCCTTCCTGGAAAGGACTGGAGGTTTGCCAACCTGGACTCAAGGCTAACTCTTAGAGTGCTGCTTGGGAGGGACTAAGCCCTTGCTGGTGAGGTTACTGCCTCTGCCAGCCTTGTTATGCTCAGCTCCCGGCTCCTCTTCCCTTAGGGACCAGCTGGCCCTCGCTGCTCCACGCAAGAAGTATACCATGTGAGCAAAAAACAGAATGAGAAAAAGCGCATAAAGGTATGTTCCTTGCCCTAGTATCTGTGCCACTTGCATACAAACCAAGAAAGAGCTAAGTGGAATAGAGATAAAACATACTTAATCAAAACTACATAGAAGAAAAAAGGCTGAAGTAGACTGACATGTCTTAGAAAGTGTATAAAATAAAGAATAGGTAATTGATATTAAGCAGACAGCAGAAAGGGAGTCTTCGACATCTTTTGCAGGGGTAGAATCTTGCAAATCCATCAGTACCTAAATGACAACATCACTAATATCATCTAAGATCAAGATTATCTAGAAAATGGTTTTAGAAACGCAAAATCTGGGAATAGATGTAGCAAATTGGACCATTGGGGAAAGAGCAATTAAGCGGCAGCTCATTTATTTGTAAGGCGACTATGCAGAGAAAAGGATATAGAAGGGTCTAGAAACATAATAAACAATCAACAAGTTGTAAAAGCAATTCAAGAACAAGAGAGGGCAGACCTTTTTTAACAGACGGAGCACAGGTAACCAGGGACTATAACAAAGAGACCTGCTTCATTAATCAGGGCTGCCAGGATATCAGAAGCAGCTCTTTGGGCAATCCCCTGGAGTCTCCACTGGGTCAACACCTGAAAGACTTGATGTGAGAAGTTAAAGAGTGACAGAGTTACAAATTTGTTACTAAGTGATGCGAGAGGTTAAAGGGAAGGTTTACAGAACTGTAATTCAATAATATTTGAATGCAATTTATAAGAACAAAATGACAGAACTAACTCAATAATTGTGTGCAATTACCAATAGCATAAAAAGTTGTAGGACTGTGATTCATAGTCATACGTTTATTAGTTAATTAATCTGTTAATTGGTTGATCAGTAGTGTGCCATCCAGAGAGACCATATTCTATGATTATAGCCTGTCATATCCGTGACGTCTCAAACCTGCATTCTAAAGAGGGATGGTAAGACCTTGAGGAAACAGACACTTTAACACTCAAGAGTGTTTTCTGTGGCCTCAACACAGAGATGCAAGTCTTTCCAGATTAAATATGGCCACATTCATCTGCACAAATGCTAGAATTTCACAAACCCCTTTCTTCCTTCTGTTTTCTCTAGATTCTAAGTGTCCCTCTACCCAGTATCATAAATCCTGTTCTTGGGGGTTGATTTTTTTCTAATTATAGAAGATCTATGAAGACTTATCGAGATTTATCAGATTTATTAATTCCTTTTGCCAAGATCTTGGTATTTCACTTTAGGCGTATAATGCTGTGTGGCAACGTCTTTCACTGTGTAGAAAGGAGTGGGATTAAATAAAAGTTGACAACAGACTCCACATTCTCAGAGATGCAATCGAAAAGGACAAGAGGCAACAGTCAGAAGTAGAAACAAGGAAAATTTCAGTTGGAGATGAGGGGGAAAATTCCAGAATAAGAAGAGTTAAGCACTAGAACAGATTGCCTAGATCAGTTGGGGAATTCAACTTTAATGTTAGTGAGCAAGGGGCTGAACTGCAAATTACTTCCCCAGGAGGCTTCAAAATAAATTATTCTCTGAGTCTGCATATGCCCTTTGTAAATCCAGGCTTATACATTTATGTAAAAATGCTGAATGAGAAAAACACAGTTCCACAACCCTCTTAGCTTGTTTCGGGGGCATTATTTCTGGGATGATAGAGAACATTCGTGTTTGTGGTGCTGTTCTTAAATAATTACCCAGTTGTTTTTAAAAACCAAAAAAGAAAGATCAAAAGAAATGCACCTTCCACCACCTAAAAGAAATTGGTCAGATTTGCACTTCTATTTTGAACCAGATATCCAGATCTATCTGAAATTGTGAATATTATTTTTGTTCTACTTTTTACCTCTGACCAAACAGATCATGTAACATTGTGCCTAGAACCCTGAAAATTTTCACAGCGAAAGGAACCTGTCAATAGCTTTGAACCACCCACCCTGAAAAAAATTACTAAAGAAATACTGGAACGGCAAGTAAAGAAGTCCCAAAGAATGAAACAGAAACCAAATTAGAGCGGTACCTCTATTTAGTCAGTATCAAGCTTGAGTGAAAATTATACTTGGTTTATTAGATCATATCAGAAAAGTTACAAAAAACATGAGTAACTCTCAACTGAGTTAAGCTGGGAACACTGTCTTTTGAAGAAGTGAAGGCAAACTAGAAATAATTGGCAACCTTCAAAATCTGACCTTCATCTTTCAACCCACTAAAGTCCAAGACAAGAACAAGAAATACAAGAACACAGTATAACTGATTAATAGGGCCAGAATGAAAAAAACCCCAGTGTCACAGGGAAGAGCACATATGTGTTATTTTCAGTTTCAGACAGTACAACAGAAATACAACAATGTATACAGTTACTGAGTTCCTCATCAGTCCTTCAGGATGAGAAGCCCTGCTGCATCAAGCTGAGCAAGAAGGTGAGAAAAGTGGAATACTATTCCAAACCAGAGAGGAAAGGAGGCTAAATTTTTTTTTTTAATATTTTCATTATCACAAACAAATAAAAGAAGAAATCCCTTTGTTCACGGAAGACCTTGGCTGCCCATCCCACTAAGCTTAGCTGACATTCCCTTCAGAAGTCTGTTTAGAGTTTCTTATAAATTAATTAAAATCACTTGTTACAGATGAAGTTTACTGCAACTCTGCCTCACACTGAAGGAGTTTTGTATGTTTTTGAATTAAAAAAAAAAAAGTTTAGCCATGACCAAGAATGAGCTGAAGAAAAAAAATTACCACTATAGTGATGACTAATTTATTTTTTCTTTTAAAGTTCCAGTGTTCCCTGATTTAGAAAAAGGAAAATATGTCATGTGTCAGGTGTTCATTTATCATTTGTCAGGTGTCCATTTACCATTTTCACAGAATCTTCCTAAATATGGGAAAGCTCCGAGATTTGATAAAAGCCTCAGTTTCTGTGTAGTCATTTTTGACCTCAAAGGTTAACAGATGAAATATCCCAAGGTTCTGCTGGCAGTAGGCACGCTCCCCCCCCCCCAAGACTGCATATGGAAAACTGAGAAT